>Ga0114922_10005179_pt1 | contig 12060 bp, 12 predicted proteins | sample AartaG_FD_100975 | JGI IMG/M metagenome (GOLD analysis project Ga0114922, IMG submission 100975) | Deep subsurface microbial communities from Aarhus Bay to uncover new lineages of life (NeLLi) - Aarhus_00045 metaG | ecosystem: Environmental > Aquatic > Marine > Oceanic > Sediment | place...
ATGCCCTTTATACGTGTCCGCGCAAAACTCATGCAGCATTCTCCTTCATGACGAGCTTAAAAAATCGAGGGAACGAATTCCTTTGCGAAGGATTCAGGACCGAACATCCTGTTTTCACGGGGGAACCGCTTCGGGTCAAGATCCTTGCCCTTGAGCCCTGGAAAATCGGGGAGATAGCGGTGCGCCCGCCACATCATGGTTGTCGCCATCCCCACCTGATACCCGATAAAGGGGCTGATATACTCCCATACGAGCTCACCCTCGTAGGTCACCTCGAATATTCTGCCGGTCCATGAATCGCAGATGACGGTGTTGCCATTCGGCATACGCTCAGCACCTGCACACACGGGTGTGTAGAAATCGGACGGGAAATCAGCCTTATACTCCCAGACGATCTCGTCGGTCTCAGGATCGATCTCTAAGACCCGTGAGTAGTTGGGTCCATAGATCGGACGGTGATTGCCGTTGTCCAGTATCAGGATATTCCCATTGTCGAGCTCCCGCGCATCGTGCTGATGAAAGATCTTACCCTTGCCGTATCGGGCAATGATCTTGCCGGTTTTGTAATCCACCTTGATTGCCTCATTAGCGGCACGCAGGCTCATCAGGACGTTGCCGTCTTTACAGATCCAGAGGGAGTTGATATAGGGCCAGAGGGTCCGTTTCTCGAGCATGCAGGACTGATCATGCACAGGGTCGAGGTGTTCACAGGCCTTCCACTCCCACACGAGCTTTCCATTGCGGTCGAGCTCGTGTACCATGTCGCCCCACACCTGCCCCTCGAACTCGGTGCCCGGCAGACCCCCCTGCATCTTCCCCGCAAGATCATCCGGGAGTATGCCGTTTGGATTGTAGGAGTGGTACATCACGTGGCCGTTGTCCATAGGCCGTATGTCATGGTTGGAGTAGGGAGCCATGGCTTTCCAGGTGAGGTTCGAGTCCCAGTCCACCTCAACAAGCACTCCGCCGATCGCCGTCATCTCGATGGGGAGCCCCATCTCATCATGGCTCTTGATCATGCCCGCGTGGAGCATGTTGCCGGTGGGAAGAAGCCACTGATGTGAACCGGGAGAGTAGGGCATACGCCACCGGTTGACGATGTATCCCTCCATATCGATGAGCCACACATCGTAGTTGTAGGTACTGAAGAGGGTGTATCCTGAAGCCACCTTCTTTTTATCGTAATAGGTAACTCCCTTAAACGCCGACTTTGCAATGCTCACACGTTCTAGCCTTTCTGTTTCTCCGATTAAAATGCAGTCTCAATATAGTGCCACTTGAGCTTTCGTTTAAGTATTACCTCTTGAATCAGATAATCGGTGAGTAGGTTGATGGTACCTATGACGATGACACCGTACATGATAACTGAAATCATATTCAACTCACGGGCATGCATAATCATATAACCGAGGCCTCGGCTTGCCGCGATGAGCTCCGCTGCGACGACCAGCCCGAAACTGTAACTCCATCCAACCCGGAATCCCGTGGCAATGTCGGGAAGGGTGGCAGGGAAGATGACCTTGAACAGGAGTCTGTTCCTCTGAATACCAAGTGTTTGGGCAGCACGTATGATATTGGGGTCGATCGCAACCATGCCCTTGTAGGTATTCGTAAATATGGGGAAAAAAGACCCGAGAAATATAATCAAGACCTTTGACGACTCACCCAGCCCAAGCCAGATAATCGCGAGCGGTATCCACGCAAGCGGTGGAATGGGACGGAGTATCTCAATGGGAGTTCGCAGCACATTCCCGAGCTTTTGATACCAGCCCGAGACAATACCTACCGTTATACCGACGGCCGCTCCCAGCGAGAACCCCATGATAACCCGCAGGAGACTGATACCGATATGCTCGAGCAGTCGGGTGAGGGGGACGTTTTTTATTGCAGCCTCAATCACTGCGAGAGGCCCGGGAAAGACCAGCGGGTCTCGAATCCCAAGTGCCGCAATTATCTGCCAGACCACAATCAGACTGATAAAACCAAGCCATGAAGCCCAGAGTGCACGTTTGAACCTGCTATGATTCATCGCTTCACCTCTTCAAGACCAACTGCCCAGGGAAGCAGTACCCTTTCGAGCCGATCGAGACCGATTGAAATGATGAGCCCGAATATGCCAATGAATATCATGCCCACGATGGTGATATCTGTTCTGTAATACAGGCGCGATTGCTGAATGAGCGCACCTAGTCCTTCAACGGTGCCGACCATCTCGGCCGCGATGATGACCATGAAGGATACGCCGAGGCCTATCTTCATCCCGGCGAATATGCGTGGCAGGGTTGCGGGGAGTACCACACGGAAGAAGATATGCCTCTGTTTTGCGCCAAACATCCATGCCACATTGAGCAGCGTGACGTCCACCTGCTTCACACCCTGTATGGTGTTCGTGAGGATGGCCCAGAAGGCACCATACATGATAAGCAAAACACTCGACAACTCGCCAATACCGAACCAGGCAATGGCAAGTGGGAGGAGGCTGATCGTCGCAATAGAGCGAGCAAAGGTGACAACGGGATTTGCTGCACGCTCCAGGATAAAATGACTCCCGATGATAAGGCCCAGGGGGATGGCTGTCACCACGGCCAGGAGGTAACCCTGGATGATCCGCCGCACCGTGGCCTTGATGTGAATAAAGATGGTGATATCCTGCGGATACCCCTCACGCATGATATAGAAAAAGGTTGATGCCACCCTTGTGGGGCTCGGTAGATGTACGGGCTGGATGAGACCGCTTCGCGAGAGGAGCTCCCAGATACCAATGATTGCAACAGTGGTTATGATCTGTATCCAGCGGTCTGACAGCTGAAATCCCTTTTTCTCTTCCTCGAGTGTTGTAATCGTGTCCATAGATCTCTATAAACTACCTTGCTCAGTGATCGATTTCATCAGGAGATGTTTTCATAAATCTCATCATAAAAAGCCATATACTCCGTCGATGATTTGTGCCGCGGCCTGGGCAGATCAATCGTGAACTCACTGCGCACATTGCCCGGGTGCGGACAGAAAACGAGAACGCGGTCTGAAAGGTATATGGCCTCAAGAATACTGTGTGTGACGAATATGACGGTTTTCTTACGTGTCTCCCATATGCGCAGAAGTTCACGCTGCATGTCTTCACGGGTCAGCTGGTCCAGCGAACCGAAGGGTTCATCCATGAGCAATATTTCAGGATCCATGGCCATGGCACGGGCGATGGCTACCCGCTGCTGCATACCACCTGAGAGCTCCCGGGGCCACTTGTTCTCGAAGCCCTCAAGGCCCACAAGCTTGATCAGGTCTTTTGCAAGGGCCCGCCTCTTCTCTTTAGGCATACCTATATTGCGTGGACCGAACTCGATGTTTTCGATGGCCCTGAGCCATGGAAAGAGACTTGCACTCTGAAACACCATACCCCTATCCAATCCAGGCTCTGTAACAGGCTTGCCGTGTATCAGAACCTCACCCTCCGTGGGGCTCAGCAGGCCTGCAATGATGTTGAGCATGGTTGATTTCCCGCACCCGCTGCGGCCAACAATAGTGAGAAACTCATTGGGCTGAACGGTGAAGTTAATATCCCTTATGGCGAGTCCCTGGTCAGGGTTCTCGATGTCGAACTGCTTGGTAACGTTTCGTACTTCAACTTTCCCTCTCGAATCATCACTAGCCATGATCACGTGTCCCGTTTCAACTTTGATAAAAGGTCATCCGGGGTGCACCCATTCCCTGGAACATCAACACCTGCGTTGCGCTGTACGGTTATGGGAATCGATGCACCCGCGGATTCATATTAAATCAGGGTGTCCACTGCCCCTCTACTTTGACATAGGACGGTTTTATGTCCTCGAGAATACCCGTGTAGGTATACTCGAGAATATCCTCGATGGGCTCCCTAATGCGGCCGGTGGCCTTCTGGAAATCGGTGTAGCCCCTGAAGTCCTCAACAAAATCCTGATCCAGATATCCGTTGGGCTGCTTGGGATTCCAGTAATCGAGCCACATCTCCTCCACCAGCTCAATCGGCTGCTCGGACCTCTTTGCGTGTATCGCCTTCGCCTCGTCCCAGTTCGACTGATCTGCACACCAGTCCTGGCCTCTGTACAGGACGTCCATGATCGCTTTGGCAGTGTTCGGATACTTCTTGATAAAGCTCTCAGCAAAGACCATGGGAACGTTGGTGTGTGAGAATTCCTTGCTGTCGAACATATAGGTGGCCACATCCTTCACCTGGTACGCTGCCGGCGGCCAGACGAGCATAGCCTGGATCTCGTTGTTCCTGAGCGCAGTGATCTGTTCGGGTGGTGCCAGGTTCACCACGGTCAGCCTCTCGTTGTCCAGCCCGTAGTAGCTAGCCAGGTTCCAGATCACGCCCTGCGCCGTGGACCCGACGACCAGTCCGATGGTGATGTCGTACAGGTCTTCAGGATCGCGTACTCCGGCATCGTTTCGAACCATCAGGTATTCGGCGGGGCACACGTTGAGCATACCGGTCACCACGATGGGTACACCGTTGTGCCTCATGCTGATAACCGGCATATTGCCAGGTACCCACACGGAGAGCTCACCGGCGATCAGCGCCTCACCTGCAAGGTTTCCCGAGGTGAAGTTCTTGATCTTGACCTTTTCGAATCCGGCTTCCTCGAACCATCCCTTTTCCAGCACAACACTCTGTACGGCAAAGAGCGTATTCGGCTGATACTGAATGGTAATTTCGGTGAGCTCGAGCTCACCTTCCGGCACCTTTTCCCCGGCTGTAGAAAGAGCTACAGCGCTGAAGCCGAACAGAAGAATCAGTATCACATAAAGAATCGACCTGCTTTTCATAACAACCCCCTTTAATACGTTTTAATATGTTCCAGGCGTACCTGCGGACCGCCCGGTCAAAACCCTGAGCCAATCTAGACGTTCATATCGTACCATCTCCTTTCCCCATGAGATTGATTGTATGTATCAGTTCAGTTTATACAACTATTTGCGTCTTTTCAGTATAGTTCCCCTCTCGTAAAATGCAATCATTTTCAGACTACTCATATAGTGCAGATTCTCCTCTGCAATAGCCATGTACCTTCTGTCAAGCTATTGCCCCATAACAGCTTTTACGATGATAATAATCGCAGCACCAAATAGAATCCCCAGAACGACCCTCCGGAACATATCGTTGGAGATCCTTTTGAATACAGCCTTACCGGCCAGCATACCGGCAAACGAGGGTATGAGAAGCAGTGCGGAATAGAACAGCATCTGCTGTGTGATGAGGCTGTAGTACATGAGAAACACCACTTTGTACAGGGAAGCTATCGTTATATATGCAAGTACGCTTGCCTTCGTCGTCTCCTTGTCATATTCAAGGGAGGAGAGAAAGGCGACAATCGGCGGCCCGCCCGCCGTAATGGCACCCGTAAAGGCACCTCCAACAAATCCAGCGAAATAGCCGAAAAAGAGTGGAACATGTTTCTTGAATCTATGGCGAATGAGAAGATCATACACGATGTAGAGCAGGATAAAAGTGCCCAGGCCGATCGCCAGGTATCTTTCATTAACCCTGACGAGTATCCAGACACCAACGGGGATGCCAATTGCCATGCCGGCAAGAACCCTTGCCACGACCCGCCATTTCACCTTCGTCCGAAGCGGTACAAACATATAGATGGTGATCGCGATCCCGGCAAGGGAAACCAGCACATTGGCATCTTTGACGCCCAGGATGATCGGGAAGAAGCTCATCAGGAAAACGGCAAACCCGAACCCCGACACCCCGGCAATGAATGAGGCGATGACTGTGAGTAAGGAGAGTGCAATAAGTTCCACTTATTCTTTTACAGCCCCTGCCAAAAAGCCTCTTACAAAATGCCGCTGTGCAAAGAGAAAAATGATGGTAATGGGAATGGCCATGGTCACTGCAGCGGCACCGACACGATTGTAGTATGCGGCACCGAACAGGAAAATAAAGTCTCCCAACCCAACTGGTGCTGTTCTGATCTTTTGGGTTTCGAGAAGTATGGACGCAAAGGCAAACTCTGACCATGATCCCACAAAATGATATGCCCCAACCGAGACAATACCAATAAATGCAAGCGGCAGCACGACACGGAAGAGAGCCTTTACCCGGGAACAGCCGTCAACGATAGCCGCTTCCTCGAGCTCTCTTGGGACGCTCTTGAAGAACCCGGCACAGAGCCAGGTTGTGAGTGGGAGACCGAATGCGGAATGAACAAGTATCAAACCCCAGAGGGTATCACGGAGGCCGTAATTGCTTATCATCACGTATATGGGAACCATCAAAGCCGGTCCTGGAAGCATGCGGGTCAGGATGAGAATGGTGAGTAGTATTCTGCTTCCCTTGAAACTGAACCGGGAAAAAGCATACCCTGCCATGGAGCCGAAGAGAAGAACGAAAAAGGTTGATATGCCCGACACAAAGAGGCTGTTCAGAAGATACTGATGCCACAGAAGAGCCTGGCCCGACCAGTATCCCTTGAAAAATATTTCCTTGTAGGATTGCAGAGTCGGCTTCTTCGGGAAGTATCTTACAGGGATAGCGAAGAGCTCACTTTGGGATTTCAGAGAAGTTATGGCAACCCAGATGATCGGAAAGAGGACGAAGACGAGAATGATAATCCCGAGCAGGTTAATAATAACAGCTCTCGAGATCTTTCTAGTTTTCAATCGCATCATCTACACCATTAGTCCTTCTTTGCAGTTCTTCTGAACAGCATGAGATACACGACGCTGATACCCATGAGTATGATGATGGTGATCACCGAAAGGGCCGCCGCCTGCCCAAACCTAAAATTGGTAAAGGCCATCTCGTAAATATAGGTGGGCAGTATATGCGTGTAATTAATCGGTCCACCGCGCGTTGTTATCCAGATAATGACGAACTGCTGAATATTCCAGATCGAAACAATGACCATGAGAATGAGGAGGGTGTAGCTCACCGTTGGAAGAGAGATACGCCTGAACTTCTGCCACCCCGATGCTCCATCAATGGTTGCCGCTTCGAGCAGCTCGTTGGGAACACCTTGGAACGCAGCCGACAGCAGTATGGAGAGCATGGGAACATTTTTCCAAACCATGACGAGAATGAGCACATAGAGTGCTACCCTGGGTTCTCCAAGCCAGGCCACCCCTGAAGTAAGAATCCTGAGTCGTATGAGCATATCGTTGACAACCCCGAAATCCGAATGTACCATCCACTTCCATATGCTCGCCGATATCACTGGTGGAAGTATCCATGGAATGAGGATTACCGCCCTCAGGAGGCGGTTGATCCTCCAATCGAAGCTGAGGAAATAACCCACTACCAGTCCCACTCCGATGGATAGGACCGTTGCGAGCGCCATCCACAGAATCGTGTTGCGAATGACGAGCGGGAACACAGGATCGGTAAAGGTTTGGATGTAGGTCTTCAAACCCACGAATTTTCCTGTCCCAGGTCGGAGGAGAAGCAGATCGGTGAAGCTGAGCCGAATGACATCAAAGATAGGATAGGCAACAAGAACGACAACGATAATATAGGTGGGAAGAATGAGTATATAGGGCAGCTTAATTTTTTTGGTCATCTTAGAACGTTTCCATCTAGTGAAACGATCCCTTTAAATGCGAATCGGGAGGGCAGTGCATGCTGCCCTCCCGGTCCATCCAGCGGTGACTGCTACATAGTTAAAGAGCTGATTCTATTCATGCAGAATGTCGTAGAGATCCTGAGATTTCTTCGCCGCGTCATCCAAAGCAGCCTGAGGATCCATCTGCCCGAGCGCTACCGCCTGTATTGCCTTGGCCAAATTTGTTTCAGCCTCTGAAAGTCCAATAAATCTGGGCATGGGAAGTGAGCCCTTGAACAGCTCACCCGCCTTGTACAATCTCACCCATTCAGGCCAGACCCGTTTCAGATCTGCAGAGTCATAGCAACCCTTGTATGCTGGTACACGGGCAACTTCCTCAGATCCATCGTAGAAGAGAAGCTGTTCGGGCTGTGCCCAGAAGTCCACATAGGTAAGCGCAGCCTTTGGATTCTTGCTGAGTGAGCTGATCATAAAGGCCGCGGTTGGATCCATAATGGTGGCAGCAGGCTCATACTGTCCTGAGGGCTTTTCGTGCCGTGGGAATAGCGATCCTTCCCAGCGAAACTCCTTGGGATCAGCTGGGAACCACGGTGATATGAGCCAGGACAGACCGACCCACATAGCCGCCTTTTGCTCGCCGAAAAGATGTGCGCCCTCCCAGAACCTGCTCTCGGTGAGCCCCTTGTTGGTATAGCCGCCCCGAATCAAATCGTCATACAATTTCAGGGCATCGACGAATCCGGGGGCGTTGATCATGATCTTACCCTTCTCCTCGTCCAGGAATCTTCCACCGTTAGCATAGGCAACACCTTCAAAGATATTGGTATCCACAGGTGCAAGCGTTGCCTGAAGTGCAATTCCAGATCGGTCAGGCTTGGTGAGCTTTGCCGCATAATCCTTCACTTCGTCCCAATCCTCCGGAGGGCCTTGTAACCCTGCCTCCTCGAGCATATCGAGATTGTAGGCGAGAAATGTTCCCATATCCACATAGGTAGGGAAGGCGTAAAACTGGTCCTGATACACACACGTATTCCATACCTCGGGAATAATTCGATCTCGCCAGCTTTCCACCACTTTGTTGTCTATACCATCCAGCGGCTGAATGATGTTCAGGCCTGCAAAGTCCGGTATGTCCTGCCCAAAGGCAATAACCACATCGGCGATGTTTTTCGTCTGAAAACCACCGATTATCTTCTGTCTTCGGATCTGTCCATAGAAGTAGCTGTAATTAAGTTTTATGTTGGGGTAGGCCTCTTCGAACTTCTTGTTCACCACGGGCCAGTGCTCTACCTCCCTTCCCGTACCACCCATTTTCCAGACGCTTATCTCACCCGTATCCTCTTCCTCGGCGGCTTTCTGCTTTCCGCTGGCAAGTGAAATACCGACCGGTATGCACACTATTAAGAGGATCAATATAAACTTTTTCAATGCGCACATACAAACCTCCTTTCTTACGCACGAAAATGTTAACTACCGAAATATCGTATCATAAAACGATCTTTTTGTAAAGTTATAAACATCGTCATCCATATACTACTCCTATTTCATTTTCCAATACATGGGATCACCCATCGAAGACACCATACTTCATACCAGATTCTATAAACTGCATGTAATTTATCTTTTGTATCTCTGTGAGATAGGTAATCGGCCACTCGGTTGCCGTCAGGATGAAGTGCTTCTTTCCTCCATTGTGAACTACCTTTCGAACGAGCTCATCGATTTCTTCCCTCCTTGAAAACTCCAGATCGCTGAACTGAATGTTCCCCTCGAGTGTTATTTTTCCCTTTACCATTTTTTTTGCCTCAGCCATTCCAATGTCGCCGCTGGGAGGTGCTTCAACAGGATTGAGCACATCAACTCCCATACGCATCAATTTGTGTAGTGTATCACGCACCCTGCCATGGCAGTGAACACGCACGTAAAGCCCATAGCTTTTCACCAACGCAATAAGAGGACCATCATACCGCATGGCCAATTCATCGTACAGCGCTGGAGACATCATGGGCGGAGTGGCCTGCTCCGAACCGCCGAACTCAATCATCGGAGAGATACCATTCTGCAGAAGATACTCGAGCTGGCGATAAATTCTTTCGTATACTGTCTCAATAAGCTCGTTGACTATCGTACGTTCTGATAGAACCCAGAGGAGAAAGGTGTTGAAGTTAAAAAGATGAGAAACACATACAAGGGGGGTGCTCACAAAGCAACAGAGCACACCCCTTTCACCCAGATCATCCCGCGTGTCAAAGAAGCTCTTCAAATCAGGCTTTCCAGGTTCATAGGGAACGGCCATGATTTTTTTCACATCATCGAGGTTTTCCAGAAGTGGTTTTCGGATCCATGTGGTGCTGAAATCCCGCTTCAGCTCTTCCACATACGTGAGATTCCCGCCTGGGGTCCGAACCGTGTATTCCCTCTGTATGGTATCCGCATCGATCTCCCTGTATAGAACATCGATAAAATTTTCTGGAGCCAGTAAAAACCTCCTGTCGAGCTCAGTGAAGCTCGTTCGATGAATAACGTCGCATCCCCGCTCGAGGGCAAACTGCGCTATCTCACCGTAGTGTGGATCTATTCTTTTCCATCCGTTGGTAAAATTATTCAGCTGCTCACCGGTGGCAAACATGAGGTTTTCAGACCCTTCTCTCAATTTGAGGATTTCGTACAGGTCAAAAGGCATCACGGGGACCCTGTCCACGTTCCTGCCATCGATGGTTCTTATAATGCGTTCACGGGAGGAATATTTGTCTGGCATGTACCCTATCCTGCTCCTATCGAAGATACTTTCTTCTTCTCAGAGCGATCACTACGATCATGCACACGATGGGAAGAAGGGCGTATACAAATGGTATTGTATGAAATCTTTGAGCGGGTATAACCCTTATTCTTCTTTCACTGTGCGGAATGTATACACCGTCCCTGTCGAGGAGTCTGATGGTGCCCTTTCTACGAACCGCAGAGATGGGAATGTGAAATGCAACGATATTCGGTGGCCTCCCTTCATGCTTGCCAAAAGGCTCATAGGGCACAATGGTATATCCCATACTCGCGCCTTCAACCTGTTCCACCACAAACGGCTCCTCGGAAACTTCAGTGCTCTCGTCTCTCCCCTCGGTGAGCTCCAATGTTGCACCAGGTACCTGCTGTACTCTCTTCCAGCTGAACATGTGCATATTTCCACTGCTGTCGTTTCGCACCAGCCTGTTGTAGTGGCGATCGTTGTATTCATCCTGATAGTATGCTCTCAGATAGAGATCGGCGGTACCGTTTACGTAAAGCACAGCAGAGGGGTCATTGTTCCGGTTGGGTCTCGTCCATTTATCCCCTGGAATGACATCGAATCCCACCCCCTGGCCTCTCCTCTTCTCAAATGCGACAATCCTCTTTTCCGACCCCTCGAGTACCGTGCCGTCCTGCAAGAGGAATCTCACTCCGTATTCCCCGGGCGGCAGATGAAAAATAAACGCCTCCTCGAGAGAACTCGGCGGAACATTGTAGTAAAAGGGCTGGAGCGGTTCTTCCGGATATTCCAGATCGTTGATCTGCTCGAGTATGGCCTGAACATCCTTCCCCTCTTCCTGTAACTCTTGTACCCTTTTCATGAGCTCATTGATCTGTTCGTTGTACACCTGCACATCACTGTGAAAGCGATCCACCGCTTCGGTGTAATCGTTGTACATGGTTCGCCATCTATTCAGTTCCTGCACTGCCTCTTCATCTGTGAGAACCTTCCAGTTGTTTTCATATTCACCGCGTACATTGAAATAGGTATACCTCACACGCTCAATACGCAATGCCTCACCGTTCTTACTCCCCGATATCTCACAGTACCCCTCCATGATTTCGTTCAAGGTATCGTAGTCGGTCATCAACTCGCCTGTTATCGGCCAAAAATAGACAAAAGTCTTTCGTACGGTGATGAAGTTATCGGTATTTGCCAGTACATAGAATGTATCAGAAGCTTCGCCGCAAAAGGTGTAAGAGTAGTCCGCTCCATTGAATGCCAGTGTGGCATACACGAGCTGCTCACTCTTCCTGGGCACATCACCCCAGAGTACATGGGTACTTACCAGCACCAGTGCTGAAACAAGTAGTATCGCTTTCCTCATCATGACTCTCTGACCCCCCTGTACGAGAGAACGATATGACTCATGAAGAGCAGCAGCGCAGTGAGTCCGATGAGTGAGAGCAGGCTTATGAACAGGAGTATCAAATTTCCGTATTCCACCGAACGCATACCAAGCGACCAGTAGTAGAAAGGCGAAAACCACTGAACGATCCAGGCAATGGTGGCGGACAGGCTTCTCACATACTCTCCTGTTATGGCGAAGGAACCAATTTGAAGCAGGATGAAAAAAATAAGGAGACCCATGAAGAGGGTGACAGATGAAGCCGGGCTTGAGGTTACCGACGACATACATAACCCGTACGCGTATATGGCAAGGGAAATAAAGAGCAGCATCACGACGAAATAAAACAGCCGCTCCCCCAGTACAAGGTTGCTGAGCACAGC
>Ga0114922_10005180_pt1 | contig 12059 bp, 7 predicted proteins | sample AartaG_FD_100975 | JGI IMG/M metagenome (GOLD analysis project Ga0114922, IMG submission 100975) | Deep subsurface microbial communities from Aarhus Bay to uncover new lineages of life (NeLLi) - Aarhus_00045 metaG | ecosystem: Environmental > Aquatic > Marine > Oceanic > Sediment | place: Aarhus...
GGCGATTACGCCATCTTCCAAGTAATAATTTATCCAATTAATCGCGTCTCGATCGTCATTGTTCATATAGGATGGATGCATACTTCCATCCAGGTTGCGTCCATAGACGGGTTGAAAGCCCTGTGTTTTGGTCCAAACAGAGAATAACGGATAAACCAATCCCATAAGCAAGGGGATGACTGCGAAAAATTGAACTGGCAACCAACGTAGGCCACGCCGCCCCCAAAGTGAAATAAGGATAGCCCCCGCTGCGAGACTCAAGAGAATCCAGGCCGCGTAATAGAATTTGAAAATCGTATTCATGCGGAGCCCGAATTGGTCCCGAAGATACAGGAATTCTGGTCCAATAATGAGGAGCGCTCCGATAATGACAATGAACCCAATCCAGATATTTGGCTCGATCGAGTGATCCAACCATTTTCTGCGCATTAGCACCACAGAACCGCCGAGTATTGTTCCCAGATAAAGTGCTGTCCAGGAACCTGTGAGTCGAATTCGCAAAGTGAGTCGAATCAAATCTTCTAGATTTGCTACACCCAGAGTACCCAAAATAGTCTCCATGCTATATGGTCCGCCATCCGCCATGATAAAGACCAAAGCCATCGCCCAAGATAGCAGGAGTAAAACCATTGGCACGCCAACGGTGACGGCCAGCAGCCAGCGCCATTCCTCGCGTTGCCAGCAGCTAAATATCTCGATCATTAGCCAGATTGAGATCGGGATTAATGACGGCCCAAACATAATGATGAAGTGTGGAAAGCGGGTGGGCTGCAGCATGTGCGGGAGAATTCCCCCTGCCTGTGAAGCGAAGGTTGGATACCAGGGAAGATAAAAAAGTACGCCCAAGAATACGAGCGCGAATAATGTCGGTGATATCGTTTTCAAACTCCCCCAGAAGCCATTCTTGTGGAACTTCCAGAAGAGGATCAACGCGAGAATGCTCAGGTATATGGGGAAATCCCAGGTGTTTAAGAATGCCAGGGCACCGAAGAGCCATGCGCCGAAGATTATGCCCGTAAGACCTAATACATTGGGTAGACGATTTGCCCACAGCCAATAGACGACGAGCCCACACAGGAGTAACACACTTACCAGGATTATCCGAGATATTAATGTGAGCAATAACGCTTGGAATGAGATTTCGGCAAGGGGTGTGATTACGAGCTGAAGAATGGTTATGCTGAAGAGGATAATAATCCAGGGTTTTATTAACGGTCGAAGATCATCAATCCGTAAAACCCAATCAGCCTCTTGCTCTCCTACCGGACGGGGGTTGAATAAAACTTGCATGGAAAACGTCAGGGCAAGTAAAACTACCGGTAAGGCGAGCACATGGGGATGATTATCTGCCAACAAGAATGAAAAGAAAGGGAATTCATCAATCGACTGTAGCCCTATGGGGAGACCGTTCAGGTCCAGGTCACGAATAACCCGTGAAGACCGCCACCACCACAGATACCGCTGAGGAAGCCAACTCTGGGCAGCGATAGGCGCGCTTTCCAGATCATCGAGCCCGAGCCAGATCCAGAAATTCGATTGCAGCACACCATCTGGCCCGGTTCTCCAGAATACATGCCTGCTGTGCAGTATCTCCAAAAAACCCGCGAGATTACCGCTGATCAGGGTCATAAGTGGACCCATTAAGGGTGGCAGCAATCTCGGTTTCTGTGACGTTGATCGATTGATCAGATTGAAGATGAGGCTATAAGTTCCAACGGCCGTAAACGCAAACCAGAGGCTATTTCCGAGATTAAACCCCATACCTGCTGACACGCCCGAGAGACGCGTTAGCATACTCAAAAGAACATAACCAAAGTAATAGTATGAGATTGCATAACCAGATAGCCAGGGATCACGAGGAGGAAATCCATCCGAGCGGATGATGGAGTTCATGAATGCCAGCTCCATTGGCTTTTCTGTACCAGTGATTTCCGGATTATTGGCTCGGACCCATGCCCAACCCACGAAAGCAACTGCGAAAATGAGCTCCATCACCAGTAAGGTTCGTTTCTGGTCACGTAGCCATTGAAGGAGCTCAAGGCGAATACTTCGAGCGGTGAATAAACTTATTGCCACGAGCAGCAATACTACAAATCCTATACCGCCAAAACTATTGGGTAGGATTTGAAGTGAAGCCCCAATCCAATATCCAAATCCAGATAACAAAAGACCGAGTATGCGGATGAAACCATAGCCTCGGTCGGGCAAGCGGTTGAATACCCGCCAACTGATGGGCAAGGCAGCTGCGGCGAGGATCGTGCTTATGAACCACCAACTCAGGATCGGCAAGGTCAATGAATTACCTCATATATCTTCGTTCCATCCTGATGATACACAAGCTCCATGATCCCGGCATTAGCCATCTGATCGAATTTTTCGAGACCAAACGTGGGACAGATCATACCGGCACTCGAATTCTCCGGGTCAATGGGTGTACATGTATCGGGTGGAATTTCGTAAGTGGAGGGCATACCCATCGGATAGCCACGCAGATCACATGTTATGCCTGACTCTTCCGTCATTGCATAACAGGGCTCAACCTGTGCATAGTAAGTTTTTTCAAGGCCACCCACGACGATATACCCTACATCGTAACGTTCGAGGAAGGCCACAGCATCCTCAGTGGATTGAGTCAGATAGAAATCAGTGATATCAAATAACCGGAGATCTACTGCCGAGGATGCAGTAGAGACGCGCTGCTGGAATTGATGCCAGCGCCAACCCAGAACTCCCGGGAGGCCTGTGTATATTGTGTATCTTGATCCCCAGCGGTATTCAGGTACATTCGCTTCTACGATCACCGGCGTCCCTTCAACAATATCCTGCATCCAGCGGATGGCCTCGTAATCTTCAGAAAGATCCAGTTCACCGCCCAATTCGTGATATCGCTGTGTGTAAGCCATATAGAGCATCCCATCAAGAGACATAGGGGCGGTCAGAGTCATTCTGTCACGGATTTTACCCATTGCCGCGACAAGCGGATAAAGCAGTGCTGAAAAAACGAGTGCAATCGTGATAAACGCCCACAACCAGCGCCAGCCATCTTTCCACTTACCGAGCTCCATGAGAACGAGTACACACGCCACAGCTGCAGCCAGATTGAACAATTCCCATACCTGAAGGTAGAACTTGAATACAGTGTTCATCCGGCTGATATCCCCTTGAAGGACAACAATCTCCACCACAAACGTCAGCGCAATGCCCACACCCATGAGTGCCAGTATCACTCGTTTTCCCAGGGACATTTGTGGCCTAAACAGCAATAGCGTCGCCCAGAGAATTAATGGCATGACCAACAGAGCCACGGAATACCCAGAGATAATGAGGATCGTGGACAGAGAAAACCACAGAATGAATAATGTGCCAATCACGCCAGTATGAGGTCGTAGGCGATTTAAGGCGGAGAGAGGGGTTTCTGCCAACCATTGCCTGGTTTCCCAGCTCATCCAGGCGATGAGAAAGAACAGCGGAACGCCATGTACAGTGAGAAAGTCTATGATGGGTGTACGAGAGCCCCGCCATAGCTCGGCTTGTTCATATCCCAGGCCATACCATTGATGGAAGGGTTGGTAAAGGAATTGCGATGCCGCGATTAACAAGGCTGCAGTCAAAGCTCCTTCAAAAAGGGTCTTTCGATCAAGCTCGCCACGCCACAACCAGACGCCATAGGCCGTGGCGATCGCTGCAAGCGTCCAATAAACCGGAAAATCCCATGTGTTTGTTGGTCTCAGTGCACCTAATGCCAATGCACCAATGAAGAGCCAGGCGACATAATCAAATCGTTTACGCCTTCCACCACGATTCGCCAGGATTAAGCCTGATACAGCCCAGGCAATACTGAAGATTGTGAGTGGTCGGCTGATCAAATGCGCATGTAAATCAGCGTACAGGAAGGTGAAGAAGGGAAACTCCGTTATGGGTCCTGCCTCCCCCTCTCCCGGTGTTATTGACCTGCTCGGATTCCAGTACCATTGATCCATTGGGTAAGGCATTTGCTCGTCCATCGAAAGGTATCGCCCAAACCCGCGGGCTGCCTGGAGCGCACCGACGATGAATGTCCCTTCCTCCGCTGCTGGAGCTACGCCAATCTTCTTAAAGCCGTCATAAAACATACGCGCAGTGCCTAGATTACCGGCTACAACTACGAGTACAGCCGCCAGGATGCCAGCTGTTCTTGCCCTCCGCGACAGAGGCGCATGGTCACCTCCCGCTGCTGCCAGAAGAAGATTTGAGCCAACGGTGTAAGCAGCAAGTCCGAGGAAGGCAAATAGAGTTGGTATGACCAGGTTGTAAGCCACTGAAGGCACAATACCCAGCAACTTAATCGGCATACCGACAAGCACAAAACCATAATAGTAGTAATTTATATATCCACCGGCGAACCATGGATCGTAAGGTGGAAACGTGGTGCTTTTAATCACAGCATTCAGGTAGGAGAAATCCATGGGCTTCTCTCCACCCTTTGCAGGATGCCATAGATCTGGATTGCCCATCCGGATTCCCAAATCCACCAGGAAAAAGGTAATCGCTAAGGCTTCAACAAAAAGGACCTGGCGCCAATGTTCCTTAAAGAACTTGGATAATGCCGCACGATCACGCCAGGCAATGATTCCGCTGAATAGTATGAGTGCAACGATGATCAAAGCCAGTGGTCCACGTCGGATGGGAATACCCACACTTCCGATCATCCAGGCGATCCATGCGAATAGAAGTAATGACACGATGCGCGAGAGCGCATAACCCTGATCCCACAACCCACCTAATGCTCTGCGGGTAAATGGAAAGAGCATTAACCCTAGCACGCCAACAGCCAACCACCAGATGACTATGGTCAAGAAGGGCGAACGATTAATGAGGTTGTCGGGATTGAAGTAGTCTGACCAAGTACCACTGGATTGCTGCTCTTCCCATCGAACACGCGGGAGAAGCAAATCCTTGGGCACGTCACCGACATCCTTCGGAAGGGTGTGGACCACACGACTTACATCAATCGCTGAAAGGAGATCGAACACAATTTGAGGATTGAAATCCGGTTCCTTCTCGAAGATCAAGACCTTCGGATGATCGTATACCGTGAAAGCCTCTTCCGCGAATTGATCATTGATGATGATCGAGCCGAGCGTGGGGTGACTTTCAAAAACTTGTGTAAGACGAAATCCTAATTGTCCTTCCCGCTCCCCGACCTCCGCTGTGGCATAACATGCCAGCACGGTTTCTTCGGGATCACATCCGAGCAGCGCCTGGTAGAACGCTTTAGTTAGTGGATACCGCTCTGGGACGCGTGGGATGGTGCCATACTGTCGGTTCGAAGAGATTGTCAGGATCTCGCCTTGGGAAAGACAATCGGCGATCCTTTGTACTTTATCGGCAACACCATCAAGATCGTCGTCTTGATCGTCATGCCAGTAGAGTTCAAGATTGCATGCTTCGTAGCGTCCGCCTAGACCCCGGCCATCGACCCCCCACGGTAAACCATCATCCCAGGATGTCTCATGAATGAGATAGGTGCTCCGCATTCGGATGGCATGAACGCCCTTGTTGCTGATATTGAGGAAGATACGTGCTTCTGGATCGACCTCCACCGCTTGATCAAACTCCAGCCGGAGCTCGATTTCCTCCCCCAATTCAAGTTCGTCCTGGAACCTCGCGGTTCCATACACATCGCCAGAATTCGGCTCGCTAGTTAGTGTGATCTCCAAATCCAATTCTCCGGGCTCATCGGCAGCTGATAGATAAGGCAAATGCATCGCCGTAATCTTGCCCGTTAGATCTGTGTAGAGTTCCTGGATTTGGGTATGACCAGCGACAATGTGAAAATCGTGGGAAAGTGCGATGACTTCAAGTATTTCATCATTCTCACGTTCAATAACTAAGTTGATCGCGCCGGGAATATTCTGGTAGATCCACCTGGATGCGGATACACGCGTTAGCGGTTGGCGATAGATGGAAGTGAAAGCAAGAGCCCAAAGCAGCGTGCTAACGACGACCAAACCTCCTACCCCAACTGTCCCGATTTCCACCAATCGCCGTTGTCTACCGGCAAATCTCTCCCTCTTTCCCCAGGCTTCAACCAATCCCCAGGCGGCCAGGAGGGCCAGTGTCGGGTAGATTGGGATCAGGTAGCGCATCGCCTGGGTAAAACCGATGGATTGCCAGATAAAGAACGCACCCGTCCAGATGACGAGTAGTGCATGTTTCTGCCATTGACCTCTGACCATCTGAACCGCTGCCCATCCCCATCCTAGCCATGCGGTTATCCCAAGGGGTAAACCCAGACCCAGAGAAGAAGATTCTGGAAAGAGAAGAGCCCGTTCGTCCGGTCAGCCCATTGGAGTGCATAGGGCGCATCCGTATTACCCCGTTGCTGTTCGCGGATCTCAGACATATTCGCCAACCAGCGAGAATCTGGTTTGACATTAAAGAATCCTGGGCCACTAAACGCGTAAGGCTGGAAGATGCGGAAGATAATGAGTGAGATGACTGCGGCGACTGCAAGGTAGACTAGGGTACGTCTGAATCGCCCTACAATCTGTTCTTCATCTGCAGACTGAACGTAGAACCAGGCAGCGAGCGCAGCTACAGCGGCAAGTGGAAATGCACTGATCTTCGAACTTACAGCCAAACCGAGCAAGACCCCGAAGATGGCATAATCACGTAAACGACCCTCGCGCTGTATCCCTACCGCATAGAATAAACCTAAAAGGATGAAGGTATTGGCGATCGAATCGACAACGAAGTAATGAGAGTGTTGGATGAGCAATACCGAAAGGGCGGAGAATAATGAACCGAGCAGACCAACTTTCCGATTGAAAAGTCGAGTCCCAAGGTAATAAACTACGATGATTGAAATCAAATCAAAGCTCGCCGAAATCCCCCGACCAAGGATATGGACCATGTCATAGCCTGTCATTCCCGTCCATTCTGCGATGTAACGAACGAGGAAGATCGGGAAGGTGCCATAAACAAAAAAACCATATCCGACATTTCGTGGATTCAGCTGAGAATTTACTGTATCGAAATAGTTGCTGATAGAGTCTGGTAGCTGGATAGCTGTCTCGACCAGTGTTAAAAAGCGCTCATCAGGATGGAGATGAGTATTGCTATCCCATTCCAGACCTGTAAAACGCAACCAGGCTCCGATTGCAATAATCACCAGGAGCAACCCTAGTGTGAGCCACTGTTCGCGGCCATACCGATTTAGAGCCTGAGGAGCCTTCTCCTCGTGCTCACCCATGAGATTATTCTCTGTCATTCACCTTGGCCCGGTAATTCAGGGATTTCACTCGTCCCCGGGGTAAAAGCTATCACAAAATTCTTCCCCGGGATCTCGTTTGGCCAGTGTCTTATGCGTAAATCCGGGAAGAGTCTGTAAAGGATAGTCAACGACTCCTCATCATCAGGATGGAGCAGGAGTAGATGGGGTCCTGCTAATTCTGGCAATGTCTCGAGTTGTTCCCTTGAGATGGCATAGTCCACCGTCGGAACACCAGCGTTCATCGCAACTAAGCGGGTATCCACCCAATGCGGAAAAGCGACGACATGGGCATTCTCATATGAACCAATGCTCTTGGCATAATCATGAATAACCTGCCCTGCCTCGCTCGTATTCCAGGCTGACCGCCGGTAGAGATCCTGGTACTCGACAAAGACAAGATCGTAATTGATCCGACTGACTAAATAGAAAAGCACAGCCACCAGGAAAAATCCGTAGCGCTCCATACGATCGTCTTGCCATTGTTGTTTCAACCATCGAGGAATGGAATCGAAAGCTAATCCTGCAATTAAAAAGACTGGAACGATCGCACCTGCCGCTCGATTCGTCGCCGGGTTCTCTGCCGGGAAGGCTAGTGAGAGTGTGGATGGTAATTGTAAGATCGGGATAGAGAGTAATAAGAAAAGGTCAACCCAATGTCTCTCACGGATATAGCGTACGGCGAGCATTACGACACCAAGATGGAAGAAAGTAGCTGTCAACCAATCCAACGCCGGCCGATGAGGAATTGAATTAACCCAAACTTCACCATTATCCCAGGCAAACATTCGCAAGCCGTTCCAGACGTTGCTTAGGAAAATCTTCCAAGCTGGACCAGGCAAAGGTCGTTCCGCACTCCCATAGCGCGTGGCCATCCTGTAAATGATTTCATCAGGACGATCGATCGCGACACGGATAAGGGGCATCGCCACCACAATAGCAACCACAACTGTAATCACCAGCAGGATGATCAATTGTCTCCGGTTCTCTTGCGATGCGCGGTGAACTAAATACAACACTAAACCGAGCACAACAGCAATGGGAATTACGCGCGCTGGACTATAACCATGCAGACCCGCTCCGATAAAAAAACCGCACAGGATGAAATCATTGCGATTGCGGTGCTGGATCCCTCGAATGAGGTGGTAGAAAACGGGAGCGACGAAGAGTGGATAAAGAGGGAAGCGTAAACCCACCCGGCTGATGACATTGGGCCAGTAGGCTACCCCAGCGAGCAACATGGCAAAGAGCCCAACTCTTCGACTTGAAAGCTCCTTGCCTATGAAGTAGATGTAGATCACTGTCACTACACCTGCCAACACCGTACCTATCTTTAATGTCAGATGACTAATGCCAGTCCCAAAGATCTTTACCGTTGCGGCAGCCATGTAGAATTGCAACGCTTCACGCCCAGTATTTCGCGAGAAAAAAATCGAGGGCAATCCATTGAGCACATCCATAACATCGAGAAGTTTCTCGGCATGATCGCTGACCATCTCTGGGGGTACCTGATCAAGACGATAGAATCGAAAGAATAATGTCAGACCGAAGACTGCAAGCACGAGCAAAGTCCATCGAGAAAACTTGAGGACATAGACTTTGTTCTGTATCCACACCTTAACGCTTTTAACCCTGTCAGGGCTAAGCAACTCCCCTTCCCAAAATGCCATAAAAATCGAGACCATTGAGAACATCCAGAGAAAGACTGTGGGGAGATCAAAAAGGTTATTTCCTGAGGATATAAAAGTTAGTGCAGTTGTGATGAGTGCGAATATGAGGTATATCGGTCGATATCCAAGCTGCGTGAAGGGGGTATTAATTTTACCGGGATGTATGACCTGAAAATCTCGCTTCAACAAAGCCCAAACCATCAAGGCCCCCGCCATAATATAAAGAACAATAGCCAGGCGGGTGTCTTCCCGGTAGTTCTCCAACAGGTATTGTGCAACCAGACTGAGGAACAATGCCGTGGGCAAGCGAAATTGTGTGAGGAATACCACTGCGACTAGAAGCATTCGCTCAGATACAGATCTTTGATCCTGCGCAGCTTGCTCAGGGACCGGTTCTACCACAAAGACTTCCCCGGATTCAGGGATCGTAAGAGGTTTTCCCCGCAGTACAGATTTCAACCAGTCCAGTACACTTGGCTCACCAGGACTAGTTTGGGGCATTTCATCTCCATTGTTGTTATCCATGGATAAATTCACACTTCCCGTCGCACAAGATAATAACTATAAGTGCCATCATCCTTGGGTGACAAATCGTAGTAACGACGCACGAAGCGCTCTGTTAGAGCGAGATTCCAGCGGTAAGGCGCCAAGATCCAGCGACCAAATAACTTGTGTGGAAGTAAACATGGAGCTCCGAAATAATGTCCCCACTCGAGCGCATGCAAAGCCGCTGGAGAGAAATAGTTAAAAGTGTGCTCAATCTGAAATCCTGCTGGCCTTAACTTCTGAGACCATCCATCTTGATCGTACAAATGAATTGTACGAGACATTCGCATGAACCAATTCTCGTACGCTTTTCCCATTCGCCTCATACGGAAGTGTGTCAGGATCCTCAGTATGCTCAACTCGGATCGATAACCCGGATTGGGAACTGTGAAAAGAAATGGCGCACCCGGCTTTAGTACCCGACCAACTTCGTGCAATACCGTATCGAGATGGGGAATATGTTCGAGCACAGAATTGCTGAATGCAGAACCGATGCTTGCATCGGGGAGAGGTAACTGACCACCGTCAGCCTGCATCAACATGCGGTAGACATCACGCGATTGTGCCTCATGCATGATCGCAAGATCAGGGTCAACTCCGATATCAATCATCATATCGAAAGCAACCTGCGTGAAATGACCATCACCACAACCAATGTCCAGAACCGGTCCTGGGAATTCGGTATCGTTATAAAAGCTGGCTTCGATGGCTCGCAGCATCGCTCGAAAGTATGGCAGCTCACGTAAATGCAACCAGAGCGGGTCATCGTTCATTTTGTAGGAAGACCTTGCTTGAGGGCGACTTCTCTCGCGTAGATCTGTTCGTACTTTTCGGCGATCATATCTTGGGAGAAATACTGCTCGATTTCTTTTCTCTCTCTAGTGTATTTTTGGGGTTCTTTGAGAATTTTAAGAATTCCCTGGGCTATCGCAGCGCCCTCTGCTGGAAGAACCACCTCGCCCATCCCGGTCATGGCTATCGGCTGCCGAACCCCAGGGAGGTCACTTGCCACAACAGGAGTCCCACATAGCATGGATTCCACTTGAACCATCCCGAAACTCTCGGTGCTGTTGAGACTGGGTAAAATGGTCACATCGCATAAGGCAAAAAATGCTGCCATTTCCTCCGGCTCCAAAACTCCCAGGAATTCCCAGGCATCACCCATAGCTTCAATCATCGGGCGTAATCGTTCGGCATATGCTCGTTCACCCATCACATCCAGATACTGTCCGACGTAGAGGACACGCGCCTCTGGAAATTCTTCCTGGACGATAGGCAAGGCCTGAACAAGGTACTCGACACCCTTCTCGCTCGCCAAGCGAGCTGCCATCCCAATTATTTTTTGACTGGGGGTGATTCTCAAGCCCTGACGAAGCGCATCAACTTTTCCACTTGATGGTTCCGGAATATGTATCGGTGGTGGAATCACCTGGAGTTTTTCTAGATGCCGATAGAGGATCGTTGAGGCTTGGGCATAATCAAGTGCATTGGCCACAATAACATCAGCTAAAGACACGGAAATTTGATTTGCCAGGGTAGAAAGCCAATTCGCGATGCGATTTAAGGGACTTGTTGGGAGGCGTAGGTCACAGTGATAAGTAAGAATTACGGGTTTCCTAAGCAGCCGGCCAATCAACGCGATCGGAGCTGCATCCAATTGCGGGACGTGCAAATGGATCACATCGCTTTCCTTCCCAACTCTAAGAACCCAATAGAGCAAAGTCGGCATGATAGGGCCCTTGCTAATTTTCATCAGGACAGGAAGGCGACGAACACGAACTCCATCGATCTGTTCATCTTTGTCAAGAGTTGGGTCGTAGCGAGAAGTCAGCACTGTGACCTGATGCCCGCGTTTGCCCAATGCTTTAACCAGCCGCTCGGTATATACGGTCAGACCTGAGTAATGCGGGCGATAATAATAAAGACTATGAAGGATCTTCATGAGCATCCATGCGAGTATTCGATTGGCGCCAGGCCCACAATCTGCGAGACAAGCTTGAGATCGTCTCCCCTTCACTCGCCAATGCGATGAGGCCAAACCCGGAGCCAAGGATATAAACCATGCCGTGCAGGAGCAAGGTCGCCGCGAGAGCCTGAGATTCAGCAACACCGAAGGTTGATAATGCCAATACTCCCGCAGCTTCATAAACCCCTAGAAATCCAGGCGTCGATGGGATTGCCCCACCCAATAGCGTTACTGGGAGCATGAAAAAAGCCCATCGCCATGATGCTTCTGGTATGACTGCCCGAACGACCAGGCTGTACTCCACTCCCGCTAAGATCCAACTTATTAGGATCCAACCGGCGCTCCGAGCGAAAATCTTGGGGTCGCGTAATGCGACGAGACCTCCCTGTACTTGCTCCCAGAGAACAAGCAATCTTGCCCGGGGTCCTGGCAAGCGAGAAATGATCGATCGCATCCACTCAGGACGCTGAACAAAGACAAACAACAACGCAAATGCAATTGTAAGTAACACGCCTATGAAAGCTTCATTCTGTGTCAATCCTGCAATACCAGCCGCTTCTGGAAGCATGAGCACAATGAAGATCAGTGCAAAGAATTTATCGAATATGAGTTAAACAATGATAGA
>Ga0114922_10005181_pt1 | contig 12059 bp, 11 predicted proteins | sample AartaG_FD_100975 | JGI IMG/M metagenome (GOLD analysis project Ga0114922, IMG submission 100975) | Deep subsurface microbial communities from Aarhus Bay to uncover new lineages of life (NeLLi) - Aarhus_00045 metaG | ecosystem: Environmental > Aquatic > Marine > Oceanic > Sediment | place...
CCTCGGTATCGAGGACTTCTAGTTTGATTTCCCTGCCGAGCAGGCCACCGGCTTCATTGATCTGGTCGACCGCCAGCTTAATTCCATTGATCGCTCTGACCCCCCAGGTGGCGTGAGATCCGGATTGCGGAAGCACCGCCGCCACGGTCACCGATTCTTTGCCCTCCTGCTGCGGAGTGGCAAATATTGAGCCGCCGGACAACACGACGGCGAGTACCATGAAAATCGCCGCTTTCCAAAATTTCCTTTTCGAAAAGAACATCTTTTCCTCCTGTTTTTAAATTGATGATCAGAGCCCGAATTGGATAGAACCATCGGGTTCTGTGCATGCGTCGATCGCTCGCATACCGCGACGACCAACCGCGACCGTCAAGTACCCATCGAGCGCATAGATCACCCCCTTTCAGTACACCACCATCTCATCATGCTCGGACCCCCCTCCTGTAGCTATGCTGCCCCGTGCTACCCTGCGCTACCCTATGCCGCCTCCTGCTGCCCCGACTGGCGTTTGTTTGTTATATAGAATAGCGTTTATCCTATGGGGTGTCAAGGATTTTTCTCCGAATTCGTTTTCCGCAGGGTGATTGCCAACAGGGAAGGCTCGCTTTGCCGGAGCGGCTGCATCGCCTGGAGACCGGGAGTCTTTTCAAGACCCCTTTGGCAGCGTTTATAGCGAAAGAGTTTTAGCCGGCCGAGAGCACCCGGCGCACCTCCTGCACCACCTGGCGGGTTTCGCTGTCTATGTGTGTCGACGCAGCCGGCTCTTCGACCCCGGCGTCCCGGCTGCGGTCACGGCCTTGGACCAGGCTCGATAGAACACCGGCCACGCCCTCGGACAGGGCGGTGTGGTCGTAGCCTCCCTCCAAAGTGAAAGCGATCCGACCCGGGCAGCACTGTTCGGCCAACTCCTGCAGCACCGCGGTGAGCAAACCGTATCCGCTGCTGGACACACCCATAGAGGCCAGGGGATCGTTGCGATGGGTGTCGAAGCCCGCGGACACCAGGATCAGCTCAGGGTTGTACCGCCGGGCGACCGGGACCAGGATTTCCCGGAACAAGAAGAGATAGTCCGCGTCGCCCTGTCCTCCGTTCAGGGGAACGTTCACCGTGTAGCCCCGCCCCGCACCGCGGCCGATCTCATCGATTCTTCCGGTAAAGGGGTAGTGGGGATACTGATGGATGGAGAAGTAGAGCACCCCGTCGGTGTCGTAGAAGGAATGCATCGTCCCATTGCCGTGATGCACGTCCCAATCCACGATCAGTACCCGCTTCAAATCGTGCCGTCGCAAAGCGTAGGCTGCGGCAACCGCTACGTTGTTGAACAGGCAGAAGCCCATGGCTCGTCCCGCCTCGGCATGGTGCCCCGGGGGACGGACAAAGGCGAAGGCCGCCGGAAAGCGCTCGCTCAGCACCGCTTCAGCCGCTTCTATGGTGCCCCCCGCCGCCCGTAGAGCCGCGGCGTAGGAATCTGAGGTTGCCGAGGTATCCGGATCGAGGACCGTGAACTTGCTCTCCCGGGTTTGTTCGATCCGCCGGATATACTTCTCATCATGGATCCAGGCCAGCTCTTCGAAGGTGGCGTCGCGGGGAGAAATGTCGACAAGGTGCCCTTTGAGAGGGAACTCCGCCAGCATTCGGTCGATCACTAAAAGTCGCTCCGGTCCTTCCGGATGCAAGGGGCCGTTGGAGTGTTTCAGGTAAATCGGATCTCGGACAATGGCAACTGTATTCATACTCACCCACTATAGAAAAGGATCCCATAATTTGCAATTGAAGCTGCCCCTAACCGGCATGAATTACCGGACAAGCTCTATTCCTTGACTTTTTTTGAAGCGATCCATATTCTTGTTTTCACGCCCATGGGTAGATTATCCACCGTCGTACGGTTCCTGACCGCCTTCTTACTCCTCCTTCTCCTGATAGTGATAGGGACTGCGGGCTACAAACTGATCGAAGGCTGGTCCGTCCAGGACAGTCTGTACATGACCTTCATCACAATTACCACGGTGGGTTTCGGCGAGGTAAAACCCCTTTCCGCTGCGGGACAGCACTTTACGATCATATTTCTCGTGCTCAGCATCGGAACCGTTGGCTATTCGGTAACCGTGCTCATCACCTACGTGTTCGAGGGACAGATCCTCCACGCAATGAGGGAGCGAAGCATGAAACGAGCGATCCGGCATTTAAAGGAACACTTCATTATCGTCGGCGGCGGGGACGTGGGCCGGGAAGCGGCCTTCGAGTTCAGGCGGTCCAAGAAGAAATTCGTCGTCGTAGACCGGGATCCCTCCCAGTCGGATCTGTCCCGGGACGAATCGATCCTTTTCCTGGAGGGGGATGCGATCAACGATGAGGTTCTGGTGGAAGCGGGGATCGAGAAGGCTTCCGGTCTGATCGCCGCCCTGCCCGATGACGAGGCCAACGTCTTTGTGGTGCTCACCGCCCGGCAGCTCAATCCTCGCCTGCTCATCGTCAGCCAAGCCGCCGAGGAAAGAACCACCCGCAAGCTGATTAAGGCCGGAGCGAACCGGGTCATCTCACCGAAAAAAATCGCCGGCCGGCGGTTGGCCGCCATGGTCCTGAGGCCGAGTCTGCTCAACTTCCTCGATATAATCGTCGAGGGAGGCGAGTTGGACATGAGGCTCGAGGAGGTGGGGCTGGAGTCGGGCTCCCCCTTGATCGACAAAACCCTCAAAGAGGCGGGTATCGGGCAGCATACCGGGGCTATCATCGTGGGCATCAATGCGCCTGAAGGGAGGATGCGGATCAATCCGTCGACCACCTCCACCCTTTCCTCGGTCAATCTCGGGGAAGGGGACGTGCTCATCGCGTTGGGAAACGAGGATCAGCTCCAACGACTGCGGGAGTTCGTGCGCAAGGGGCACTGAAACTCCTCCCTCAATCCACACTGCGCAGAAATACAGGGGCGATGAGGTTTTCTACAGGAGCGTAGTTGTCGGTCAGGATACCCTCCCCGTTGCGAAACCTCAGATCCTCGAGCAGCTCTCCGGACAGACGATAGCCGACCGCGGCACCCGATCCCGAATAAAGGACATCCGCTGCCTCTCCGATGGGCCCAGAGGCGGCGACGATCACAAAGGTGGCCCGCCGCCGGGGGGAAAAGTCCGTGTCGGTGTACACGGCGGTATAGGGGAAAACACTTGCCAGCGTGTTCAGGTAGGCATTGAGGAATCTGCCGAGATCGAAGATATCGATGCAGTTGGCCATGAACAGACCCCCTGGGCTGAGGATCCCAGCCACCTGGCGGCTGAACTCCAGTGTGGTGAGATGGGAGGGAATGGAATAAGAGTTAAAGGCGTCGAGATAGATGATATCGAAGCGACTGCTTCCCTGGAGGGAGGCGACATAGTTGCGGGCGTCGGCAACCACCTGCTGGATCGAAGAATCCCGACTCAGGTCGAAAAAATCCCCAGCAACTTCCAGGACCTCCGGATCGATCTCCACCACTTCGTGTTCACTGTCAGGGTAGTTGCGCTCGAGATAGAGGGGAAAAACGCAGCCTCCGGCACCGAGAGTCAGGGTACGAAAGGCGGCGGAGTTTGCCTGAGCCGTACCCCCACGCCCCACCGCGGCCTGCCGGGTAAGCGCGGCAAATATCTGTTCGTACTGATAGAGCAGCTCATCCGGGACAGCCGGATCGTAGCGGTTGTGAATCAGGGCATCCTGGATGAGAATGCGCTCCGTTCTATTCCCACGAATCACGTCCCGAACCTCGATGTGGGAGTAGCGGGAATCGCTGCGGTACAGCACGGCACTGCCCGCGTTTCCCGGATACAGCAGGCTTTCCGCGGAGCCGCTGAGCTGAAACAGGAGCAGGGACACGAGGATGATCAGGACCCAGCTCAGGCTGACCGCCCGATGGCGCCCCATCAGCAGGGCCAGCAGGGCGAGGAGGGAAGCCACCACGACTACGATGGTGGTGATCCCCAATAGGGGAATGAGCAGATATCCGGAGAGGAAGGTGCCGACGATGCTGCCGATGGCCGAAACCGCGTAGATGCTGCCCACCGTGTTTCCCACCCGGTTGCTGCCTTCGAGGGCGTATTTGGCCATGACCGGAGATACCGTTCCCAGAGAGGTCGAGGGCAGAAAAAACAGAACAAGTATCAGCAGGAGGGAGCGGACCACCATGGCGGCGGTCACATTGGAGAAAGCTCCCCGGTCCGTGATACGGAAAAGGAGCAGATCCAGCACCAGGACCAAGAAGGTGAGAAACGAGGCGATCAGCAGCAGGATGGCAATGATATTCCTAGGTGAATATCTGTCCGCCAGCCTGCCCCCGATGAAGTTGCCCAGGCTGATGCCTCCCAGGACCACACCGATGATCCCCGTCCAGGTGTACAGAGAGCTGCCAAAGTATTTCGAGATCAGGCGGCTGGCGACCAGCTCTATGATCATGACCCCCATGCTGCTGACAAACACCACCAGATGGGGCAGATATCGCCGCAGGGTTTTCATTCCGTCCAGTCCAGCACAACCTTTCCCGACATCCCGGAGCGCATCACTTCGAATCCCTTCTCGTACTCACTGTAGTGGAGGCGGTGGGTAATGACCGGGGTGATGTCCAAGCCGGTCTGGATCATCATGGTCATCTTGTACCAGGTCTCGTACATCTCCCGACCGTAGATCCCCTTGATGGTCAGGCTGTTGAACACCACCAGATCCCAATCAACCGAGGTATGGGGGGGCAGGATTCCCAGCAGAGCGATTTTTCCCCCGTGACACATGTTAGCAAGCATCTGGTTGAAGGCTTCCGCGGAACCGGACATCTCCAGACCCACGTCGTAGCCCTCCTTCATGCCCAAATCCTTCTGGGTCGCTGCGATGGACTGCTGCGGTACTTTCACCAGTTTGGTGGCCCCCATGCGCTCGGCCAACTCCAAGCGGTACGGGTTGAGATCGCTCACCGTCACATAACGGGCGCCTGCGTGTCTGATGATAGCTGTGGCCATCACTCCAATGGGTCCGGCACCGGTAATCAGCACATCCTCGCCGAGAACGTCGAAGGACAGGGCGGAGTGGGTGGCGTTTCCCAGGGGATCGAAACAGGCAAGCACATCCAGAGAGATGCGGGGATCCGCGTGCCAGACGTTGGTCTGGGGGATGCACAGATACTCGGCAAAACAACCCGGACGGTCGACGCCGACACCGCTGGTGCTGGCGCAAAGGTGTCTGCGCCCGGCCAGACAGTTACGGCAGTGGCCGCAGACCAGATGGCCCTCGCCGCTGACCACATCCCCCGGATAGAAATCCTTGACCAGATCGCCGACCGCTTCGACTGTTCCGGCAAACTCATGTCCGATGACCATGGGAACCGGTACGTGCTTCTGGGACCAGGGGTCCCAGTTGTAGATATGGACATCCGTACCGCAGATCGAGGCTTTGTGGATCTTGATCAGAACATCGGTCAGGCCGACCTCCGGCTCGGGAACCTCCTCCAGCCAAAGGCCGCGTTCCGCGTGCTTCTTTACCAGCGCCTTCATGCCCGAAGTACCGGGAGATTACAGCGCCAGAAGATCGAAGCCCGGTTCCTTCAGTTGATCCGGGTTCACCGATTTTCCCGCCTCGAGCAGCTGTCCCAGTCGAATCAGCTCCCTAGCCCGGCCCACACCGGCCGCGGCCCTCAATGTTCCGCCGACATAGATTCCGGCCAGGAAGGTCTTGTCACTCACATCTCCCCGGAACACCACCTGGTCGAACTTCGGCGCGTATCCGATGTAGCGAAGCGAGCTTCCGTACTGCTTGCTCCAGAAAAAGGGCACCTCCCTGTAGCTGTCCTCGGAACCGAGCATGCAGCGGGCCGCGTGCATGCCCTGCCGACCGGCTTCCACCCAGTGCTCCACCCGGCGGAGCTCTCCGCTGCGCCCGTCGGGAACCAGGGCGATGTCTCCCGCCGCGAAGACGCCCTCGGCTGCCGTCTCCAGCCGGCCGTTCACCGGCACCGCGCCCTCCTTCACCAGTCCGCTGCTTTCCAGGAACTCCACGGCCGGCCGGATCCCCACACCGACGATCACACAATCCGCTTTCAGCCGGCTGCCGTCCGCCAGGAGAACCTCGCCGATCCTATCCTGACCCGCAAACTCCTTCACGGTCTGACCGAGATGGAAGGTGACCCCGTTCTCCTCGTGGGTTTTCTTGATCCGCCTGCCGATCTGCTCGCCAAACACCGCAGCCAGGGGCACCGCTTCCGGAGCGACCACGTGGACGTCGATCTTTCGCGTGCGCAGGGAGCAGGCGACCTCCAGCCCGATGAAGCTTGCTCCCACGATCACAACGGTTTTGGCCTGCTCCAGAGCTGCCAGGATCGCCTCGGCATCCTTGCGGGAACGCAAGCGGAAGCAGCCCGGTTTGTCCGCACCGGGCAGATTGAGGGTTCGGGGCGATCCCCCCGGAGCCAGCAGGATCCTGTCGGCCTTCATCGTGTTTCCGTCGGCGAAGGTCACCCTGCGGCTCGAGGGATCCACTTCGGTGACTAATTTGTCGGTCATCACCTCGATGTTCAGACGTTCGTAAAACTTCTGTCCCCGCAGGGGAAGCCACTTGGCCGGAGCCTCTCCGGACAGCAGATCCTTGGACAGCATGGTTCTGTCGTAGGGTCCGTAGGATTCGCCGGTAACCATCACGATCCGACCGGCAAAGCCCTCCCGTCGCAGGGTCTCCGCCGCCGAGTTGCCCGCCGCTCCGGCTCCTACGATCAGAAAGGTGCGGTCATCCTCTCCCTCGGGCATCGGGATCGTTCCTTTGCCAACCTGCCGTATCCATACCTGACCGCCCTCCACCTTGGTTTCGTACGAAGGAATACCGTTCAGGCCTGGAGGCGCAACCAGACCTCCATCCCGGATGTCGAAGCGGGCGTTGTGCCAGGGACAGGTGACGACATGGCCGACGACAAGCCCGTCGCTCAGGGGGGCGTGGTAGTGGCTGCACTCATTCCCGCAGGCGTAGATCTTTCCTTCAGCTCGGACTAGCAGAACCTTCGTCTCCTCCACCTCGACCACAGAGGGCACTCCCTCTTTCAGCTCGCTATCCGCAAGGACGTTGGTCCAGTCATTGTTGTCCATGATGCCTCCTCACTTTCAAATTCCCCTGACTATCCGCGAGCCCTGGAGGTGACCGCACCCACAACCAGGCCGAGTCCGGCTCCTGCGGCCCCGCAGATCAGAATGTTTTGGCGTATCTTCTTGATTCCCGTGACCGATTTCACAAGATCATCGAGAACGTTTTTCGAGGGACTGATTAATGCCTGGATGCTCACATACCCGCTCGAGGTCCGGGCAAAGATCAGGTAGCCCACGGCCAGTCCGATGATTCCGACGATAATCAGCAGTAGGATGATTCTTTTCATGTTTCTTTGCTCCTTGGCAGGCGGTCTTTGAGATATAGATACAGTTTGGCATCGAGAATACGCCGGTCCCGTTCACATTCTGATAGAAAGCTCCCGAACTCTTCAGGCCGGATCGTCAGGACCCGAATTCGTTCCGAACCCTCGAGTCGCGGCTTGGCCACCGGCTCCTCCCCCACCCGCATATATACCATATGGACAATTTCCGTTGAAAGACCGGCGGTGGTGCTGACCCCGGGTCCGACCCCGAGGACTTCCCCTTGGAAGCCGGTCTCTTCGATCAGCTCCCGGCGGGCTGTCTGCTCCGGCGTCTCCCCCGGATCGATCAGCCCGGCGGGAAACTCGTAGATTTCAGCTTCAAAGGGAATCCTGAACTGCTCGATGAGGACAAGGCAGCCGCTTCGCTCCGTAGTAGCCACGATGACCGCAGCTTTCCGCTGTTCCCGACGTTCGATGTAGGTCCAGCACCGCCGTTTGCCCTTGGTGTCGAGATAGCTCTTCTCCTTGAGCAGGGTCCAAGTCTGCTCATGCAGCACCCGCTGCCCCAAGATCCGCATCGATTCGCTACCCGACGTGCTGGACCAGATGTTCGAAGGCTTGGTAGACCAGACGGTACACCTCCTGGAAGGCGTCCGCGGCCTTCTGGGCCTGCTCCAGCGTGAAAAACTCGTAGGGAGTGCCGTCGGGCAAGGCGTAGGGATAACGGGTGGGGATGTAGAGAACGTCGAGCTCGGCGCAGGGCCGACCGATAGTCGAGTAGCTATTGTCGTAGCGCTCGCAGGACCGGGAAAGCTTGTAGGTGGAATGGCCGGCAACGACCCGCTCGCCCTGCAGTATCAGATAGGCCTTGAGGATCTTCTCCGCGGCCTGCTGGAACAAAAAACAGGAGATCTCGAAATCGCCGGCCCGGGCGTTCCTCTCGGCGGTCTTGCTGTCCTTGGCTCCCTGAAGATACCACCGCAGAGCTTCCCTTTCGTTACTGTTCATACACTACCCTTCCCTCCTCGAGTATCTGCTCGACGAGTGGATGCTCTTTATCTCGCAGGGCATCGAACTCCCCCTCCGTGAATATGTACGGATCTACATCCACCTCGGAAGAGGCGACACTCTGCTTCAGCTCGACGGCCCGGTACAGCCAGCTCTTCGAAGGCCACTCCTCGAGGGGCCGCTCACCACCATTAGCGACAATGATGCAGAGGTTGAGATCGCTGTGTTCGTGGGTGTCTGCCCTGGCGTAGGAGCCAAATACGATGATCCTGCGGACGGGGAAGGTGTCCGTTATTTTCCGGACGATTTCCTGTAGCTGCTCTTCACTAAGCATAGGCTTACACGAGTAGTGTAGCCGTATTTTCCAAAGGTGTCAAAAGCCCCCGGGCCGGGGCGAAGCGGCAATATCCCGCGGCGCGGCCGGCCGAGCTGTGTCAGCTTTCCTCGGATCCGGAACCGGGTTTGAAGTCTAGAGATACCGAGTTGATGCAGTAACGCAGGCCCGTAGGTTCGGGGCCGTCGGAGAACACATGACCTAGGTGGCCGCCGCAGCGGGCGCACAGTACCTCGTTGCGGTTCATTCCATAGCTCTTGTCCTCTTCGGTATCAACCGCCTGCTCGGAAATCGGCTGGTAGTAGCTGGGCCAGCCCGTTCCGGAATCGAATTTCGTTTCCGAGTCGAACAGCGGACTCCCGCAGCCGGCACAGAGATAAGTCCCTTTTCCCTTGCTGTTGTAGTAAATACCCGTGAAGGCCCGCTCCGTACCCTTACGGCGCAGGACCTCGTACTGCTCGGGGCTCAAGGTTTTTTTCCACTCGGCGTCGCTTCGTTTGTTTGCATCGCTCTTTTTCATAATTTCTGCTCCATTCTCAAGCTTCGTTCAGACTCCAGTCGTACTGGTAGTCGATCCGACCGGAGAAACTCTCCAGCTTCCCGGCCAGGTCCGGGGCTGCGTATCGGCGCAGGTGGCGCAGCACTCCCTGATCGGACCCACCGAAATCTTCCTGGAACCAGTCGTAGATGCTGGAGAGAACGAGTTTTTTCCCCTCAAAGGCTGCTCCCCTGGGATGGTTGATGTACTCCCGGGCCCCTTTTTCCAGAAGCACCTCGGTGTTTTTTGACGTATAGGCCCGGTCCTGGAGGTTCGGACAGCCGATGCTGGCACAGTTGACCGCGTAGTGTACTCGCGGATCCTTCCAGATCGGACGGAGGATGCGGTGCTCGATGTCATTCAGGGAGACCTCTTGTCCCTCGATCTTCAAGATCTTTGCTTCCCAGGGTCCTCTGCTGAACAGACCGGAGGCGAGGTTGACCTTGGTGATGCTCGAAACGGGGTAGTGATCCAGGACGATGTCGAGGGTGGCCGCATTGTACAGGTTGATCCAGTACGCCTTCTGCTCGTTCCTGTTCAGTTGAGAAACCGGGACTTGCTGCAGGTCGTCCAGGTAGGACTTGAGCGTTTGTTTATCCACTGCGCTCACCTCGCCGTATTCCACGCGGTTGATGCCGGAAGGGTGACTGGTTACCAGGTACTTGGCCATAAAACGCTCCCAGGCCGAGTGGTCCACAACCCTGTCGCTTCCCGGGTCGTATGCCTGCCATCTAGGCCACAGATCCGCCTGCGGAGCGGCGACAAGTCTCCCCGCCAGGACGACCAGCAGGACCGTGGCGGCTGTCAGTAGTTTTCGTCTGCCTATCATCAGAATTACTCCTCTCTATAGAGAGCACGTAAGTCGGTTAATGCTTACAAGAAAAATAAGGATTTTTCAGGGGGAATGCAAATACCGGGGAGTCGGACGGTGGAGGGGTTCGGCAGACGGCGGGCTCCGGCCGGGGCTCGAATTACTCCTCTGCCAAAATTTCTTGGACTTTCTGGATGATAGCCGTCGCTGCAAACGGCTTCTGGAGAAAGGCGATTCCCTCATCCAGCATCCCATGGTGCATGACAGCCTCATCCGGATAGCCTGAGATGTAGAGCACCTTCAGGTCGGGCAGCCGGGCTTGGAGCTGCTCCGCCAGCGCCCTGCCCCCGATTCCCGGCATGACCACATCGCTGATGAGCAGCTCAATCCCGGCATGACCGGGGTTGTCGATCAGGCGCAGTGCCTCCTCCCCGTTGGATGCCGACACGACTGAGTAACCGGTCCTCTCCAGGATCTGAGAAACCAATCTCCGTAAGGGCTCATCGTCTTCAACCAGCAGGATCGTCCTATCAGTCGCCTGCTCGGACCTTTCCTTTGGACGGTTGCGGCTTTTCAGCTTCCTCGTCTGAACTACGGGGAGGTAGATCTTGAAGGTGCTTCCCAGCTCAGGTTCACTGTATACATAGATATAACCGCTGCTCTGCTTCACCGTCCCGAAAACCGTGGCTAAACCCAAACCGGTTCCTCTGCCGGGCTCTTTGGTGGTGAAGAAGGGTTCGAAGATCTGCTTCTGGTTTTTTTCATCTATTCCACAACCGGTGTCGGTGACCGCGAGCATAACGTATTCCCCCGGGATCACCTCGGGACGGAATTTACAGTAGCTTTCATCCAGCACGAGATCTTGTGTCTCTATGGTCAGTTTGCCGCCTTCAGGCATCGAGTCCCTGGCGTTGATCGCCAGGTTGATGATTACCTGCTCCAGCTGGGCCGGATCCGCTTTTACCCAACCGATCTTCGGATCCAGCACCGTATTCAGTTGGATATTTTCGTGGATCAACCGACGAAGCATCTTGGTTACATTTGCCACCAACTCGTTGATGTCGAGCTCTTCCGGGCGGAGCACCTGTTTGCGGCTGTAGGCCAGAAGCTGCTGGGTCAATGAGGCCGCCCTTTGGGCGGATTTGCTGATTTCCCGAACTGATTCCAAGGCTTCCTTGGTCGTCGTACCCTCGGATAGCAGCATCTCCGAATATCCCAGAATCGTAGTCAGGAGGTTGTTGAAATCGTGGGCGATACCGCCGGCCAGCCTGCCGATCGCCTCCATCTTATGGGACTGGCGCAGTCTCTCTTCACTTTCTTTGAGCGCGTTTTCCGCTGCTTTGTGCTCCGAAAGATCCACAATGATCCCCCGTAGGCCCACCACCTCCCCGTCCCGCACAATGCGGGACGAGTGGATCATAACCGGAAAGGTACTCCCATCCTTCCTCCGGGCCATGTACTCGGTAGATCCCAGCTTGTCGCCTCTCATTATCCGGGCGATATTCTCCACGGCTCGTTCATTGTCCTGGGCAGCGATCATCTCGAGGGTATTCAATCCCCGCTGTAAATCCTCTTCAACATAGCCGAACAGTTCAAAGGCTCGCCGGTTGGCATAGGTGATTGTTCCCCGAGTGTCCACCTCGAACACAACTTGGGGCAGAGAGTCGGTCAGCTCCCTGAATTGTTCTTCGCTTTCCCGGAGAGCTTGTGCTGTTTGCCTCCGCTCGCTGATATCGTCACCGGAGCTGAAGGTCCCGAGAATATCCCCGGCCCGTGACTTGACGAGCGTGTTGTGCCAGGCCACCCAGCGAATGTTGCCTTCCAGAGTTACTACCCGGTTCTCGACGTATTCGGCAGGTTCCACGGTTCCGCTCATCAGCTGCTGAAACACCTTCCGCACCTTTCCGCGTTCGTGTTCCGGAATGAAGCTGTCGACCCAATCCTTGCCGATTATATCCCCTTCCTCCCCCTCGAGGACCGAGCAAGTCTTGGGATTAGCCAGGACGACTTTCCCCTCCCGGTCGAG
>Ga0114922_10005182_pt1 | contig 12058 bp, 6 predicted proteins | sample AartaG_FD_100975 | JGI IMG/M metagenome (GOLD analysis project Ga0114922, IMG submission 100975) | Deep subsurface microbial communities from Aarhus Bay to uncover new lineages of life (NeLLi) - Aarhus_00045 metaG | ecosystem: Environmental > Aquatic > Marine > Oceanic > Sediment | place: Aarhus...
ACCGAGCTCTGCGCACTTGGCCCATATCGGATCGATCCGGGGGTCGTCCACAGGCACGAGCTTGCCGCTTTTGTCCCTGAGTGTCAGCCCGAGGTTCTTGAATATTTTCAAGCCCCGGCAGCCAAGCCTGACCGCTTCTTGTAGTTTTTTCGCCTCTTTCACTCCGAAATCCGGCTCGTCTATCTTGCTGAAATCAGGGGTGAAAAAGATAATAAAGCGCTCCTTCGACACGCCGTGCGAAACGCGAAGATGTTCCTTGAAAAAATCATCCTTCGAGCGGCCATCCAGGCTCACGCATTTCCATACGCCGGCCTTGTCCATTTCCTCGAGGTACTTTTTTGCATTGTTGAGATTTCGCAGGTGGTTGTGAATGTCGATAACCGGGAACTTAGGCTTGAGAATCCGAGTCTCTTTGACAACGAGCTGGCTCACAGGCCGCCAGTCGAGAAGCTTGAGGTCAGCGGACTGAGCGAACAGAACCAGCGGAAAGGTGAGTAAAATCGAATTCACGACCAATGACTTCCATATACCTTTCATCTTGTGCCCCCTGATTAAAAAATTGAAAAACATTGAACCTCAATAAAAAATCAAGAAGTCCGGAAATCCTTCATTCTGATTGTTTTTCCGGTGCGCATGGACTCGTATGCAGCAAAGGCGACCTCCATGGAGGCCAACCCGTCCTCACCCCGCACACCCATCATCGGCTCGGTGCCGTCTCTCAGGCAGCCGATAAAATACTCGATCTCAGCCGGGTAACCGAGCTGCCAGCGCTCGTCCACGGCCGGCCTGGTCCAGCCGAGCTGATTGTCCGCTTTCTCAACCGAATAGCTGTAGCCCACCCTGCTGTAGACATGGACCGGGCTGCCCAGGCTCAGCTCCGCCTTGAGCGCCCCCTTTGTGCCGTAGATCTCCACAGTGTCATCCATGCCGCCGATCGTGATATAGTTGCCCTCCACGAATCCCTGCTCGCCGTGCTCGAAAGTGAACAGCGCCACGCCCCAGTCCTCACCCTCGTAGTCCTTGTGCACCATGTTGGATTTGCCGCCGCCCGAGGTCTTCCCCACCACTTCCACTACCTCTTTGCCGATCAGGTGTCTGACCCAGTTAATCGGGTGGCAGCCGATATGAAACAGCGCGCCGCCGCCGCAGTATTCCAGTTTCTTGGCGTACTCGCTGTGGCTCCCGCTGTGGACTTCCTTGGCCTTGACATAAAGAATGTCGCCCACTGCGCCCTCGGCCACTATTTCCTCGACCCGTTTCAGGATCGGCGAAAAACACCAGTCCTCGGCATACATCAGCTTTACCCCGGCGGAAGATGCAGCCTGGACCATTGCCCGCGCATCCTCGAGCTTTGTGGCCAGCGGCTTTTCGCAGATTATATCCTTGCCCGCTCCGGCTGCAGCCACCACCACCGGACGGTGGATAAAAGTCGGGGTGCAGACAATCACCACATCCATGTCCGGGTCGGCACAGAGAACGTTGAAATCGTCCGTGCGGCGCGCCACACCCCACTGCTCGCAGAACCGGTCCAGGTTCTCGATCCCGCAGACCATTTCGAGTTTTGCATCACGGCAGCGGGTGAGAGCGTCGGCGTGAAGTTCGGCAGCAAACCCGGTTCCGACTATACCGGCTCGAATCGGTACTTTCATATTTTACCTCCGGTTCGTTGTTGTTATAGATTTACGATTATTTATCCGGTCAGTTGTTCCGGCTCAAATATTCAAGGACTTTCGTAGCAATCAAACGGTGCCCCTCCGGGCTGAAATGAATCATGTCTACTGCAAAAAGACGGCGGTGGTCTCCGCTGTCGATCAAGCCTCCCGGATCGAGCCATCCGGTGTGCATCTCCTCTCGCACCCGGGCCAGTTTTTCGTTCATCTCAGCCAGCACCCGGTCCTCCGGCTCGCCGAACTCCGGGATCATCGGATAGGTCATCAACACGGCCCTGCAGGAGATTTCATCCAGGCGGCGCACTATCTCTTTGATATTCTCGCCGAACCGCTCCGGGCTGACTGAGGGAGCCTCTCTCCCCCAGTGGGCGCAGTCGTTGCCGCCGAACATCACAAAACAGATATCCGGTTTCCGCTCGATCACGTCCTGTTCGATCCTGGCAAGCCCCTCGCCGGAATCGTCCCCGCCTACGCCGGCGTTGAAAACTTTTACTTCAGGATTAACCTGTTCGAATACAGCAGCGAGGATATTCGGATAGTGTGCCGGGGAGGACCAGTGCCGGTTGTCCATCTGGGAATCGCCGAGAAAACCGATATAGGCCGGTTCCATTGCCCTGAGCCTGGGCAGCAACCGCTTAACCTCTTCATTTTGCTGAAGGTCCGCAGCCATGGAGTTGGCATCTTCCCTGCGGCCGAAACGGCTTGCCACATCGCTGAGCCTCTGCATGGTGATATAAAAGTCGAACGGCCCTGTGCTGAACGGCTGCATCCCGGTGCGTGCGGCGGCCTGCGCGGTGAGCTCTTCCAGGCGCGTGGAGCCTGCGCCGTATAGGCCGAGATCGGCAAATGTCACCGGGCAGCCCAGACCGAGCAGAAAGCCGCTGATTTCGATTCTCAGCCCCAGTTCGCGCCTGCCCTCGAGAACCAACAGGAAAGCCGCGCCGTAGGCCTGTATCAGATCCCAATCAAGGCCCCTGCTTTCCGGGGCCTCTTTCAGCACGGAAATTATCGCCTCAGCCGCATCTTCCCCGTCTGCAGGGGAATCCAGCGGCCTGCACGCCTCCAGAAACTCTTCGATCGCCTGCCTTCCCTGGCCCCCGCCGGTTTGCACGAACTCCCGGATTTGCGCCTGGTCTATCTTCCTGACCATCTGCACAAAAAGGCTGTCCGCAATCTTCGCCTCACTCTCGAGGCTCAGCCCGCAGGCAACGGCCTGCTGTTCGAGCCTGGCTATCTTCAGCGATTCCCGGGCCAGGGCCTGGGCACGGTTCCGGGGAGACTCCTCACAACTGCAGGATGAGAACGTCAGCAGGGCTGTAATTAATGAAAGTCCGGCAATTGCCAGTTGCCAATGAAGGTTATCGCTCTTAGTCATGCTGCCCCCAGCGCCATTGTTCCTGAATATTTTCAATGTCTTCGAAAGCAGCCGGGTTTCCTTCAGCCGGCCCGTAGAAAACTCCTCCACCGAAAGTGGTCAGAAAAATCATGCCGGGATGATGGGGATCGAACACAGGTCTATACCCCCATTTGAAATTATATCCCCTGATCCTGTGCCAGTTCTCGCCACTGTCATCGCTGCGGAAAGCCGCGCTGTCGAAAGTGTTGATCGCAATGGTGGCTGGATTAGCCGGATTCACAGCCGCGGCGTAAACGTGAGCATCCTCACGAAAGATCCGCCGCCATGTTCCGCCGCCGTCCTCGCTGAGCAGCACCCCGCCGCCGACATTATCCACCTGCCAGTTGCCTTTGTACATGTCCCCCACCTGCATCCAGGGCCAGCAACTGAGATATAATCTATCCGGGTTCGAAGGGTCGTAAATCAGGTCGTTCGGGAAAATGACTCCATCAGGAAGAACCACCTGCTGCCAGGTATCCCCTCCGTTGTCGCTGCGGAAAAGACCCCCGTCCGTGCTCTGGCTGTCCTGGCGGTCCCGAACTATCAGCAGAAACAGCCGTCCGTTCGGCAAAAGGGCCAGGCGCCAGTAATTTCTATTCGTTCCTGGAACCGTACCGGTAGGTTTCCAGGTTTGCCCTCCGTCTGTGGACTTGTACACACCCTCCCTGAACCCGCAGGCGTAGAGAGTCCTCGCGCTGGAGGGGCTGCTGGTGTCGAGCACGATGTGAGTGCAGACCATGCTGGAGGGCAGTCCCGAATTGCTGAATCGCCAGTTCCTGCAGTTGTCATCCGATACCGCCACCCCGCCGGCGGAGCCGCTGTATCCGCCACGGAACATTTTATAGCGGGGGAGGTCATGCTTGTTGCCCCAGGCCGACCAGGCGCGGCCTGAGACCTCCGGGTCGAATACCATCCAGTAGCAGGTATTGCGCCATGAGCTTGGAACCCCGTCAATACCGCTGACCCAGGACTCGCCCCCGTTAAAGCTCTGAAACGCGCCGATATCCGTGGTTGGCATGAAAATGTGAAGGCTGTCGAACGGGTCGAACTGAACGGTGTAGCTGCCGGTCACGTCCAGGCCGCGGGTCACCGAGGAGCCGTCCGGCTGGGTATGCGAATAAACCTGGTCCCAGTTGGCTCCCCCATCCAGGGTCCTTATCGTGCCGCCGTAGTCGGTCACGTAACAGATATCAGAGTTGGTGGGACAGACACCCACAGAAAGGGCATTCCCCCTCCAGCTCGGGCCGTAGAGCAGGTCCAGCCAACCCTTGTCGTTCAGGTTGTTGGTTAACACACCATCGCCGTCCGCCCTGTAAACCCAGGCCCAATTCGTCCCGCTGTTGCTGGTCTTGAATATTCCGAACTGGTAGCCCGGATATTCGCTGCAGGCCAGATAGGCCACTTCCGGACGGCTTTCGCATACCGCCATGGTGTTGAATTTACCGTTGACCAGATCGCCGGCGCCGGCAGACTGCCAGCCTGCGCCGTAGTCCGTAGAGAGGTAAACTCTGTCGTTTGCCAGCATGTAGAAAAGTACGCCCTGCTCACCCTTGCCGCCATCAGCAGCCACTACCGGGCTGTCCGGCAAAGAGAGCGCGGTGGCCTGACCCGTGGTTTCAGAAACCAGGAATGCCTCTTGCTCGGTAATTACAACAGCCTCTTCAAAGCTGCCCCACCAGGAGCCAGGGAAAACAGCCAATACCCTGCTTTCAAGGCCGGTGACCAGCCTGCTCCAACTGTTAGCCCGGTCGTTAGAGACCAATATCCGGTAGGAGTCTCCCCAGGGACTAGAACGCACCAGCCAGAGGTGTCTGCTGTCGGCCGGATCCACCCTGACCTTGTACATCTCGCTCGACTGCTCGCCCTCCGGCACGCCGGCCTCGGTCTCGAACCAGTGGCCCGCATGGTCATCCTCCATGTGTTCCTCGATAATTTCAGCAGGATCCGGGAAGATCAGCCGCCAGCTAAGCCCCCCATTATCCGAGCGATAAAGGCCGGTACTGGCAGCGTAAACAGTGCTGGGAGAGGACGGGTCAAACTCGAAATCCCGCACTGTGCTGCGAAGGTTGAACATGCGCCAGCTTTCAGCGTTATCGTAACTAACGTAGGCTCCTGTCATATCGCAGCGCTCGAAAACATTATCGGGGTTTGCCGGGTTTATGGTTGGGAGAAACTGGCCTCCCCCACCCCCCGGACCCACGTTCCGCCAGGAAGAAGCTGTGGGTTCAGAGACCGAGAGGTCATTTTTAACGATATTTACCAGAAGGGATAAGACATCATTGAGATTGTATGCTCCGTCCTGGTCGTAGTCAAATCTCAGATCCCCGGATGATTTTTGTCCCTTGATCAGCAGGGCGAGCACATCGGTAACTGTAACTCTTCCGTCCCTGTTGAAATCCTCTCTGAACTGAAAGGAGGCCAGGCCGGGTTCATCCTGGGCGAAAGCAGGGAATTTGACAGAATACAACGCGACAATCAGAACCAAAATCGAACTGGCAAGAATCCCTTTGCGGCCCGGAAGCCCTGTTCGGGCGGCCGATCGGTCACCCCTACGGGCTCGTTCAGCGTGTCTGAAAAAAATACGTAATCGAACTTTTGAATTACAGCAGTTATTCAAAGTTCACCTCGCCGACATTGTGGTCAGTTATTCGAATATCGCTGAATAACTCCGTGCCAGGCAGAAAAACACGGTACTCTCCAGGGGGCAAATTCTCGAACAAATAACGTCCCCAGTGGTCTGTTTCGGTCTTTTTATTTTCGGCTCCCATTAGGTTGACAAATGTGCCTTCAATCGGCATGCCGTTTTCAAGTACGGCTCCGGAGATAGAGTAGGTTATTCCGGGTCCGCTGAGACTGTATGGTTTGCTGGCCCGGGGATCGAGTTCCACCCGGTACTTTCCGCCATCAAGGGTGAGAGAAACAGTCTCCCCGCTTGATTCGATCAGTTCGGCTTGCGGGCGGCGTTTCTCGCCTGATCCAGGGTCCGGGAGGTAGATTGCAGTAAGAAAAGTAGTGGCTTTCTGCGCCGGCGCTCCCACTTCCAATCGCCAGGCGACCCCGAACTGGTCGTTATAGGGATCAGGCCCTGTCCAGTCTTTGCCGCCGTAGGTGAACGTTTTACCCGGCCCACCGGCTACTTTGAGCTCCGCCCCCTCCGGCAGCAGGCTGAACACTGCCACCGGCGATCCTTCATCAGGAACAGTTTCTGCCACCCCATTTCCGGCAACTATCCGGTCCGGTGTATGAAAAATGAGAGTTTTCGACAAATCGGCGCTGCCCGCCACCACATAATCGGATAACACAATCCAGTCCGGCTTGATAAAGAGCAGTTGCCTGCACCAGCGCTCTACCTTGTCCGGGTTGTAAGCGCCGGCGGCCTCGCCTGTGAGAAAATCGTGGGAGATGTCGGTCAGAAAAGCGGTAACCTTCCCTGTATCGCGCATTTTGCGCTGGGCGCGCCATTCGGCCAGGTTGGCCGGCTTAAGTGTCCAGTTCTGGATAATCTGTCCGCCGTCATTGGCAGGCACCGGGACATCATTGGGACCTAAGAATCGCTCGTTGGCGTCGGTGACCAGAATGCAATTATGGCTGATACTGCGGATACGCCAGTTGACATAATGCTCATCCACGTTTCCGTCATAGACTCCCGGTTCGATCACCAGGGGCCTGCCGCGCCAGGCGGTGAAAGAGCCCTGAGCAGCATGCTGGTGGTAGGTGTACCACGGGCCGCAGTGGAAATGCACGAATGTGGCGTCTTCGCGCCACGAGCTTCTCATCAGGGCCAGTCCCACACCTGGAATCAGGCGCGAGCTAGGAAGTTTCTCAGGCGGGAGATTTTTCACCCCCGGGTCGGAAAAAAGAATCTCCCAGTAGGCGGGAATTTTCAGGGTGTCGGCAAAAGTGTCGATCCACCAGCTGGCCAGCCCGGAACCCAGTTCACCCTCAAGGAATGTCATCATCTGTCGGTCGTGGGGCATCACGAACGGCCAGTCGTTGTCTTCATAACCCAGCACGAAACTGCCATCCGGGCCGGTACCGTAGAGCAGCCACAGCACTTTATCAAGCCAGTAATTGCTCCTGCTGATATGGTCGCCCAAACCTGCCGAGCGCCAGGCCAGCAGGAACTGAATAGCATATAAAGCGCCATGGCGGTCGTAGTCATAGCCCTCGGGCCAGCCCCCGCCGTAAGCGGCCCGTCCTGCCATGTCGTCCACCCGGCAATTGTCACCGAGAATCTCCAGAAACTCCTGCAGCTCTTTCTCTACCGATGGCAGAAGTTTCTCCGCCCTTGGATCGTCACCCCAGGCGGCAAGCATGGCAAATCCCTGGCCCATGTGCCTGTTGCGGCAATAGTTGTGGTAAACCGTAGGGATCCTGTAGCGTTTGTTCAACTCCTCGCAGGAGTCCATTAGTCTGGCAGCGAACTCCTTTCTTTCCAACTCGCTCAGTGCGCTGTAAGCCCAGTCGAAAGCCAGGCTGCGCTCAACGACCCGGTCACTCCGGTTCATGGTTTCGCCGAGAGCCTTCCGCACCCGTGAAATCCGTGTTGTATCTCCGGTGAGCAGGTAAACCAGCGCTATCTCGTGAGGGGCGTTAGAATCCTGGAGCTGCTTCCAGGCCTCTGAATATTCCGGCCTGGTGAGTCTCCGGCGTAACTGCTCCACGCCCGGCACTTTGCCCTTTCCCGCTGCTGTGACATACAAACGCGGATGCTCACCGAGTTCCAGGGCCGAGGCAGGCAGAGCCAGCCAAAGAAAGGCTGCTGCAGATAAAAAAAACTTTCTGAATACCATTTTCTCAAAACTCTCCTTATCTTTAGAAAATAATGTTACCAGAACCGAGAATCATCGCCGCGTTGCTTCTTTGCAGCACGACTTCATGTGATCTATCCCCTCCGCCAATCTTCACCGGATGGGACCAGACAAACCGCTCGTCCTCCATGACCAATGGTTCCGAAGTGATTACCCAGTAATGCCCGGGGGGAATGTCCTGAAAAGTGAAGTTTCCGGTGCGGTCGATTACTCCCTGCGAGACCTGGTGGCTGGCAAGCGCCTGGTTGAATTCACTCAATAGTTCATCCTGGCTGGTGTATACCCTTTCGAACTTGATCAGGCTGTAGACAATGTTCGGATCTTCATCGACCAGTGCCAGGGGAATTGTTTGCGAATAATAAGCAGAGAGTTTCGCCAGTTCCAGACGGACAATCAGATCGTTCGTGGATGGAGCGGTTTTAAGGCATGAGCAAAACAGGGCCAGGATTAATATCAAAACGCCAATAGAGCTGTTTCTCCAGAGTACCGGATACTCGGATTGGGAGTCATGTTTATCCACTCCTGAGTTCGCAGATCGCAGATTCATAATAAACTCAGTTGGGGCTGTCCATTTCTCAGGGATTTTTACACAGTCACCAGTTGGTGATTTTCCAGCCGGCTGAAAAGTGCCAAAGATGCGGTAGTTCCCGAATAATAAATCTGAAAATAATCTATCAGGACTGTTTATCAAATAGTATTTTTCCATCGGAACAAATATTTTAGTGTATGGTCAACCCTGATGGCAAGATTATATTCTCTTCAAAAGAAAAAAAGTGTTGACAACATCTTATAAAACTGATTAATCTTGAGAAACAATCCACAGATTCTCCTGACACGCCTGTTTCAGATTGATACCACCTATTCTTACAAGTGATGCTGTTCCAAAAGTTGTTTTCAATAGTGCCCTGTAAAAATGGTTTACGAATTAAGAGTTGGTATTATTTAAGGCAGTTGCATAGAAATAATGCAAAATGGATTGATGAAAGGAATATCTTTATCTTTCTTGAGGTGCATGGATTCTTAAGCGGCCGCAGGCCGCCTGATCAGGGGGTGCATGTTCGAGAAACTCCACTCCGAGCGTGTAAAGACCTAGTAATTTCCATCTCAGGCAGAGCGAAGCAACACCGGTGGGCATGCCATTGATTCGGCTTGAGCCAGGCAAGCCGAATCAGGCGACCTCGTAAGGAGCGTGTTTTTACTGGTAAAACAAAATAGGATATAGAAGCTGTATTGCTAGTCGAGTTTGCACCCCCGAAAAAACTTTTGGTTACAAAAGTAACATGAAAAAACAATCTTTTTCTTTCTACTTATTTATTTAAACGGACAGTACTGAGTTGTTTTATTAAATACAGAAAAATATAGACAGGACAGGTATCCGTGTCCTGCGGAAAAATAAAAAGCCAAGGAGCAAAGTTGATGGACCTGTCCCCCCACGATTCGCACCCAGGTCACTTCGAAACAGAAAAAGAAGCCCACGAACTGGAAATTCTGGTCCGGCACTGCCAACAGGCTCTTTTCCAGGGCAAATCAGTGAACGAAACGCTCTCAACTGAAAAACTCCACACCCTGCGTACGCGATACAGCAGGTTCGAGGACCGGAGGGACAGCGAAGGCTTCCTCACAGGAAGCACCCATCTGGTGACAAAGGTTTCCACCCCAAGACCTTACATTCACCTGCTGAACAACAACCATCCGCGAGAGTATGGAATGTATGGCTCGTTCTGGGACCAGGGTGGCTCGGGATTCTCCTGCCTGGATTCCGTAATCGCCGGACCGATCACTGCCAGAAAAGACAGTTCTTATGTTCCCACCGCGCCCAGGGCAACAGATCACCGAAGCTTTATCCTGCGCGAGGAGACAGAACAAAAGCAAGTGAAAATCTGGCACGTGGTCCCCCAGGCAGGCAGAGAGGAGGAGGCCTACGGTACCTTCCTCTGCGAACAGGGGCTCGGTGGCGTAAGGATTATTTCTGAGCGGAACGAAATTTCCAGCGATTTGCTGGTTTTCGTGCCGGTGGATGATCCCCTGGAGGTCTGGAGGCTGAAACTTACAAACAATGCCTCCCGCAGCCGTAAACTGAGCCTGTTTGTTTCAGTCAACTGGGGGCTGGATTCTTATCCAGGGCATTATTTCGATCCGCGGGTAGTAAACCAGGGCGTTATTCTGGAAGAACTCAATTGCCTGATCGGCCTGAACAACGATAAGAAAAACACACACCCGCGCACAGGGTTTTTGATGAGCAGGGATCATTTCATGGGATTCGACATGACCGGCGAGGATTTTTTCGGAAGCGGACAGTTCCGTATTTTCCCACGGGCAGTAGAGGAAGGCCGATGCCGCGGTTCGATGGGCTTTCAACCTTATCTGGGCCTGATAGCCGCCATGCAGTTTGACATCCAGCTCGGGCCAGGCCAGGAACAGTCCCTGGATTTTCTGCTGGGAGTTACCTCCCCGGAAATTGAAAAAAACCCGGAGCAACTCGCTGTATACAGGCAACGGTACTTCGAGGGCCGTGGGATCGAAAAAGAGCTGGCAGAACTGGAAGACTCCTGGAGCATGATTATCAGCCGCCACATGGCGAAAACCCCGGATGAGGAAATCGACCGCTTCTACAATATCTGGTCCAAGTACCAGGCCAAATGCTCAAGCCGCATGCTCCTTTCTCTGGACATGGTCGGCTACAGGGACACACTTCAATACATGATGGGGATTAACAGCTTTAACCCGGAATTTGTAGCTGAACACTTGCCTACGGTACTTCGCCATCAGTATGAAGACGGCACTTCGATGCGCCAGTTCGCCAAGTTCAAGGGTGCACCGCACGATCTTCGCAAATACATGGACAACTGCAGCTGGATTGCAGACACCCTGGTGGGATATGTCAAGGAGACAGGGGATGAGGCAATTCTCGAGCGGGAGGAGGGTTTTTTTGACCCTGAGAACGCTAGGGTTGAAACGCGGAACAAGACTACGATTTACGAACATGCCCTTCGCAGTCTGAAAGGGCTCTACGGACACAGATCAGCTGAAAACGGCCTGTGTCTGATCGGCCACGGTGACTGGAACGACTCGCTTGACGGGATCGGCATGGACGGCGAGGGAGTAAGCGTCTGGCTTTCGATGGCTCTGGTCTTTGCGGCACAAAGGTTTCGCGAGCTGGCACTCTGGCGTAATGACGAGCAAAACGTGAGGCTGACAGATTCGATCATCAAGGAGATGACCCAAACAATCAACCGGAACGCATGGGACGGCAGCCATTACATTTATGCGTTCATGCCCGACGGTATGCCGGTTGGCTCAATGCAGAACGAGGAAGGCAAGATTCATCTTAATGTCAATGCCTGGTCCTTGTTCAACAGGGTGGCCGAAAGCGCGGGACGAGTCGAGCAGGTGCTCGAGGCAATCGCCGGTCTTGATACTCCCCTGGGGCACTTTCTGCTGCACCCTCCCTACACGGAGAAAAGCCGTTATGTGGGCAGAATCGCAGATATTATTCCTGGACTGTTCGAGAACGGCTCCATATATATCCATGGGCAGAGTTTCTATATTTTCGGCCTGACCACTCTCGGCAAAGGGGACGAGGCTTATCGAGAATTGAAAAAAATCCTGCCCGAATCCACCATACCGGATATCGCCACCGGTCCGCTGCACCAGTTATCTAACTTTACCACCGGAAAATGCCACGAGCATTTCGGGCGAAACCTCTACAGCAATTTCACCGGTTCTGTCAACTGGCTCCGCAAGTCTCTGGATCATATGTTCGGCCTGATGGCTGATTTCGATTCCCTGTTGATCGATCCTGTTATCCCGAGCCAATGGAAAAGCTACGAGGTGGTCAAACTTTACCGTGGATGCCGGGTTCACGCCTATATTCAAAATCCTGGCGGCGTAAACCGGGGGGTGGGTGAAGCCTCAGTCGATGGTGAGCCCCTGCCTGTTGTGGATAAAAGAGTGAGAATTCCGGCTGAACACCTTAAGGGACGCGAAAAGGCGGATCTCAGAGTAGTCCTGGGAGAATGATCGTTCAGAGAATGAACACCGTCTGTTTTCCGCACCGGAAGACTCGCATAAATCAGAGGAAAATCATGCCTATCTTGAATAAAACGGGACAAAAAATACACCTTGCCGATTATACCTGGGATGAGCTCGACAGGCTTCCCCGGAAAAAGAAGCTTAAATTC
>Ga0114922_10005183_pt1 | contig 12058 bp, 9 predicted proteins | sample AartaG_FD_100975 | JGI IMG/M metagenome (GOLD analysis project Ga0114922, IMG submission 100975) | Deep subsurface microbial communities from Aarhus Bay to uncover new lineages of life (NeLLi) - Aarhus_00045 metaG | ecosystem: Environmental > Aquatic > Marine > Oceanic > Sediment | place: Aarhus...
AATATTGTTATGAGATACTTTCAGTTCCCAGAGCATCTTGTTGACGAGTCCATAAAATTCTTCGTCATTCTCAGCAGCGGTAATCAGTGGCAAGTAACGGTCATGGACATCCTTCCAGTTTAAACCCCCAAATGTGGGATCATAATAAGTTTTATTGACCTTCTTCCATACACTCTCGAAAGTTTTCAAGTGCATATTGTTCCGGTTCATACAAGAAGTCAACCCAACAAGTATCCCCAGTATGACAAAAATGGCATTCTTTCTTAGTTTCATGATTAATCTCTTATATTAAATAGTTTAGATTCGATTCACTTTATTTTTATATGCTTTACTTCTTCAGGCTGTGTAGGCTTTCTAGGAAAACACAGGATTGCATACAACATTCCTGTAAGTGTACAATTACATATCTATCTACTATATCAGGGATGATAGTCATTAATAGAGATCTTAATATTGCAATCTGCAATTTAGGTAATAATCTTAACTTAAGCAACTGTTTTAAAGCATATTACTCTAATTTTAAAAAGTTATCGTTAAATCAAATGGCTACTTATTTTAAAAATAATTGGATGCTGATCTGAATAATACTGTTTAAATAAATTATGATCATACTGGTCACAAGGATATGACTCATCCTGCTCCCAACATCCCTCCATCAATTCAATTAAATCAAGGACAAACATATTGTACTCTTCATCAATCTCATCTGAAGTACTAGTGGGGCTACTATTGTTGCAGGTCCGCGAGGCACGCCGCAGGCGTGGTGAGCAATCCTGAGACTACCAGGTAAAAACAAAATAACCGGACGTTACTTCGCAGCGACAGTCTTTGCACATGGGCTGTTAATGCATGAGGTCCGTGCTGCCCCTGGAGGGTGTCAGCACAACCGAAGCAACCATAAGGTTGCTGAGCTCATGAGGCAAACGAAGTGAGCCGAATAATCCTGGTGGGGTTATTTTTTTTTTCCATTATATATTTCCTGATCCTGTGGTATTCATCATGGTCAGGTATTACCCGGTAAGAATATCGTCGTTGCCTGTAAAATCTGGAGAGATGACAGGCATGGCGCCTCTACTTAGAAAAATTCAGGTAGAAGAAAGAAAATAGTCCATAGAGTAAGCCTGCTATCCCTACTGGTATAATACAATAGAAAAACATGAGAGGGATTCCTGTAAGGAAATTTAACCAGGCAAGTCGTACTGAACCACCCCAACCAAATGCTTTCTCTACAATCCAATTGACTTCCCATCCCACCATTACGGCAATTATGCCTGCAATTATTGTGACTAATAAAATTATAATAGACTGATATAATATGGATTTCTTTTCTCTATACCACTTGCTCAACAAATATTTACTTAAAAGATAACCAATTAATATTGCTGCTAAAATGGACGGAATACCAATTACAAGAGCTTTCCAATAAGGACCATCAGGTCTTTGAAAAGGACCTTCAGCATTAATTAGAATTGTCCATAATCCAGGAATACTTCCAATAATACTGACAATTATAATTGTAACTGTAATTAAAACTTTATGTTTTTTCATAATTCATTATTTTAGTTTTATGTCTGTTATAAAAATGGTTGCAGGCAATGTGAACTGTAAAAATTTCAAGTAGGGGAATGCATTAGTTTTAACAGTACAACTACCTCAAATAAGCAATTCAGTATTTTTATCCAGATAATTACCCATATAGATCTCCTCCAAATTTCATAGTTCCTCCTTTACTGCTGATAAAGGTAACTCTTTGAAAGGATGATGATCTATCAACCATCTGACAATCACATCTGCAAGATCATCTTTTTTATCTTCGAAGGAATGATCTGAATCTAATATAACTTTTTCCACTCTTTCAGCTCCTTGCACTTGTAAGGCCCTGATTAATGGCAAAACGTGTCCTTCAAGAGTAGAAGCCTGATCGTTCCAGCCACCAATTATTAAGAGTGACTTTTCTGAGAGATTCTCAGCATGCTTTACAAGATCATATTTGTCAGAATTTGCCAATAGCTCTTCGAGTGTTTCCTTCCCGCCAGGTCCTTTAACGGCGCCATTTAAATATCTGTTATTCATCGTTTCAACAAACATCGCTCTGAATTCATCACTTTTTTCAGCCTGCCTGGCAATTTCGCTCAGGTCGGCCGCTGCAATAGAAATGACATATTTAATAGAAGAATCACTGGCTGCTGCTGTTAATGCAATATCTCCTCCATAACTATAGCCGGCAAGAGCAATATGATCGACATCTATTCTATATTTTTTTACTATCTCATCAGATTTTATAAAGTTCAAAGCTGAAAATACGTCTTCGACTGAATTATTAAGAGAAGATATACCCTCACTATCATAAAATCCCCGATAATTGAATACCAAAGCATTCCAGCCTGCTCCTGGTGCCGCCTGAGCAAGCCCAAGAACATCCCGGTTACCTCCAGGTGATCCATGTAAGAAAATAACCGTGGGATGAGGTCCTTCTCCGTGGGCTTCACTAAAATAGCCATAGAGTGTAGCTCCATGACTGTCAAATGAAATTGGGATCAGGTTATCAGAATCAACTTGATTTATTGAAGCTTCATACTGAGCATATGCAGTAAAAATGGTTGTAATTATAATTATGACCAGTAATAGTTTTTTCATTAGTCTAAGGGTTTTTGGTTGATTACAACAAGATAAGAAATTTTGAAAAACGCAATCCTTTGATGCGTCCTTCGACAAGCTCAGGACTTACTCAGGAACCTTTGGCCGGTGGAGGTAACCTGCTTTAGTGCTGGAGTAGTAGTTGTCAAAGTCTATTGCAAAGCGGGTCTGAATTATAGAATTACTATGCAACATATTATTGGCACGGAACATAAATAAGACGACTAACCCAGGGTCACTGAGATCAAGGACCTGAACAGAGTGAAGGTCCGAAGAGTCGAAGGGTGTATGTTATTACCGGGGTTTATTTTGCGGATATTAATAGTACATATCCGTTTGTAATGGTTTATTATTACACCCGATGTACCTGACTTCCAATTTGATTTGTTTGCGGGGTTAATTGGTTCAGGGATGGTAGAGGCTGTCTCATAAGTCCACCACCTCCCCCTGACGCTCCTTTGCTTCGACAAGCTCAGCACAAGTCAGTCGGTCAGGAGACTCCTCCTCTAAAGAGGAGGAGAAAGTTATAGTATTGTAAATCAACTATTTCCCCTCCTTTTTAAAGGAGGGGTGTCCCGACCGTCAGGTCGAGGACGGGGTGGTTTAGTGACATATGAGACACCCCCTGCTTTTCATAACTGGTTTGATAGGATTAATGAATATGCAGTTTTTTAATAAAGGACCCCGAATAGTAAGGCGGCAATTCTCTAATATCCGGCAGCAAATCCCAGATTGAATCCAGGTCTACAGAAAATTCCTTGCGAAACAGATCTGTGTATAACGAATCCCAATTTAGGTTAATATATTCAGGGAAATCTCCACTAATATGAATTTGATTCCATGAAGCATCATTATCATTATTTGATAATACCTGTACAGTTTCAAATGCCATAAAGTTCAACATGATATTCTCTTCAACCAGAATTCCATTGGCTGGTCCAAAATACGAGCTCATTAAATGCCGATATAGTTCAAGATCTTTGCGTGAATTATTTACGTCGATAAATTCCACAAAAAAATCTATTTCTTCAACCCTTTCATAACCCGTTGAAGTAGTAACCGGGAAATAAGAATTTGGAGTTGGCACCATAACCTCCGACCTGATGACCGAGAAGAAAATTTCGTCGGGTGATTGAATATTTTTTGATTCCATCTCAGCTTTCAACAATAATTCCGGAAGTGTTCCTGGTGGCAGGTGAGTAAGTATTAAAAAATTTCTGGGAGGATCTTCGGTTTGCAATGAATCCAATGTCTCTATTTGGAATACGCATGTCTCCAGCAATCTGCCTTTTTTTAGCAAATCAGACCAAACAGGCAGAAACATGGAATTCAGATGATCTATATATTTCTTCTCAGTTCCGGTTTGGACCGAAACGATGCGAACGACAAATAAATCCTTATCCAAATTTTCTGAACCTTTCCCATCTCTTTCTTGCGAAAATCTATTCTGGCAGGCAGGCAGTAATAATATTATTAATGATACTATAAGAATTATTCCCGATGGTTTAATAGATTTCAGAATATTTTGCACCTTAACTTGAAATTTGACTTTTATCTAAATACCTATCATTCACCCAGCCCGATTTTTTTAATTAGATTTTTGAACCTTGGGAGAGAACGAACGTTGTCAAACCACGGGTTGGAATTGATGTAAATTAACCATGTATCATCGTTTTCATACATCTCTTCCAACATTTTGAAACCATTTTCATTATCACCCAGTGCAAAATAGAGCTGAGCCGTGCCGGAACCTTTTATATTTCTTTCTTCAAGTTCCCGGAGTACCTCCCTTGCTTTGTCCATTTCACCCATTTTTACATGGATGAGGCCCAATACGTACTCCACGCCTGAGGGATTTTCTCTACATTGTTTTTCTTTTGTAAGCTCTTCAATTGCTTCATCGTACATTGATTTTTGAAGATAGCAAAGACTTAATTGCAGATGAGCAAAAGGCATACAGGGCTCAAGTTCAAGAGTTTTCTTAAGAGGAGTGATCGCTTCATCATACTGATGAGAAAAATAATATACATCTCCTATTACCCGATTGATAACCGGAGAAAGAGGATCCAGATCAAGTGCTTTTTTAACAATAGGAATAGACTTATCCATCTTTCCCATAATCATATATAAATATCCATACCAGTGATAGGTTGTAGCATAGCCCGGATTTAGCGAAACAGCTTTCTGAAATGCTTCTTCTGCGCCTTTCCAGTCCCAGTCGGCCAACATTCTAATCCATCCCAAAGAAGCGTAAGCTTCGCCTACCTGATCATTGATCTCCAGGGCCTTAGAGATAGCTGCTTTTGCAAGAGGATATGCTTCATTTGCAGGTTCAGCAGCGTAAGATGGGAGTAATGCATAGGCATCAGCAAGACCTATATAACCCATTACATAAAGTGAATCCAGTTCCAATGCTTTTTTGAAATAATCAATGGCTGTAAAAATATCCTCTTTTTTCCTGCGATTCAGGATATGACGTCCACGCAGATAATGGTGATGGGCTTCCAGATTGTCTGTAAGCCGCATTGTTATTCGCTCCTTTTCATCACCCAATAGTTTCATCTTCAACTGGTCGACAACTGAAAGAGCAATTTCTTCCTGGATGGCAAATACGTCGGTTAAGTTCCTGTTATATTGTTCTGACCAGAGATGTACACCATCTGATGTCCGAACAAGCTGGGCTGTAACACGTAGTTGATCACCGGATTTACGTATGCTTCCTTCCAGAAGTGAAGTAACCCCGAGTTGATTGCCAATGGTTTTAACATCAACATCCTTTCCTTTAAATGCAAATGATGATGTCCGTGCTATAACCCTTAGCTTATCAACATTTGTAAGGGCATTGATAATCTCTTCAGCCATGCCATCACAGAAGAATTCCTGATCCTGTTCGGGACTCATATCAGCAAAAGGCAGGACAGCAATGGAATGTGTCCATGTTACTTCATTTGCCTCAGGTTTATTCTTATTAAATATCCTCGGATATGCTAAAACAATGACTGCTATAAGTAATGCAGCAATGACAGCATCACTTACTTTTAATCTTTTTTTTCCAGGCTTAACGGCTACCTCTTTTGCGGGTTTAGTTGTCGCTGTTTTTTTAATGCCACCAGGAGCAAAATCGTATAACCATGAGAGGATGACTGCAATAATGAATCCCACACAAAGTAGAATGAAAACAAATCTTAATGTCCACTCCGGAAGGCCAAATGGGTCTGCAATTATTGACGTTAACTCAAGGATAATGTAAGAAGCCGCAGCATATCCAATAGTCACATGGATCACTTTCCTGCGTTTTAACTCCTGCCAGAAGTTGCTTGGTTTTTCAGGCATTGTGCTAGGATTTGGATATATAAATATAAATCAAGTAATTATCAAAGTCAAGAAAAAAGGAAGTACCATATGGCACTTCCCTTTTCTATGCACCACTTTTCAGTGGTTTTTATTTTATTATAGTCGAGGTAAACCACCTTAAAAAAGGTAAGGGGAATGCATGAGGTCCGTACTGACCCCGGAGGGTGTCAGCACAACCGAAGCAACCATAAGGTTGCTGAGCTCATGAGGCAAACGAAGTGAGCCGAATAATCCTGGTGGGGTTATTTTTTTGGATTTTCACAGATATATTTTCGGATTTTGTCTAATTCATCCATATTACGGATAATGTGATCATGATACCGGGATTGCCAGGCAAATCCGGAGTTGATTTTGCGAAGACCGGTATTATTCAACGTTTTATGAAAACAAAATCCCCGCCTTCATCGCCAACATTCTGAATAACTCCAAACTGGGGAACATTTGCACTGTTATTCATGACTGCCGTTTTGAAACTACTGAATAACAGCTCGGAAGGTAGAAAATCTTCCTCATTATCTTCAAGCCGTTTAATAAGATATCTTATAAAAACACTTTCATCAGGCACTTCCTCCAGGATTCCACTTGTCATTGCCCTTCTGCTTGGCAGTTCATACAGTTTTTCAATGCCCTGTGGAGTTTCCGCAAAGGCTGCCCTGGTTTTAAAAATTGCCCCGCTGAAGCAGGCATCGGCAATAACAAGAGTATGTTTGGTTTGAATGCTACCTATGAAGTCCCTGAGAGTGCTGTTTCTAAACCAGTTAACAGTACTGCCCCTTGAAGCATCTGCCGGAAACCAGTAACCAACATTTCCCTGTTCGTCCCAGTAGCCATGCCCCGCAAAAAATATCAGAAGATTATCATCAGATGTCAGTTTCCGTGAAAGTTCATCCAGTTTGATAATTATTTCACTAAGTGTAGGATTCTTCAGGAGATAGATATTATCCTGATCAAAGGTGTATTGGGTCAGAAGAACATTATAGAGACTTTCAGCATCTTCAATGGGATTATCAAGATCTGTTATCCCATTACTCTGATAATCATTTACTCCAATCAGCAGGGCATGATATTTGCTTCTGTATATATCAGCCACTCCCGGTGCCTGAACGGAGGCATCATCTGCAGAACAAATAATTACCATATTCATTTCAGTCATTCTTCCCATTTTATTGACAGTAACGAGATTTACGGGATTTACTCCTTTTACCAGGTTCATCTTAAATTCAAAAATGCCAGCTTCAGAAAGACTAATCCAGTTTTTATTGATCATGATTGCACTTGCACCTTCTGGATCATTTACACGGCCAATAAGGAAAATACTGTTTTTATCGTGGTTTATTATTCCCTGCTGGTTTGCAGGTGATAATATTTCTATTACTGAATTTTCCGGAACGGATGGTCTGGCAACAGGAATTTCAACATTTTCCTGTATCTCATCCTGTTCTTTCTGTGCATTAACCTTAACAGTAGTATCAGGTGGTTGACCCGCCAGTTTTTTTTCAGCAAGGCTTATGGGGAATGAATCATCAATACCAGAAACAGCCCAGTTTTCGAGGTTTTCAGAAAGCAGGCTGGCAGAGATAAAGTCTGCCTTAACCGGGTTAAAATCAACAGATAGAATAATCTGTCCCTGTTTTTCAGATTGTGACAGCATTTTACCTGAAGCAACATCCCAGAGCATTATCCGCCTGTCGTGGCTTCCACTTAATAGATATTTGCCATCCGGACTGAAATCTATTGTCTGAACCCAGTCACTGTGCCCTTTGAGTGTATTAACTATACTTAAATCGGATGTTTTACTCAGTATGATCAGATCGTCATCTCCGCAACTGGCAATAAGGTTTCCATCGGGGCTGAATTCCACATCCCGGATCCAGCCGGAATGAACCTGTCCGGATCTGAGCATAGTACCGCTGGCAACATTCCAGATAATAATCATTTTATCAGCACCTGCGGAAGCAAGAAGTGAACCATCAGGGCTGAAAATGACAGCATTAACTTCTTTTTTATGGCCTTTCAATTCATAGATGAGGGTATTATTATTAATATCCCAGATCCTGATTGTCCTGTCGGCACTTCCTGAAGTAAGGACTCTGCCATCGGGATTCAATGAAAGAGATTTCACAGCAGCCCTGTGACCGGTAAGTGTAGCTGAAATATTTGAAGTTAAAGGATCCCAGATTGTTATTTCATTATCTTCTCCTCCTGATACCAGTACATTATTCTCCTCATCGAAAACAACGGCATTGGGACGTTTTTTTAACCCAACAAGTGTTTTGAATATGATACCGGTCTCTGCATTCCATATTAATATATTATTATCAGAACCGGAAGTTACTATGTATTTCCCAGTGGTATTATAATTAGCATTAAATATCTGGTGACTGGTTTCACTATATGTCCGTTTTATATTAAAATTGTACTGCGCATTCAGTGAGAACTGCAATAAAACTCCTACAGAAACAAGTAAAAATTTCAAACGCATTTTTATAGGTTTTTTGACTTCAAAAAGTTAAATCGTATTCCGGCCTGTAAGAATACAGCATTAAAATGCTCAGTAAGAAGGGGATCTTCGAAATTTTCTTCTTTTAACAGGATTAAAGAATAACCTGAGGTAATGATAAAACTGTATTTATCTCCGGGGCTATATTCAATACCTACGCCGGGAATAAATCCGATACCGTTATTGTATTCCAGGAATGGGCTATAGGGTTCTGTGTCATCAGGAGAGAGTAAACCAAGCACTTTCGAATCATACCACCAGTTATCTGCATAGTATGCTTTGGTATGATTAAAATTTATCCCGGCAAAAATGTAAGGATTCCATTTTTTACCGGGTGAGATATACATTTTTGTTATTATTCCAGCGCTGATGTTAAAGAATTTAAGCTCATTATACCCATCTTCAAGAACTTCTTCTGTTACAGGATCCTGTAATTCGTAGAAGAGCCAGTCGTTATCATCATCATCAACATACTTCCAGCTCCAGGAATACATAATCCCGGAATAGATCATTGCTGAAAACCGTCGATTGATATTATATTGAAGGCCGGCATCAACTTTTATCCCGGGTCTGTAATGAGGCATTTGCAGTGGAGTATATTCATCTTCCCCTGTTGCATAGCCGAAAGTTTTAAAACCTCCGAAAGAAAGATTAACACTCATTTTATGTTCGAACTGTGAATAGCCGCAAACAGTAATAAGCATTAATGGTAAAATGATAATGAACTTTTTCATTGTCTTCAGGATTATTTCAACTTTTTTATCAGGCTTCCTGCCTCGCTCCAAAAACAGAATAAAAAGATAATCAAAATATTGGAAAATTAACAAATATCTCCTGCAGTTAAAGAATAACTTCACAAGTGAAATATTTTAGAAGCGCCACACCAGGCGCCTTTGTTTTTAATATTATTAAGCATAAACAGGTTTTATTTTTTAATTTCTTAGCTTATATGCAGATGAATTTGGAAGGCTCAATAAAAAATTGACTTTGAAGATATATTTTTGTAAATTGCTCCTGGGGAATTTTCATATTATCGTAAAAAGTGAACATTTATTTAAATTCAACTGGCCCTTATAAATATATTCGAGATATTCTAAAGTTAACATTAAGTTTAATTTAAAATTTTGGGAGGATTTAATCATGATTGGAATGAACTTCATCAGTTTTATCATTTTATTGGGGATCAGTCTTGTGGTCTCAGTAATTATGCATTTTGTATTTAAGTATTATGTCAGGCCGGGTTGGAATTCATTTGTCTCTAAAGTAATTTTTGGTTGGATTGGCGCCTGGCTGGGTTCTCCTGTTTTCGGTCACTGGTTTGAGTCAGTGAAATATGAAAATATTTATATTATACCTGCCATTCTTGGCTCAATAGCTATTTTAATTTTTACTACGGATATTATAAAATCGGTAAAAGCCGCTTCATAAAGAATAGTATTTCAAGGGTGAATTGAATTCGGATTATTCGAAGGCATTACATTTCAGATCTCTATGATTTTCCCGGCACCTCCTTCAATATATTTATCCGGGTAGTGACTTTTTATTTCTGCTTTGTGTTGGGTGCAGTGCATAGGACAAATTATTTCAAGGTCTTTAAATAATTCATATTCATTGAATCCATGTAAACCGCCCAGGATGGCATAAAGTTTTCCAAAGCGGGATACTGTTGAAAGTATCTCTTCCATCCTGGGATGGGAACATCCTACGATAATTACCATTCCTTTGTCTGTTTCCACCATCATGGATTGTTCTATACCCTCCAGTTCACCTGTAGAATAAAAATGTTCATGAAGTTTTACAGGTTGATCTACATAGATTATTTTCTTAGTATGATGAAATTCTGTAAATGAAGCAGGGACAACAATATCAACATCATTGTTTCTCATCAGGAATGATGTAAGACCTCCAATATGGTCAAAATGTGCATGTGAAATGAATATTTCATCAATTGAAGATGGATCTATATCAAGTTTTTCCATGTTTTCCAGCAGTATAAAACCGTTCGCACCGGTATCAAAAAGTATGGTTTTCCCATAAGCCTCAATAAGGCATGAAAACCCCCAATCAGGAGTAAGATCATCCCGAAAAGCGGTGTTGTCATATAAAATGGCAATTTTCATTTTACAACGAATAAATATTTTTGAAAATACCAGGTACGCTTTCTGTCAAATAAGTTAGAACTAATGAATACGCTTTCTTATTTCTAATAGTCGTTATCATTAGATTGGATAACGAATTGATTTTATATTGCAATAACTAATTTACTAAACTTTATTGAAATAATATTCAGGGGTATTCGGGAAGAAGTCGTCGAATTCGCCCCTAATTAGCATCTATAATAACTAAGTAGTATCTTGCCTCTCAAAATTTACGGGAATTCGTATTTTGTAAAACAAAAGCAAGAAGATTGAAACGGGTATTGGTATTATTTCTGGTAATTGTGTTACCAATTGCAGCATATGCGCAGGAAGATGAAAAAGCACTAATTGAGAAATATTGTAATTTATTGGCTAATGATCTTATTGAAAGGACAGATGGTTATTTGCAAAATGATACATTGATAACTCTGGAAGGAGGTGGTATTGCTAAAAGTATTTTAATAGGATTACCTGCTTCCTATAATTTTGATTTAGTGAGAATGGATGTTCGTCTGATGACGCAAAGTTATTTGGATGTTAACATTGCTACTCTTTGGCAGCCAGGATATGACAGTATTTACCAGATAGGATTAGGATTACCGGATAACCTTGAAGGTATAATTTATTATAGTATGAAGGTCAAAACTCTGATAGTAACTATTACTCAAAGGACAACAAAAAATTAGAATAGGGGATAAAGACAAAAGACAAAAGTAAAAAGTAAAAAGTTGGAGCGAAGACTGCGTAAGCGGGCGAAGCGGAAATCCCGGCTGAATGAAATGAACGCCGGGGGAAAAAGTAAAAGGTTGGAGCGAAGCGGAAACCCCGACTGAGCGAAGTGAACGTCGGGGGTAAAAGTAGAGGTACCATAACTGGTTTCTGTGTGACTCATCGCTCACCGCTGAGATCCCAGATCAGGCCAGGAAGGACATTTCATCCCTGATTTGGTCTCTGACTTCGCGAAAAACGGATATTATTTCTTCCTCTGTGCCGATTGCTTTTGCAGGATCCCGGAAACCAATATGCATGCGGTGCTTGACATTCCCCGTAAAGACAGGGCTCAGCTTAAACTTCGCCCCGAAGTCCCGGGGCACGGATAAGGTCACCCCTCACTTAGACAAGCTCAGTACAAGCCTTAAATTTTCTTCGAAAGTCCAAGGAGAGGAAAGGTCAAGCTCATGACTAAAATCCCGACTTAACGATTTAACAGTTCAACATTTAAACATCTAAACTACTCAACCTCTCAACCCTATTAATAAAAAATCAGAATATATAGTAATTCATAAATAAGATTCGTATTTTCCCGGATCACATAAAACCTGGATAATGGAATCTTCAAAACTCAACCGCCGGAAATTTATTAAAAGGGCATCTTTAAGTACAATTGGAGCGGGGATGGTTTCATCTGGCGCATTTGCTGCCGGTGATT
>Ga0114922_10005184_pt1 | contig 12056 bp, 11 predicted proteins | sample AartaG_FD_100975 | JGI IMG/M metagenome (GOLD analysis project Ga0114922, IMG submission 100975) | Deep subsurface microbial communities from Aarhus Bay to uncover new lineages of life (NeLLi) - Aarhus_00045 metaG | ecosystem: Environmental > Aquatic > Marine > Oceanic > Sediment | place...
CTGTGGTATAGCCTTGTCCTCTTCAGCGATGATATCTTTTACCCGGAGACCCTCAAGGATCTCCCTCTCGGAGTAGCCAAACATGTGGGTAGCTGCCTCATTCACATAGGTAATTCTACCCTCCCGGTCAAACTCACACACTGCATCGAGGATGGATTCGATGAGGTGTCGATACTTTTGCTCATTCTCCTTTAATGCCTTCTCTACCCGCTTATGCTCAACGGATTCCTTTTCTAAATCCTTAATCCTTTCCTCTAACTCTTTGTAGGTTGGTTTCTCAGTCATTTACGAGTCCTCTATTAACTTATAAACAAAATATTTCAACAGAACGAACGAATTCATACTGGTGAGGGGTTAATTCTAATGGTAATTCCATATTCTTTTCTCACGTTAGGTATCAGGGAGATCAGGAAGTATGCTCAAAATCATCTAAGAATATCCCACCGTTAATTCACATAGGAGAGAGGGGATTGTCAAGGTTATCTTTCTGTGAAGTGGAAGATAAACTGTTCCCCAGAAAAATAGAGTAGACCCAAACTTCACCTCCAAATAAAACTGAAAGTCTACAGCAACAGAAATGCCCAAAACCTTCTGCATTAGTCCATCTCTTAAGAGCCTGTGAATAAAAAACAATGAGGTGCTTTTACTGGATAGATGCATTGCCCCATAAATGCATGGGACAGGTAGAAATATTTTTGGAAGTGTCAATAACTCATTAAAATAACATCATTTTTACCAAAATAACTTTTTCGTGCCGATGGACTTTTGCGAAGAAAACCCCCACCTATCGATTCGAAATCACACGAAGTCAAATAAGGAAAAATACCAATTCCATGGGAAAACTGGCATTAATAATAGAATGCCTAAAAGAGGTAACATGGTAGACCTTTGTACGAGGCAAGGCTTATAAAAGCAGATTAGATTAGAATCTGGGATTTAATTCTGGTCTTTTCTCAATGATATTTTTTAAATGAGTCAAGAGCAGATGGCCCTTTTCTAAGTTGCTTCAGAAGCAACATCCTGGTTTACAGAAACAACGGTTTATCCCGGTTTACGGTTTATATTTTGTTCTAAATACTTAATTACTTTACCCCATTTACTGCTTCCTAAAAGGTCTTCAACCACAACATCATGCGGGCATTTTGTGCTTGACACACAACGACAGTTTCGCTATGCTTCTTGTCACAAAAAGGGAGTTCTTATCTATTCAATTGGGATTGAAGTAACTACACAGTACCAAGGCCTGCAAGAGACCGGTGAAAGCGGCGGTGTCTCGCTTCGCGCGTTCAACTTCAGCGACGACAGCCTGTGAGGCTGGGCGTTTTGTCAAAAAGAGAACCTCTCCGTATATAATCAAGTGACACCAGGATTACTTCTCATGTTGGCTTCCCTCTCCATATCTGGCATGTTCAATTCCAAATTAGCCATTTCCCTTGGGTTTAAAACCATTAGAATTATTGCGATCGTTATTATCCATGCGGACCGACCTAGAATATCGATATGTCAATCGGTGAGCACCGATGGGTTGGTTGCCCCAATAGTAGGGGACATCATAGTGTGTGAGGAGAATGCCATGAAAGGGAAAATCATTCCGGCCCTATGGATATTCATTTTAATGAACAGTCCCTTTGTGTGTCATGGGGAGTCAAAATTCATCGGGGTCGTCAAGACGGTGGATAGAGAAGCATTTGTCATTCGAAACGCCCAACCCTCCAAGGTCGTGACGGGGATGACCATTCAGATCGGTGATGTATTGAAAACAGGAGCCGATGGGAGTATGGGCCTCATATTTAGCGATGACACAGTCATTTCCCTGGGGCCCAATACTGAGTTTGCCATTAAGAGATATCTGTTCGATCCCATCGAAGGTAAGCTGTCTTTTTTTGCGAAAATGGCGCAGGGTACCATTTCTTTTCTATGTGGTCAGATAGCCAAATTGGCTCCTGATTCCGTTCGTGTTGAGATCCCGGCCGCCACAATCGGTCTGCGGGGAACTCACTTTTTAGTCAAAGCGGAACAAGAATAAAGGCCTCATATTCATTGAATGACTTACTATTGGAATACTTTATAGGGTGGGGGAGATTCTTTATCGTGGTTAAAAAATCCTTTGCTATTCTCCTGTGCATTTCTTTTCTGATGATTACGGATTGCGGCGGTGGGCGAAACCTTGTGGTATTGGTGCCCGACCCTGATGGATCCGTTGGAAGTATCACTGTTTCCAATGAAGCGGGTAGCACTGTGTTGGATTTGCCAAATCAAGCAACCACAATAAAAGACAGGAAATCCGAGCCCGAACCACCCACTATCATGGAAAAGGAAGAGATTGATTCAATTTTTTCCAAAGCCCTGGCAATCCAACCCGCATCTCCTGCCCATATTATTCTATATTTCGAAAAAGACTCTACTGAATTGACGCCCGATTCCATGAACCTCCTGCCTCATATTTTTGAGACAGTTCGCAAGAGAAACGCCCTAAATATAAGCGTGGTGGGTCATTCAGACACGTCCGGCAACGAGGCTTACAACCTGAAATTGTCAAAACGCAGAGCACTATCGGTGACAGACCTGCTGATAAAAAAAGGTATTCCAAAGGAGATTATCGAAACCACCTCCCATGGGGAAAAGAACCCTTTAATCAAGACCGGGGACAATGTGAATGAACCCAGGAACCGCAGAGTCGAGGTCGTCATCAGATAACGTATCAAATAGCAAAGTACCTCTTTCCGCAAACACCACAGGGCAATGTGATAGTGCAGAAGTCTTTATGACGACAACCTTCAACCATTGTCATGAACCCCAATCATAGGATGCATACGCCGGTTAAAACCCTTGTCTTCATCGGATTGGTTATAACATCCGTTGTTGTCATGTGCTACCTGATTCACCCTCCTTTTATTCAATATCTCAACAATAAATCAATGGATGTCATCTTGGCCACAGCGGAGCCGCAATCGTCCCCAGGTGTTGTAGTGGTCGTGGACCTGGACGAAAAAAGCCTCAATAAATATGGTCAGTGGCCCTGGCCACGGTATAGATTGGCCCATCTGCTGGAAAAGATTCAAAAACTGGGAACGATCAGTCTCGGGTTGAATATGATTCTGGCAGAGCCTGATCGAACATCACCCGAGACGTGGCAGCAGGCACTCAGGAAAGACTTGGGGTATCAGATTGATTTAGAGGGTGTCCCGAGGAAACTGCTCGATTTTGACTCAATCTTGGCAGAGACGCTCTCTAAAGGTCCTTTTGTTCTCGGTTTCAAATTTCTCTTTGAGGATAGGGACATGGAAACTCCGTCCTGTCGGTTGCACCCTCTCAATATCGTTAGGATACAGAAAACGGATTCAACTACATCCATTGATCGATTGTTCAAACCCAAAAAGGTGGATTGCAGTATTGCCAAGCTTTCAAGCGCCGTATCCCATTCCGGATTTTTAAATGCCACCCCGGATTCAGATGGGCTACTAAGGCGTATTCCCCTTATAATGATGTACGAGAACCAGATTTTTCCCTGTTTCGCCCTTGCCACACTAATGAAGGCAAAAGGAACTGCTCAATTAGTAGTAAAGGTGGATAAAAGCGGGCAAATGTCCCTTCTATTAGAACATACACCCATTCCCATGGACCGGAAGGGGCATATTCTTCTTAATTTTTCTTACCCGCCGCACAAATTGGACTGGATTTCGGCCTCAGATGTCCTCGACGATAAGGTACCAAGAGACATTTTGCAGGATAAAATTGTCTTTATCAGCTCTTCAGCGTCTGGTTTGGAAAATATCTATCAGACTCCCGGTAAACCGATCTTCCATGAAGTGGCAATCCACGCCCAATTGGTAAACACCATCTTAATGGAGAGCTTTATAATCCGAAATCACCGGACGGTATTCTGGGAAACTTTTTTGGGAATATTCTTGGCAGTATGCTATGGCCTCTGTCTCGCCAGATTGGGAATTCTGTGGAACACCCTCATTGGAGGCCTCATTGTCTTTGGGGCGTGGCAGGGATCAATGAGTCTCTTTGCAAGCAGAGGTGTCCTGTTTTCTCCCTTGCTGCCCACCACTGTGGTTGTGTTCAATTATATGGTTTTAACGATCTATAAATATTGGAAAGACGATTATTTTGCGCATAAAGAGACAAGTGACACCTTGATATCCCTGAGAACGAGTGAGGCAAAACTCGACTCCATCATTGCCACGATTCCTGACATCGTATTTCGCCTGGACACTTCCGGCAGAATCACCTTCATTAGCCAAGCAATAATCAAATTTAACTGCCGGCCAGATAATTTGATAGGGCAACCTATTTTGGATATTGTCGCACTGGCGGATAAGGAATCCGCAACATACAAGATAAATGAAAGGAGAACCGGGCAAAGAGCCACAACAGGGCTGGAATTGCGACTCCTTCTCCCTCAATATGGGGCCGGTCATGAAGAGACCGAACGATACTTTAGCGTATCTGCAGAGGGCATTTATGAGCAAGGCTGGCCTAACAAAGAAACCTTCATAGGGACACAAGGGATCATAAGAGACATCACTGAGCATAAACAGCTTCAGAACCAATTGATGGTGGCCAAAAAAATGGAAGCAATCGGCAATCTGGCGGCAGGAGTAGCCCATGATTTGAACAATATACTGAGCGGCTTGGTTGGCTATCCGGAATTGCTTCTTATGGATCTGCCCAAGGAAAGTCCACTGCGAAAGCCCTTGCTGACAATTAAAAAATCAGGCCAAAAAGCCGCTGATATCGTTCAGGACCTGCTCACACTTGCACGCCGAGGAGTAGCGAATAAAGAGCTTGTTAATATAAACACGGTTATATCCGATTACCTGTCTGCACCCGAGTTCAACATGCTGCTGAAGAATCATCCAAACATCCGAGTAGAGACCGACCTGGAGCCCGGCCTCATGAACTTCAAGGGGTCTTTGCCGCACCTATCAAAAACAATTATGAATATGGTGACCAATGCCGCTGAAGCCATGCCCGCCGGCGGCCGAATATCTCTCCACACATGCAACAGGTATTTGGATACCCGGCGAACCGTTTACGAACCGATTCCAGAGGGCGAGTACGTGATTTTGAGTATAGTTGACGAAGGGATTGGCATCTCACAGGAAGATCTTAAACGGATTTTCGAACCCTTCTACACCAAAAAAGATATGGGCATCAGCGGAACAGGGCTGGGAATGACGGTCGTCTGGGCGAGCATAAAGGATCATGGGGGATACATCGATATCCAGAGCAGAGAAGGTGAAGGAACCCGTATGGACATTTATTTCCCTGCAACCCGTGATCTCCCTGGTGAAAAAACCCAAAGGGTGGTTCTTCAAGACTATATAGGAACCGAACGAATTCTTGTTGTTGATGATGTCGCCGAACAGTGTGAAATCGCAGAGAAGATGCTCAGCAAACTCGGTTATCAGGTCACATCTGTAACCAGTGGTGAATCTGCTGTATCCTATCTGAAGACACACACGGCGGACCTGTTGGTGCTTGACATGGTCATGCCTCACGGCATGGATGGCCTGGAAACCTACAAACGCATCCTAGAGATCCATCTGAGCCAAAAAGCCATTATCACTAGTGGATATTCAGAATCCGAGCGGGTGAGAGAACTTCAAAAATTGGGAGTTGGTGCCTATATTCAAAAACCCTATACTCTGGAGAAGATAGGTATCACAGTTAGGATGGAACTGGACCGATCCGTACCGAAACATATAAGATAAGAATAGTCCTTTTGCCATTGTTGAAATGCGAGCCCGGCGGGTCCTGCGAATACTTTTATAGAGATGAATTTCCTCTAAACCATTTTCCTATTTCATTCTTTATAATAGCATTTTACGGGCATATTGTTTCCTGCGGCAGCAAAGCATTTGTTACAAGAAACGCAGGAAGCACTATCAGTTTTACCTTCCTTGAATTTTTGCACCAAAAAAGGTTCTCTGATGAATGGACGACTCATAGATATAATATCCGCATACCCTTGTTTTAGTATATCTTCCATTTGAGATACTCTTCGTAATCCACCTACCAAAAGTAATGGAACATTTCCCATTGCAGGTTTGATCATTATTGATGCTTCAAGATTGTATCCCTCCTGCAAATCGTATTTGCCTGCCATACCGGTGAGCATGCGTTTTCCAACGGGTTTCATCCACCATGGGAGTCCTCCGACAAGCTCTTTTACCGGTACGTCACCCCGGCACATATTCATAAAAGAATACGTAGGTGATCCACAGCTCAATTCCAAACCGTCAATTCCAATTTCAGTGAGCCATTCAGCATAACGTTTTGCCAGGGTAGGTGTAATGCCTTCCTTGGGCGTATAGTCATGCGTGTTGAGCTTTACCAGTAAAGGCATTTTTTCAGGTAATTCCTTTTTGGTTTCGGTAATGATCTCCCTCAAGAAACGAAATCGATTCTGGTCCGAACCGCCCCAGATGTCATCTCTGGTGTTAAAAAAGGGTGAAAGGAATTGATTGATCAAATAACCATGAGCTGCGTGTATCTGAATGCCGTCGGCACCAGTTTCAAGCGCCCTTCTGACTGCTTTTCTAAATGCCTGGATGACCTCTTGAATCTGCTCTTCTTCCATTCGCTTTGGCTTTACAAAATGGATGGGATCTCTGCCTATACTGGAAGGACCAATCGGGGTCTGCCCGACCATGCTTTTCGTGGTTTGTCGTCCTGCGTGGGCAAGCTGAAACACTATCTTGCCACCTTCTTTGTGGACACCTTGAACCAATTTTTTCAGTCCTGGTATCATTTCGTCCCTGTGGATTCCGGTTTGGTATTTAAATGCGCGTCCGAGAGGATGAACATACATATAACCTGTAATTATCAGACCAACATTCCCTTTGGCCAGATTGCGATATCTCTTTACAATTTTCTCAGTTACTTCACCTGTTTCTTGAGCCATACTCTCGTATGTTGCAGAACAAACAAACCGATTCTTAATTTGCACATTACCCAACTGTATGGGTTCGAATAGAACGGACATGATTAAGTCACCGAGTAATCATTAGAGCTTACTACTGTCGGATAGTAATTATTTACATAATGCCGCTAAGGAGCCGGGCGGGGCAAACCGAAATCGGCGCGAAAAGGCTGACAAGTTATAATAATAGTGCTATTGAACAAAGCATGTATAACCCAGTCTCTCTTCAGCGGCCTTGTTAGCCATTTTTTACTTTGAATACTTAATTGTTAAAGAAGTGACAACTCCCCAAATCCAATTTAATACAACTACTAACACCGGTGTAAAAATCCCAAGTTCTATGCCTGCGATACCTTTTTTCGCTTTATAAGGGAAAACTATAAACAGTTGAACTATTGTTGGAAACAGGCTTAATATCGTGCCTTTAGAAAATGGTTTAGACTTGAACAGGGGCAAGAAAAATAACAAGCCCCAAAGACCACCCCAGACTATGCGTGGATATAACCAGCTTGAGGTTAATACGGGTGAAATTGACACACCTAAAGATTTGGTTATTCCAAAATCACCGAATAACCATACAACCAAGCTGTTCGCAAAAGCACCTAAGCACCCGGCCGCAAAGAAAATTAATACTCTTTTCATTGTTTTATTTCCTGATATTATCTTTCAATAATGTGGCGAACATATAGTATAATGCTTAAAAGACATACTATATTACGCCTTTAAATGAAACAAAGGCTATAAAAGAAAATCAATGCAAGATATTAATGCTATCTTTGTAAAAGGGTAAAGAAAAATACGTTTCATTGACCTTAATTGATCAGCCTAAAAACTGGGATTTGACCCTAAACTTTTTTCTCAAGGATATTTGTTAAATGAGTTAAAAGCAGGTTTGACCACCTTTTTATTTGTGTTAAGGTCAACGCGGAATTGGGGTGATTTCTACGTTTCCTCTCCATTGAGATGTTTTATGCTTCTTGCAGTACCTTTATAGAGATATCCTCTACAATGCCCTTGACCTTTTCCCTGTAGGCCAACATATGAGGAGTAGCGAGATGATCGCGTAGAGCGTCCAAATTATCCCAATACTCAATAACTGTCACAACAGTTTCGTCCAAAATCTGTGGTGGCAAGTCGGCGTTGATATCTACCGTCGGGAAATACTGGATACATCCTCTCTCTTCTCTAACGTTAGGCACATTGGACTTAAACACCTCAATAAAATCTTGAAGCCTTCCTTTTTTCACGTGTATCGATGCAATTACATAAATCATAGTATTCTCCTTTCATGTTAATAAGTATGACGCTCCGCATCACCAGGCCCCAAAGCTAACGAGTCATTGTAAAAGGGCAACTAAACACAAAACCCTGATAAATAGTAAGACCGCTGCGGCTTTGTGGATCAGGTGAATGCGGTTGTTGGGCTATGATTCATAGATCACGTAACATACGAGCCATTCCTGGCGAACCTATTTGAGCCTCAAAATAGGGATCACGTATTTCATCTATGATCTTGAAGCCGTATTTTTCGTAAAGCCGCTGTGCAGGGATATTTCCGATGTAAATATTGATTTGAGCTCTTTCAAAACCCTGCTGCCTACCCTTTTCAAGTATTTCTTTGAGTAACTTACCAACAATACCTTTCCTGCGAAATGTTTTGACCGTGGCAATGCTATCGATTACCCATGCACCTTCCACTGAATCAGGGATGCAGGTCAATATCTTCGGATGTTTATTAATAATAGAGCCTTCTGGAGTCTTGCCTCGAAATTCACTTAATACCTCTGGGAGAGCCTGCCATAGTGCGGAATTCCCTAAAACTGCAGGATCATAACCTCCGAGCCCCGCTACTGGCATGCCCCCAGTTTCAGCCAAAAGATAACAAGTGTAATGAAAATAGTGGGGAATCTCTGTAACAGAAAGTTGTTTTAGGAAATATAGACACGTTTCCTCTGGCTCTCCAAGTATAATCTCCCAGATCCCTTTTTTGACATGTGCACGTCCAGCGGTTAGTATGACCCACGATAGAAAAGCGGCATCACCAGTCTGGGCAGGGCGAATTTTTAAATCCATAAACTCTATGTCTTTTCATTATACGGGGCGTTTCAGTGTGCGGTTTACCGCATCAGATACAGACTTTTGGTTCGGTAGTGGCATTTTTTAGCGCTCACTAACGATTTTTTGCTATCTTTTCTGCTAATAGTGGTAAAAACCTATTCAATTGAAAAAGAAAAATATTCATGAGCCCTGGCTTTATTTCACAACGGTCTTTTGCAAATTTGCTGAAAAATTTACTGGCTACAAAATCGGGCGATACCCTATGGATATCATCTTCCCTTCCTCTCGTCATATCTGTATCTGTAAAAGGTGGGAATAACTCAATCACTTTAATTGATGTTTTTTCTAGCTGGTAGCGAAGAGATTTAGAGAAGGCATGAATTGCAGCTTTTGAGGCACAATAGCCGGGAGCACTTTTCTTTGGTACAATACCCAAACCAGAAGAGACGTTAACAACGGCTGATTGTGGCGCTCTTTCAAGAATTGGAATAAATAGTTTTGTTAAACGAACAATCGCCCTGAAGTTAGTATCGATCTCCTCGTCTATCTTCTCGATTGCATCCTGATCTTCGCGAAAATCAAACCTATATTGGGTGCCCGCATTGTTTACGAGAATATTCAACTCACTAAATTCATTCCTTATGTCTTCAAAGGCGTATTTGACGTCATTTTTGTTCTTGACATCACAATGAATCACATGGATGTCAGGAAAACGCTCTTTAACCTGCTGTAATTTACCAGAATTACGCCCGCATATGATCACGGTATTTTTCAGCTCCAAGAAACCTTTTGCCAGCGCAAATCCAATCCCAGATGCACCCCCGGTAATGAAAACTGTATTTTCACTCAACTTCATCGTGATCTCCTCAGATTATAGTCCTCTTTACCTTATCTGCTCAACGTCAGTGATGAGCTGCAGGCCAACAAAATTTCGAAAGCCACAGGCCTTTTCGATTTAGGCCTGAGTTATTTCCTGTCAGCTGCACTCCTTTGGCTTTGTCGTCGACTCTATGAAAACGATCTTTCTCTCATTTAATGCTCTTCATGGCTTTAGTGATATTTATACTATAAACTTTTCTCCCGTTCTCTTCCTCGTGATAGTCGGCAGTTTCAAGTGATATTTTTTGTATTTGATATGGCGTCATGGATGGATTCTTTTCTAACAAAAGTGCGATCAATCCTGATACCTTAGCCGCTGCAACAGATGAGGAACGAGCAGGAACATATAATGCTTTGTATCTATTCGTAGGGTCATAGCGGGTCTTCCGAGAGTTATTTTCAGGATCCACTGCACCAGCTGGAATAACCCATGGGCAATCCAATATACTGAAGAGCTTAAAGGGATGAAGTTTGGCCTTGTTTTTCTTTTCAATGCTATAATCTGGAGCCATTTCGTAGTAGTCAATAAATTTACTTTCCAAGTGCTGAATTGTTTTGGATGAAATCCCGCTATCGATAACAGCAACGGTCACGCGTTTGCCTGTTTGCGGTAATTGGCTTTTAAATGGTATTGGCAGTAACTCATCATAATTCATCTTGGCAAATGCCAACTCCTGCCTGATTAATTTTTTCTGAGTTTCATCGGTTTCATTTTTTAGCTTTCGAATAAGGTTTGCACATTTTCTTTGGCATTATGTATTACCTCCTCATTGATAGGGCCTAAAGGAGTATTAAGGATATACGTCTTATAAATTTTTCCACCACTTCCAGATAAAGTGGTGCCATGTTTTATAGAAGAAATGTTTTTTTGTGATGAAGATGTGCAACCAGGAATAAGCAAAATAACTGATAAAATTGTAATTACAAAGCCAATCACTGTTTTTAAACTCATTTTATCTACCTTGCTAAGTCCACAAGCCTAATAATGAGTGACCGGAATTAATTCCGTTATATTGAGCAATTATAGAAAAAATTCCAATATGTTTAAAGAATCATGATGTTATATTTCAATTTTTTACCGTGAGTATTAAGAAATAAAATCCATATCAACTCAGAAGTTGGGGTTTGACCCTGAACTTTTTCTCAATAAAATTCTTTAATTGAGTCAAAAGCAGATCTGACCCCTTTATGACCCCTTTATTACTAATCCTTCGCTCAACACTCTAGCTTATCCTTTTCTTAGTCCCTTAAAAACATTCCACCGAGGAACAAGTGTCATATGTTTTCTGTAACTATCGCCAAATCGCTCTATGTTATAATCGTCCTCCATTTTGGATGCCATCCATAGGAGCGCTATTGCTATGATAGACAAGACTATGGAAAGGATAGATTGAAAGATAAAAATGAGAGTAAAAGACGCGATAGCTGTTCCAAGATACATGGGGTGTCGAACAATACTCATCATTCCGGTCTTAATCAGATCTCCATGTGTGATAGCAACTATTGCAGATGCAATTAGAATGGCAGCAGGGATGAAAAGAACAAAACCGATTATTTCTAACCATACAATGTCGGCAATATCTCCTGTTTGATGAAGACCAAGATTAAGTAGCAATGAAGTAAAGAATAGACCGGTTCCACCGTGTGCATAGGCAATCCAGGCGCGGCGTTCTTGAACCACCGGGATTAGTAATCCAACCCAAATGACACCAAGAATTATAATATAGATCCACATTTCATTTGCCCTCTTTTACATATTGTATTTGGCGAGCAATTTCACTTGACTCGTTCATATCGACTCAATTTCGTATACCCCGCCATTTTGGGGAGTATGTACGAACTATTCAGACAGCCTCAAATGTAGAAATAAGCATAACAATGAGTGATAGGTATTATTTCCAAAATAGAAAAAGATATATGAGGTTATATTTTAATTTCCTACCGTGCTTTTTAAGAAATAAAACCCGGATCAACTTAGAACTCGGGGTTTGATCCTGCACTTTTTCCTCAATAATATTCTCTAATGAGCCAAGAGCAGGTTTGACACCATTCACATTCACTTTTATCCCTTCTTTCGAAAACACAACCTGCCACAACTGATTCCTTCTTGCCCTGAAACTGCCCGCACATGAAAGAAGATAATAGGTCCACATACGGTAAAATCTTTCATCATACGTATTGTTGA
>Ga0114922_10005185_pt1 | contig 12055 bp, 6 predicted proteins | sample AartaG_FD_100975 | JGI IMG/M metagenome (GOLD analysis project Ga0114922, IMG submission 100975) | Deep subsurface microbial communities from Aarhus Bay to uncover new lineages of life (NeLLi) - Aarhus_00045 metaG | ecosystem: Environmental > Aquatic > Marine > Oceanic > Sediment | place: Aarhus...
ATAAAAGTAAGCCAAGTGGAAAATTCAGAGATGAATGTAAAACTTGTACTGCACCTTTTCAGAAGTACATAGTTAAATCCAACAAAAAAAAGAAGGCTTCAAAAGCGAAGGAAAAGTCTTCACATCAGAAATCTAAAGAAATTAAAAAGATAAAAAAATCAAACATTGAGACAAAAAGGCATACCTACAAAATGAACGCTGATACTATTGAAAAAATAGACATCCTTAGTAATGTAAGTGGGCTGGATAAAGGGGAAATAATAACCAATGCAGTAAATTATTTCATAGACCACAATGAGAAATATGAATTAATGATCTCTCAATATAAAAAATTGATTAAAAAATTTAGGGATTAATAGTAAAGAAAAGAAAACCATATGTTGTCAGGCCTTGACATTTAACGTTTAAATATCAAGTATAAAGAGGAAATCTGTAAAATGTCGCTTGACGTCATTTTTCAGAATCTGGCTGTGATGATGTGCCTGATTGGAATTGAGCTCACTCACTCATACCGGATTGAATCGATGGGATTGGCCGATGCGGCCCGAAATACCTTGAAGGACACGGTTAGAAGAGCAAATAGAAGGGCAGTTCCTGATGCCAGCAGAAAAGTATCAATCCCCATTTGAATACGGTAGGCGAAATTCTGGAGCCACCTGTTCATTACATACCAGGCCACAGGTAAGGCGATTATGTTGGCCAAAATCACCCATTTAATGAACCTCCAGGACAGCATAACTATAATATCCAACACCGGCGAGCCAAGTATCTTTCGAATGCCGATCTCTTTGGTCTTTTGCTCGGCAGTGAAAGACGCCAGTGCGAAGAGACCCAGGCAGGAAATAACAATAGCCAACAGGGAGAAGATACCAAAGATATGTCTGCTTTTCTCCTCATTTTTATAGAGCCGTGCATAATCTTCATCGAGAAATGAACAAAGAAATGGCTGTTCACCCCTGTATGGCTGGAGTTTTTCTTCCAGATACCCCAATGTTTGAATCATATCTTTAGTTCCAATTCTGACAGACATATGGAACAGCCAAGGTCGGTAAATATAAAAAGCAACCGGCTCAATTTTGTGATGCAGAGATCGAAAATTAAAATCCTTAACAACTCCGATCACTTTTCCCCAATCTAAACCACCAATCTTAAATTTCTGCCCTAAGGAAGTCTCCCATCCTATCTGCTTGGCGAGGGTTTTATTGATGATATAGGACCGACTGTTGCTGTCGTCGGCAAACTTTGGAGAAAAATCCCTCCCTTCCAGCAGCTCAATCCCGTAAAAAGACAGGAAGTCATAGTCCACCGTCATATACGGAGAAATCCACTGCTCTTCGGGATTCTGGTTTTCAAAGAATATTCTATTTCTCCATAGAGGAGTTCCCAATTTAAGCGTTGATGCAGTGACTCCTTTTATCTCGGGATACTTTAAAAGGTCCTCTCTGATGGCGTCAAAATGCTGCTGTGTTTGCTCTGTCATAGGCAAGATGACAACCTGGGATTTATCAAAGCCTGTGTCTATATTCCTCATATACCCAAACTGTTTGGAAACCACAATCGTGCATAAGATTAGCATGATGGAAACTGCAAACTGCACCATAACCAGGACTTTTCTCAGCCTGACGGATTTTTTCTCCTGGGAAAAGGCACTTTTGAGAACAACCACGGGTCGAAAAGAAGAAAGAATAAAAGCAGGATAGACACCGGCTAATACTCCAGCCCCAACCAGAAAACAGAGTATCCCGACTACAAATATCCAATTATTCAAATAATTATATGACATACTTTCGCCTAGAATATTTTCTAGGATAGATTTGATCGTATGAACGGTCGCTATCGCAAAAAAAAGTGCGCAAAGAGAAAAAAATAAGGACTCTCCCATGAACTGCCGGACCAGTTGTAATTTGTTTGCACCGATAACCTTGCGGATGCCCACTTCTCGAGCACGGCTGACAGAGCGGGCTGTCGAAAGATTGATGAAATTAATACAAGCGACAAGCAGGATAAGAACCATAATGATGGAAAAGAAATAGATATACATGATGTCGCCCTTCAGCCAGTTGATTTCCCACATGATGTGTTTGGAGTGAAGATGGATGTCGTTCAAAGGCTGAAGAAATAGAGATACATGATCTGCATTTAGGCGGAAGTACTTTTGGGTATGCCCCGAGAGCTTATTTGTTAGTGTTTCAGAATCTGCATTTTGCTTGAGAAGAACATAAGTGGGTGAGTAATGATCATAGTTATTCCACTCGACAGGCTGGCTCCTCATCTCCATGATAGAAACCAGCATATCGAATTGGATATGAGAGTTTCCGGGCACATTTTCAGCCACACCAGTGACTTTATAATCCTTGGAATCTGGACCCTGAAGGATTTTTCCCACAGGATCCTCCTCCTTGAATATGCGCTGGGCTGTATCCTCAGTTATGACTACCGTGTTCGGCTCCAAGAGTGCAGTCTGAGGATTGCCCCGTAGCAGTTTAAAGGAGAAAACCTTAAAAACATCCGGATCAGCGATCAGAGCTCGAGGAATTTCAACCATCTCATCTTTGTACTTGGTCCAGATGGTCCCCATATCGACGAAATTGACTGCCATACTGACCTCTGGGTATTCCACGAGAGTCTCTCCCATCCAGGGAGTAGACTGACCGAGATTCTTCTCATCCTGTCCTTCAAAGAACTGCCTCTCCACCAAACGAAAGATGCGGTTTCCGTTTTTGTGAAAGCTGTCAAAAGAAAGCTCAAACTGGAGATATGTGGCAATCACTATGCAGCAGGCCATACCAAGTGCAAGTCCGGCGATATTGATGAAAGAATACCCTTTGTGCCTGGTTATGTTCCTCCAGGCGGTTTTCATATAGTTTTTAAACATGTGTGTATCTCCTAATATATACTCAGAGATTTTGCCTTCTCAACATAAGCCATATCTTTTAAATATGGCCTAGTGAGTATCCACAACCACCTCCAGAAAACTCCTTTCTATTCTATATTCCTTATTTTTAGTATGCAAAAAATATGCCAATATATTCTCTTGGGATTTTTTAAGCTTATAAAACAATTTATGTCCGCTCTCGAACAGTTTATGTCCGTATACGAACAGAAATAAATATTCCCCATATCAACTTTGTGACAGAGAATAGCGAAGATTCTGTTGCTTTATAATCCAGTCTTAAGCTTCTCTTTTGCATAATAAAGCAGTTCTAAAGTAATTTTGGAATCAATTAAGGAATATCAAAAATCGAGGTTTGATCCAGTAGCCGTATTTTTTTTCTCTTTACTACGGTTTTGTCATAAAGCCCGATTTATAGAGTTACTGGATTATAGAATTTGAATGGATGTCCTGAAGGCAGAGGAGAGAGGGCGGAGTTTTTCTTCTCATCTCGATTGCCTTTACAGCTGCACTGGCTGAGGGAATAGTTGTGTAACAGGGAATTCGGTAAGCGAATGCGATTTTTCTAATTTTATGAGCATCGCTTATCTCATGAGTTCCGGAGGGAGAATTAAAAATCATTCCTACCTTTCCCTCCTTTATTTCCTCAAGAATATTTCTTTTTTCCTTGTAGACCTTGCCTACGGTGTCCACACGGAAACCATGTCTGCGTAGATACTGTGTAGTGCCTTCAGTTGCGACCAGATTAAATCCTAATTGTTCGAGTTTTTCAACGATAGGAATAATCTTTGGCTTGTCTTCATCTGGAGCACTGACAAAAATACTCCCTTCCTGCGGGAGGTGAAATCCTGCGCCTTCTTCAGCTTTGAGGAAAGCCAGAGGAAAATGGGTGTCAATTCCGATAGATTCCCCTGTGGAGCGCATCTCAGGTCCAAGAACCGGGTCTACCTCCATGAATTTGTCAAAAGAAAAGACGGCTTCTTTTACGGCATAAAGGTTTAGAGGATGCCGTGTGATATTCATATCTCTGAGTTTCTCTCCCATTATGAGTTGAGTGGCAATCTTTGCCAGGGGAACTCCTGTGGCTTTGGAGAGAAACGGAACTGTTCTTGAAGCCCTTGGGTTGACCTCCAGTATATAGATCTTAGTACCTTTTACTGCGACCTGGACATTCATCAGACCCAGGATTTGAAGCTCTTTTGCCATCAGAGTTACCTGACGCTTTACCTCCTCAATGATCCTGTCAGCTATAAAATAGGGAGGGGTAACCATAGTGGCATCTCCAGAATGGATGCCTGCTTCCTGGATGTGCTCCAGAATACCTCCAATGTAGACATCCTGGCCATCGCAAAGAATGTCTACATCAAGCTCTATGGCGTTATCGATAAACTCATCGATAAGGATGGGGTATTCTGAACAGTATTCCTGGATGGATTTTACATATTTTTCCAGTTCCTCCTCGTTATGGATAACTTTCATGGCACGGCCCCCAAGAACATAGGAAGGTCTGACAAGGACAGGATATCCGATATTTTCAGCGGTTTTTAAAGCCTGGGAAGAATTCCTGGCCATACCATTTCTCGGCCGCTGCAAGTTTAGTCTTGTCAGGAATTTGTCAAATTTTTCCCTGTCTTCAGTTTCGTCAATAGACTGGGAGCTTGTGCCTAGTATTTTTACCTTGTTTTTCCAAAGCTCAATTGAGATTTTTAGGGGAGTCTGTCCTCCGAATTGGGCGATAATCCCTTCTGGTTTTTCATTCCGGTAGATGGAAAGCACATCTTCCAGCGTTACGGGATCAAAGTAGAGTCGGTCTGATATATCATAATCGGTGGAGACAGTTTCAGGATTGGAATTGATCATAATAGCTTTGTATCCAGAATCCCTCAAAGCAAAAACACCGTGAACGCAGCAGTAGTCAAACTCGATTCCCTGTCCAATCCTGTTGGGGCCTGAGCCAAGAATAATCACTTTTTTCTGTGGGATTTCCGGGACTTCATTTTCTTCTTCATAGGTGGAGTAAAAATAGGGAGTTTCTGATTCGAATTCTCCTGCACAGGTATCAACAACTTTCCAAACTGGGCATATCCGCGCTTTCTCTCTCAGTTTTCTGACTTCATCTTCTGTTAGGCCTGCGAGCTCTCCAATTCTTTTATCAGAGAAGCCCAGTTCTTTAGCTCTTTGAAGAAGATTAAAATTCAAGGGATCTTTTCTCAAGGATTTTATTTTTTCTTCAAAGTTTACGATATCCTTGATGTTCTGAAGAAAAAAGGGATCTATCTGGGTGAGTTTATAAATTTTATTTACTGATATTCCTTTTCTTAGAGCATCAGCAATGTACCAGATTCTTTCGGCATTTGGCTGGGTATGATCTTCTTTTAATACAATTTGTTCTCTTTTTTTGTATTTTTCTTCGAATCCCCATTTGTCTATTTCAAGAGAGCGAATGGCTTTTTGAAGAGCTTCTTTAAAAGTTCGGCCTATAGCCATTGTCTCTCCTACTGATTTCATCTGTGTGGTGAGTGCAGGTTCTTCTTCAGGGAATTTTTCAAAGGCAAAACGGGGGATTTTGACTACAAGATAGTCAATTGCAGGCTCAAAGCAGGCCGGGGTCTTTTTTGTGATATCGTTTAAAATTTCATCCAGGGTATAGCCTACAGCCAGTTTGGCTGCCATTTTAGCGATAGGAAAACCCGTGGCTTTTGAAGCCAGGGCTGAGGAGCGGGAAACCCGGGGATTCATCTCAACGACCATCATTCTCCCATCCGAAGGATTAATGGCAAATTGAATGTTAGAGCCTCCTGTTTCTACCCCTATCTCTCTCATGATTGCAATTGAAGCATCCCTGAGTCTCTGGTATTCCTTATCAGTCAGGGTCTGGGCAGGAGCAACAGTGATAGAGTCTCCTGTGTGGACTCCCATAGGATCGAAATTTTCAATTGCACAAACGATCACAACATTATCTTTTTTATCCCTCATAACTTCCAGTTCAAATTCTTTCCAGCCGATGATAGATTTCTCGATAAGAACTTTTGTGATTGGACTAATTGCAAGGCCGAGGGGAAGAAATTTATAGAAGTCCTCCCAATTTTTGATGATGTTGCCTCCTGTGCCGCCTAAAGTAAAGGAGGGACGTAGAACCACAGGAAATTTGATCCTCTTCACGATGTCTACAGCTTCCTTCATGCTGGAAGCGTAGCCTGATTCCGGAACTTCGAGTCCGATCTTTTCCATTGATTTCCGGAAGAACATTCTGTCTTCTGCCTTTCTGATGGAATCTGTGCTTACTCCGATAAGCTGGATTTTGTGCTTATCCAAGATTCCTTTTTCGTCAAGTTCAAGAGCTAAATTTAAAGCTTTCTGGCCACCCAGAGTGGCAAGCAGCGCATCGGGTTTTTCTCTTTGAATTATCTTTTCCAGATATTCAACTGTTAACGGTTCAAGATAGGTGCGATCTGCAAACTCAGGGTCAGTCATGATAGTGGCTGGGTTGGAATTGAGCAGGATGACTTTGTACTGTTCCTCTTTTAGAGCTTTAAGAGCCTGGGTCCCTGAGTAGTCAAATTCAGAGGCTTGACCGATAATAATAGGGCCAGAGCCGATGATCAGGATAGACTTGATGTCTTTTCTTTTTGGCACTTTATTTCCCTTTAAAATCCTCTATCATTTTAATGAAATCCTGGAAAAGATATCTTGAATCTCTTGGACCAGGAGAGCTTTCTGGATGATACTGAACTGAAAAAAGAAATTTTTCTCTTAAAGAGAATCCTTCAGCAGTCATATCATTGAGATTGAGATGAGTTAGTTTCGCAAGTCCCTTTAGAGAATCTATATCAACGGCAAATCCATGATTCTGTGAGGTTATTTCGATAGCGCCTGTTTCTAAATTTTTTACCGGATGATTTGCTCCCCGGTGGCCGAATTTAAGCTTGTAAGTTTTGCCCCCAAGGGCGAGGGCTAAAAGCTGGTGGCCGAGGCAAATTCCAAAAATGGGAATTTTTCCTATTAGGTTTTTAATATTGTCAATCGCGTAAGAGATTGGAGCAGGATCCCCGGGGCCGTTGGAGAGGAACACCCCGTCCGGTTTCATTTTCAGTATTTCCTTCCAGCTTGTTTGGGCAGGAACGATAGAAACGTTGACATTATTATAAGCCAGGTTTCTTAAGATGTTTCTTTTAATTCCATAGTCATAAGCAACAACAGAATATTTGAATCTTTTTTTTGTTGAATAGCCCTTTGGCCATATGTAAACTGATTCATTCCATCTATAGGATTCAGAAGTTGTCACATCCTTGACTAAGTCGAGTCCTACTATGGAAGGGACTTTTTTTACTCGCTTGAGAAGAGTTTTAATGTTGTCGTTTGATGTTGAGATTAGTGAACTTTGGGCACCGCCAGTACGGATTGTTTTGGTTAATTTTCTGGTGTCTATACCCTGGATAGCAACTATTTTGTGTCGTTTTAAATATCCTGCAAGGTCCTCTTTTTTCCTCCAGTTTGAAGGAAGAGAAGCCAGCTCTTTCATGATAAAGCCTTCTACCCAGGGGTGGTTTGATTCCACATCTTCAAAATTGCAGCCGTAATTTCCGATCAAAGGATAAGTCATAGTAACTATCTGGCCTTTGTAGGATGGATCTGTAAGTATTTCCTGATAGCCAGTCATGGATGTGTTGAAGACAATTTCTCCCTCAGCATATCCTTCATACCCGACAGATTGACCAATAAAATATGTCCCGTTCTCTAAAACAAGGTAAGCTTTTCTCGAACCCATTTTAAATGAATAAAATATCCGGAAAATCAGTAAATAACATTTGGCTTATTTTACATATTCTCATTTTGGAATTCTACTTTTTTTTGAATTTTACTGCTTGAAAGGAAAAAAATAAAAAAAAGTAGCCTGTCCCTTTTTCTGTGACTGGTTCCTTTTTTTTGGTATTCTATAGAAAAGAGAAAAAATGAAGCAAAAAAGAGTAGTTATTGCTATGAGCGGGGGAGTGGATTCATCGGTGGCAGCTGCTATCCTTAATGAGCAGGGCTATGAAGTTAGCGGCATAACAATGAATCTTTTCTCCTTACCTGAAAAATACTGCAGGTCAGAGAATTTGAGAAGCTGTTGTGGTTGGAAAGCCACAGAAGATTCCCACCGTGTTGCTGTCTCTCTTGGGATTTCGTTTTATGTTGCTGATTTTAGAAAGAATTTCGAAAAAAAAGTAATTACTGATTTCTGCAAAGAGTACACTCGGGGGCGCACTCCCAATCCCTGCATCCGCTGTAACCAATACATTAAATTTGATTTTCTTATGCAGAAGCTCAAAGTTTTTAAAGCTGATTATTTAGCCACGGGTCACTATGCTCGGGTCGAATATGAAACTAACTCTAAACGTTATATTCTTAAAAAGGGAAAGGATAAGAAGAAAGACCAGTCCTATTTCCTCTATCCCTTAACCCAGGACCAGCTCTCCCGAACATTGATGCCAATCGGATATTTAACAAAAGACGAAGTAAGAAACAAAGCTGAGAAATTAGGTCTTCCTGTTGCCCAACGACCTGAAAGCCAGGAGATTTGTTTTATTCCTGATAAAAATTATGCCAAATTTCTTCAGAGCAGAAGTCATGAGGCTAGCAAACCCGGTCCTATCGTAAACCTAAAGAATGAAGTCTTAGGCCAGCACAAGGGAATAGTCCACTACACAGTAGGCCAGCGGAGGGGTATGGGGATAACATCCAAACACCCGATGTATGTGCTTGCTGTGCAAAGTAAAAAAAATACCATCGTTGCTGGCACAAAAAACCAGCTCTATGAAAAAATTCTTTTGGCATCTCAGGTAAATTGGGTATCTATAGAAAAAATAAAAAAACCACAGGTTGTAAAAGCGAAAATCCGTTACAAACATAAAGAAGCAAAGGCTCTCCTTACTCCTTTAGACTCAGAAAAAGTGATAGTGGAATTCGAGAAATCCCAGAGGGCTATTACTCCTGGACAGTCTGTGGTTTTTTACGATGGAGATGTGGTTGTTGGTGGAGGAATCATAGATGAAGCCGGAAGGCAAACCTAAGTTTAAGCAATAAAATCCTTTCTTTTATAATTCTTTTGTTGCCTTTTTTAACCAGTCTGCTTCTGGCTTGTCTAAAAGCGGTGCTAAGGTTTTATAGACTTTTTTGTGGTAGTTGTTGAGCCAGTCGATTTCGCCTTTACTCAAGAGTTCCTTTTTAATGAGACACAGGTCGATAGGACAGAGAGTCAGATTTTCGAATTTATAAAATACAAAATCCTTTTTTGACTTTTCCTCATCTTTCACAACAAGAGCGACATTTTCAATCCGGAGTCCATATTGGTTTTCCTTGTAATAGCCTGGTTCGATGGTTGTGATCATACCCAGTTCTAATCCAATACCAATACATCGATAGTAAGATATAGCTTGAGGACCTTCATGTACACAGAGATAAGTACCGATGCCATGTCCGGTCCCATGACCGTAATTTAAGCCTTTCTCCCAGAGCGGCAGCCGTGCAATTGTATCGAGCTGTTTTCCTGAGGTCCCTTCAGGAAAAGAGGTGGTAAGAAGGTCAATCATGCCTTTTAACACACGGGTGAAGTTGTCTTTTTGCTCTTCTTTTGGGCTGCCGATGTACAGAGTTCGGGTAATATCGGTTGTTCCGTCCAGATATTGCCCTCCCGAATCAATAAGATAAATCCCTTCTGGTTTTAATTGTATATCTGTTTCAGGGCTTGTTGCATAATGAACCACCGCGCCATGGGCACCATAGGAAGAAATTGTATTAAAGCTCAGCCCTCTAAACAGTTCATTCTGAGCTCGGAATTCAGCTGATTTTTTTGCAGCTGAAACTTCAGTCACCTCGATTTTTCCCGTGGACTGCTCCAGCCAGTAGAGGAATTTGACCATAGAAGCACCATCCCTGATATGAGCTGCCCTGAATCCTGCAATCTCAGTCTTATTTTTAATTGCTTTAAACATCTTGATAGGACTTGGTTTAAAATGGAGTTTTACATTGTCTCCCAGGACATCCACAATCCATTGGTTCACACTGACCTCGTCGAGCCAGATACGGCAGCTTTGTTTTGCCAGGTTTTGGAGCTCAGAGCCAAACTCTTCATAGTCAAAAATATCTACGGTTTCTCTTAGAGCTTGACTCACGGCTTCTTCTATTTTGTCTGGATTGATGAAAAGCAGAGCTTTCTCCGATGTAATAACAGCATAGGAGATAACCACTGGATTAAACTCTACATCAGAACCGCGGATATTAAACAACCAGGCGATTGAATCCAGCATTGTGACAACAAGTGTTTCGGCATTTTCTTCTGCCATTTTTTTACGCAGCCGACTCAGTTTAGCTTCAACTGGTTCGCCTGCATATTTCTCTTCATGGATTTCAATTTTTCCTTTTGGTGGCTCCGGCCTGTTTTCCCATACAGCATCCACCAGATTTTTTTTTAAACTCTTCAATTCAATGCCTTTTTCTTCCAGTTTCTTTTTCAAATTTATATAATTTTGGTGAGGAATTACCTTAGGATCGATCCCGAGAGATTCCCCTTTTTTTAATTCTCCAGAGACCCATTCATCGATACTTGGTACATCAGGTTTTCCCATCTTAAATAGAGTGAAAGCTTTTTTATCCAATTCCTGCTCGGCCTGCAGAAAGTAGCTCGAGTCGGTCCACAGTCCAGCCTTTTTTTGGGTGAAAACAACATCGCCTGCAGAGCCGGTGAAGCCGCTCATGAATTTTCTCCTCTGCCAGAATTCAGGAACATATTCACTCTGGTGGGGGTCAGAAGTGGGAACAAGATAGGCTTCCAATCCATAGTCTTTCATTAGTTTCCGTATGGCTTTTATTTTGTTTTTCATTGTTTTTCCTTTCTTTCCAAGCCATCTTACCGTGAGTCTAATAAAATGGCCAGATTATTATAGCATGGAAAAAGAATTGTTGAATTAGTATTCAGAAGATGAGAATAATCATCACAATACTGCATCCAGCGACTACGATTGATCCGATGAGCCCGACGATTAAAGGTTTTAACCCCACCTTCTGAAAGGAGGTGAAGACCGTGTTGAGGCCGATCCCAGCCAGCCCCAAAAGGATGAGGAATTTGCCCGCTGTGCTCAACGCTTCCACTCCAGCTTCTGAAAAGTAACCCTGAGTGTTGAGCCCGGCCATCAGGAAATAGCCAAAGAGGAACCAAGGAAATGCTTTGGCAACATTCACGTGAGTCCCTTCTCCTTTTTTATTAATCAGGATGGTCTTCGTGTACCAAACGGCAATCAAGAAGGCAATCGGGACCATGAAACAGTTTCGAACGAGTTTGACGGCAGTAGCGGTTTTTCCGGCAATGTCTGAAAAGATAAATCCGGCACCCACAACCTGAGGAGTGGAGTGGATAGCGGTGCCGGCAAACACACCGAAGTTCACATCTGTCACTCCGAGAAGTTGTGCCATTTTTGGGTAGAGAAGGATGGCTATCACTCCCCAGAGGGCGATGGTGCCGATTGCGTAGGAAGTTTCCTCCTCTTTGGCTTTAATAAGAGGTGCTGTCACAGCAATAGCCGTGCCTCCACAGATTGTCGTTCCCACAGAGAGAAGTATTGCCAGGGAAGTAGGGAGCCTGAATGCTTTGCCCAGAAAATAGATCACAAAAAAACTAACGAACATTGTTGTTAGAATAATGGCCAGCATTTTTATGCCCTGGGAACCGATTGTCTTGAAATCGAGAGAAGCGCCGATGAGTACTATTCCCAGTATGAGAATCTTATCAAAAGCCTTAATACCCGGATGACAGACACTGGGCACGAAGCCGATATTTCTCAAAAGGATGCCGAACAGCACGACCAGAAGAGCTGCCTCAATCGGGTTTTTCCCGCCGATTACAACCAGTTTGGAAAGCAGCATGGCCACTATCCCGACCGCAAGCATCAGAGCCCAACCAGGCAGGAACTCTTTTTTTATCACTCGGCTCTCCTCTTTTTGGGTAGGTTATCTTTCTCTAATTTATTTTTTTTAAAAATAGTCCAAGATTCTATAGAAAGGAGTAAGAAGTGTCAAGGGAGCGAATCGAATCATCTAAAATCTAACCCTAGGAGTATCATCTTGTCATTTAAAAATCTAACCGTAGAGGAGAAGAAAATCAATAAATATTATAACCTAACCTTG
>Ga0114922_10005186_pt1 | contig 12054 bp, 8 predicted proteins | sample AartaG_FD_100975 | JGI IMG/M metagenome (GOLD analysis project Ga0114922, IMG submission 100975) | Deep subsurface microbial communities from Aarhus Bay to uncover new lineages of life (NeLLi) - Aarhus_00045 metaG | ecosystem: Environmental > Aquatic > Marine > Oceanic > Sediment | place: Aarhus...
AGCGCGGACAGCGAAGCCCGGATGCTCATTCTCGGGGAAAACGGAACGGGTAAGGAGCTGGTCGCCCGAGAGATTCACCGCCGCTCCGGGCGTGCCCAGGCGCCGTTCGTCGAGGTGAATTGCGCTTCCATCCCGGAGTCCTTGATCGAGAGCGAATTATTCGGGCACGAGAAGGGGGCCTTCACAGATGCTCATGCCCGGCGGAAGGGAAAATTCGAGCTGGCCAACGGAGGAACCCTGTTTCTCGATGAGATAGCCGATATGTCTCTCAATACCCAAGCCAAGGTTCTCAGGGTGCTCCAGGAGATGGAGTTCGAGCGTATCGGCGGGGAGAAGTCCATCAATGTTGATGTTCGCGTCATTGCCGCCACCAACAAGAATATCCAGGAGGAGATTCGCAGCGGGCGTTTTCGAGAGGATCTGTACTTCCGTATCAATGTGATTCCGATCTTTGTTCCCCCTCTGCGGGATCGGATCGAAGATCTTCTCGATCTGATCGACTACTTCATGGGCAAGTTAAAACGCTCCGACGACGAACCCCCAAGTCGGTTTTCTGAAGACTCCCTGCAACTATTGTGCACATATTCCTGGCCGGGCAACATCAGAGAGTTGAAAAATTTCATAGAGCGCATTAACATTATGACTGAGGAGAAGGTGATCTCTGCCGATTCGGTCAGACGCTTTCTTACCAGCCGCACCGATTGGGAGAATGATGAACCGCTGAAAGGCTTCGAGAGCATGAAGCTCAATGAAGCCAAGGATGAGTTTGAGCGGGAGTTTTTGGTAAAAAAGCTCGAAGAGAACGAGCAGAACATCACTCGCACCAGCAGAGTTCTGGGTATTACCCCATCGCACCTGCACAACAAGATTAAGAAGCATGGAATAGAGATCAAGAAGTAGGATGAAGGGTCTTACGGTTCGCCAGAAAGAAGTCTTGGAGTACATCAAGACCTACATCCGCTCTTACAAGTATCCTCCCACGGTACGGGAAGTGGCCGATCATCTCCAGGTTTCTGTAAAAGGCGCCTACGATCACCTCAAGGCGTTGCAGAAAAAACAGGTTATCCAGTGCAATCTCAACCGCTCCCGGGCGATCAAGGTGCTTGGAGACGGGGATCTGTATCAGGAAGATCAGTACCGCTCCATTCCGATCCTCGGTTCCGTGGCTGCGGGCAAACCCCTCTTTGCCGAGGAAAACATGGAGGGCCATCTGGCCGTGCCCCGGGGTTATCTTCGCTCCGGCGAGTACTTCGCGCTGCGAGTCAAAGGTGACAGCATGAAGGAGGCGGGTATCTTCGACGGGGATATCACAGTGGTGCGCCATCAGCCCACCGCGGAGAACGGTGATGTGGTCGTAGCCCTGGTGGATGAAGCGGTTACCTTGAAGAGATTCTTTCTGGAGAAGAATCGGGTCATGCTCAAGGCGGAGAATCCCGCCTATCCACCCATCTATACCCAAAACGTGCGTATCCTGGGCAAGCTCCTGTTTCTGATCCGCAACTATGAGTAAAAACGACTCTCTCTACCTCCTGTTGGGACCGGAGGAGGGGGAGAAAGAGTCCTTTGTCGAACAGTTGATCGGCCGGATCGCCAAGGCAATCGGACAGGCCCCTGAAGTCCATCGTTTCTACTCATTTGACAGCGAAATCCCGGAAGTACTGTCTGTCTTGCGTAATGGCGCCCTGTTTTCACCGTACAGGGTGGCGCTGCTTCGCAACGTCGAGCTGTTGAACAGGAAGAAGGACCTGGATCAACTCACCCAGTATGCCGCCCATCCGGCAGCCCAGAGCTCTCTGGTGATGTTCTCCGAAGAGATCGGACGAATCGATAAGCGCCTGGAACGGCTGGTGCCCAAGGAGAACAAGGTCATTTTCTGGGAGCTGTTCGAGAATCAGAAGATGGGCTGGATCCTCAACTTTTTCAAGAAGCGCAAAATTCGCATCGATTCCCAGGCCGCCTCTTTCCTGCTCGAAATGGTAGAGAACAACACCAAAGAGCTGAAAGAAATTTGCGAAAAGCTCAGCATCTTTTTCGGGAAGGGGAGCGAAATCGGATACGCCGACGTGGAGAAGATACTCTACCACAGCAAGGATGAAAACGTGTTCACCCTCTTCGACAAGATAGCGGCCAGGGATCTGGATGCTTCATTGGAGGTCCTGGCCAAGCTGCTACTGAGCCGGGAAGCCGATCCGGTGGGCCTGTTGGCCGGTCTGCTGTTTCAGGTGCGGAGGCTGAAGGCCTTGAAGCTGCTGATAGAGAAACGGTACTCCTACCAGGAGGCCTTCGTTCAGGCAAAGATAACCGGCAAGCGGATGCAGAAGATCTACTCCTCTGCGCTGCAACACTATACCTTACGGGAGCTTCAGGCGATCGTTCAGCTGATCGCTCGTTTCGATTACCGGGTCCGTTCCCTGGGTAGCGTTCTACACCCGAACCTGCTTCAGCTTTTTCTCTACTACCTGATCGTCAGGGGCGGGAGCGGGTCGTTCAGGTTCTAGGGACTAACGCTCGGTTCCGTCCAACCCGGTGTTCGGTCCCTTTGAAACGTAAATCAGCGGATTGACGATTACCTCGAAGTGCAGGTGTTCCCCGGTGGATACCCCCGTGTTTCCCTGCCTGCCGACGATCTCTCCCGCCTCGACCCGATCTCCCTCGCCCACATAGGTGCTCGACAGATGGCCGTACAGGGTAAAGGTGCCGTTCAGGTGATCGATGACAACCAGCCCGCCGTAGATCGGATGGCCTTTGAAGTAGCCGTTCGGTGCGGGCCAGTGCTCGGCAACCACTCCGGCCGCTGCGGCTTTCACCGGCGCGCGGTGCGGACCGACCAGATCCAATCCCTTATGCAACCGGGATTCCTCTTTACCACCCATGGGATCGTTGCGGTATCCTGCGCCGGAGGAGATCCAATAGCTGTCCAGCGGAGGCTGCAGCTCCATCGACCACGACAGGGCGGCGATAATCAGCAAAAAACTAGCAATGTATAACTGTTTCATCGTATATTCCCACTTCGATAAATATATCGCTGGCTAATATACTTATTATGATGACGGTCGGCAATCTTTGATTGTCGACCGGAAGAAGACATAGCAATCTTCCTTTCAGTTGCAATCGGAGATTGCGATATGTGTAGGCATTAAATGTGAAAGAAGAGCCGCTTGTCGTGTTTGTGCCGGGTTGCGAGCAGTCAATGAAAGGAAATCTTGGACAGGTAGGCGATCAGCTCCTCGGCCTTCTCGAGACTGACGGCTGCGGCCCTGGCCACCGCCTCCGGCTTCTGCCGGCGGATCTCATCCAGGGAACCGAAGGCCGTCAGCAGAGCCCGGCTCCTCTTCTTCCCGATTCCCCGGATACTTTCCAGAACCGAAGTGTTCACCCGAGTCGCCCGCACCCGCTTGTGGAAAGTGGTGGCGAAGCGATGGGCCTCATCCCGAACCGACTGCAGCATGCGAAGCGCCTCCGAGCTTTCCGGCAGTAGCAGGGGTTCGGACTGTCCGGGAACAAACAGCTCTTCGTGCTTCTTGGCCAGCCCCACGATGGGGATGGGGGGCGCTTCAAGGGCTTTAAGCATGCTTACCGCCGAGCTGACCTGCCCCTTGCCTCCATCGATGAGAATCAGGTCGGGGAGTTCTGCTTTTTCGTTGAGCTGTCTGGCGTATCGCCGGGCCACGACTTCCCGAATGGCTTCGAAATCATCGATGCGCCCGCCCAGCGAGCGGATATGGTAATGCCGGTAGCCGCTTTTCCGGGGTCGCCCGTCCATGAAGGTTACCAGGGAAGCCACAGTCTGTTCCCCCGACAGGTGGGCGATGTCGAACCCCTCGATCCGTCTGGGCGGGTGTCTCAGGTGGAATACGCTTTGTAGATCCGCAAGGGCCTTTTTCTTGCGCTCCCCCTCCGCTTCGATGCGGAAACGGGCGTTTTCCGCGGCCATGGTGACCAGATGGGCGTGCCGCCCCTTCTTCGGAAAGTTCACGGCAATGCGGGAGCCGGTGAGCTCCCCCAGGTAGCGGGCCAACAACGGACCGGAGTGGATCGATTCCAGCTGGGCCGGCAGGTACAGGATCCTCGGCAGGCTGGTTTTACCGCCGTAGTACTGGCCCAAAAAGGCAGGCAGGAACTCCTCCTCCATGGAGTAGTTCTCCAGAAGCATCGAATCTCTGCCTATCAGTTTTCCCCCTCGAAGTTGCAGCACGGTCAGGTGTACCCGTTTCTCGTCGTTCCAGTAGCCCAGGTAGTCTCTGGCCTCATTCTGAAAATCGACGACCTTCTGCTCCTCCGACAGAGCGCGAAGCGCTTCCAGCTGGTCCCGATACACAGATGCCTTTTCGTACTCCCGGAAGTCACTCGAGCTTTTCATCTTTTGCCGCAGCTCCCGGACCAGTTCCTCGGTCTTCCCGCTCAGGAGCATCTTGACCCGTTCCACCCGCTGCCGGTAATCTTCCAGGCTGATTTTACCGGCGCAGACTCCGGCGCATCGTCCGATGTGGTAGTAGAAACAGGGCTGCTTCTTAGGCTTAACCGGTCCTTTGCATTTTCGAAGCGGAAAGAGTTTGTCGATGATGTTCAGGTACAGATCGATTTGACCCACGTTCGGGAAAGGCCCGTAGTACTTGGAGCCGTCGAACATGATGCGCCGGGTGCGAAAAACCCTGGGGTACTTATCATTGGTCAGGCGGATGACCGGATAGGTTTTTCCATCTTTGAGGTTGATGTTGTACTTCGGTTTCCACCGTTTGATGAGATTGTTTTCCAGAAGCAGCGCTTCCGCTTCGCTGCCCGTGGGAAAGACCTCCAGATCGCCGATTCGGGCCTGCAGATGCCTGGTCTTGATGTCTCTGCTGTCTGTGAAGTACGCTCGAATCCGTTTCTTCAGGCTCTTGGCCTTGCCCACGTAGAGGATTTTCCCCTCCGCGGTTTTGAGGATGTACACGCCGGGAAAATCCGGGACATTTTTCAGTTTTTCTGCCAGTTCGGAATTACAGATTTCTCTCTTCCCGGGGTTCATGTTGTATTCTGGGCGTTCCGATTATAATGTATAGAAGAATAGTGAAAAAGAGTACTCTTACCGCAGGCATCCTCCTCCTCCTTTTCTGCACCGCCGCCCTTTCGGCTCTGGATCGCCAGATCGTCTTGGGAAGGGAAGACCGGTGGCAGGATGTTTCATATACCGAAAATCTGCTCATGAGGAAGGGGCGGTGGGGAAGCCAGGATCTGGTATTGCAGGAGGCGGAGTATCTGGCCGATCAATACACGGATCTGCTGGTTCATTTCAACGGGCGCCCTTTTCAGGATCAAGTGGGCCGCTATCGGGTTGCAGAGGAGGATCTTCTACTTTCCAATCATGTCGTCGCCCTCGGCGCGGGCAGCGGAGGCTTCAACAGCGGAAATCGGGGGTTGCATCTGGTAGCCGAGCCGGGGGCGGCTTTCTACAGAGGCAGCTGGCTGCGGGATTTCAGCATCGAGTTCTGGCTCTACCCGGCGCTGTTGCGCGACGGCGAGCAGGTCTTGCTTTGGCAGGGAGCGCGCTGGAATCCAGATACGGTGATCCCACAGGAGCTGCGCTGCAGTGTACAGGACAGAACCCTGGTTTGGTCATTCGAGAACGTTTTCACCGAACCTCTCGGTCAGGCCTCGTCGATCCGGCTTCAGGGCCTCACCGCCCTGGTGCCCGGAGATTGGCACCATCACCTGTTGCGCTACGATAGCAGGCTCGGTTTGCTGGAGTACCTGGTGGATGGGTTACCCGAGGCGGTGGCGTACACGACAGATTCGGGCCTGGAGCGGGGGACGGTTCTGCAGCCTTTCGTAGGGGATGCGGGTCCCGGGCAGGTCGGAGTTGGAACGGGATTCACCGGATTTGTAGATGAGCTGCGCATCTCTCGCTCCTTTGTGCAGGAGCCGAACCTGAACCGTTACTCGAGCAACGTCGGTGTTTTTGTAAGCCGTACCTTCGATCTGGGCTATACGGGGACAAAGCTCAAACGGATAGACGGGGTGTTCAGAACTCCCGGGGATTCTGCTGTATATTTCTACTACAGAATGACCGATCGTGCGGATGCAGATACCTCGGGTGTTCCCTGGACCCAATTCGAGGCAGGTCAGCCCCTTGGCAAAACGCAGCTCAGTGGGGCAGCAACGGGCAACCGTGGCCGTTATCTCCAGGTTATGGTAGAGCTGTATCCGGACGGAAGCCGGCGCCACACACCTGAGGTTTCCGAACTGCGCCTGGTGTACGAGCAGGATCTGCCCCCCGCCCCGCCGACCGGTCTTAACGCCGAAGCGGGAAACGGGCAGGTGAAACTGTACTGGAGCACGGTGAATGAAGAGGATGTCGGGGGATACTTCGTCTACTACGGAACCGAGCCCGGCAGTTACCATGGCAGAGACAGTGACCTGGGCCCTTCCCCGGTTGATGTGGGTAGGGTTTCGCAAATTGAGTTGACCGGGTTGACCAACAGCAGGCTGTACTACTTTTCGGTGGTGGCTTATGATGCCACCGATCCGCCCCACCGCAGCCTGTTTTCCCGAGAGGTCAGCGCTCGGCCGTCGAGTTTGCTCCCCTAGGGTGTGTAATGAAAGCCATGACCGTTCATGAGTCCCTGACCCGCGCCCGTAAAGCCTATCGCATCGGGGATTACAACCTTGCCGAAAAAATGCTGCTGAAGGCGATTGAACGCAACCCCCGCATGAGCCTCGTCTACAATTTCCTCGGCAGCGTCTACGATAAACTGGGCAAACACGAGCAGGCGATTCGGCAAATCAAGCAGGCGATCGAGCTGAAACAGGACTTCACCGAAGCGTACAACAACCTCGGCGTGGTTTTGCGGAAAATAGACCGTTTCGATGAAGCCATTGTTGCATTTCGAAAAGCCTTGAGCCTGGCTCCTCAGAGGGCCGACATTCACTACAACCTCGGTAATGTATACAAGAGCCTGGCCCAGGACGATCAGGCCCTGCAGGAGTTCTATCAGGCGCAAAAACTGGATCCCGGCTTTGTCCCCGCCTACAATAACCTGGGAACCGTGCTGGAGCGACAGAATCGCTTTGAGGAGGCCATCGCCACCTATCGTCGCGGTTTGGAACAGGATTTCAACCAGCCGAATCTCCACTACAATCTGGGGATTGCCCTTCAAAAACAGGGAGAACTTCAGGAAGCCGAGTCGGAGTTTCAACAGGCCCTGAAGGTGAGACCCGGTTGGGTGGAAGCGATGAACAATCTGGGGGTGATTCTCCAAATCCAGGGGAAGAACAAGGAAGCTCTCCAGGTCTTCCAGGAAATATTGAAATACGATCCCGACAATCTTCAAGCCCGCAACAACTTAGGAGTTGTGTACGGTCAACTGGGGATGAACGACGAAGCGGTACGCCACTACCGGGAGGCCTTGAAGATCGATCCTTCCTATTTCTCGGCGGTGGCCAATTTGGGCTCTCTTTTCGAGAATCGAGGCCAGTTTTCCGAAGCCCTCGAGGAGTTCAGTAAACTGGCGGATCTGGATCCCGATAATCTGGAAGGTCGCGGTCGTCTGGCCAGTACCTACTTCTACCTCGAACGGTTCAAGGAGGCCGCGGAGCTGCTCTTGGCTATCCTGAAAGACAATCCCAGTCATGGCCCCAGCTTGAGAGCTCTGGCCAAGGTCTATCAAAAGACGGGAAACGACAGGCAGGCGGAGCGGCTGTACAGGAAACTGCTGGAGGTGGAGCCGGAGAACAAGGATTTTCATCTCGACATTGCCGAGGTCGCCAAGGACAAGGGAGATCTCCAGACAGCGGAAAAACAGCTGCGCACCTACCTGGACAACGTGCCGGAGGATGTCAGGGCGCGTGTGCTTCTAGGAGAGCTGTACTTTCTGCAAGAACGATACAAGCACGCCTCTCAGGTTTTCAAGGATGTATTGGCCGATCACCCGGAACAGGTAGATGCCCATGAGCTGTTGGCTAAAACGTACAGAAAGATGGGCGATCCGGAAGGTGCGCTGGAAACCTTGGAGAAGGTGATGACCCTGGAAAGCACCAGGGCCGATTCCACGGATCTGGACAAGCTGCGAAACACCCTGGATGCGTATGAGGAGACGATCTCCGAATTTGCCTCTCCCCTTCGAGCCGAGCTGAATGGAAATATTCAAAAGTTGAGGAGCCTGGGCCAGAAAGTCAAGACTGAGGAGGCGGAAGAGCAGGACTTCGACCTTGAAACGCTGCCGGAGAGCGGACAGACCGCCGAACAGCTCGATGCTGTTCCGATCATCAAGTTCGGCGGGCAGGAACCGGTCATCAGGATCGAGGAGGAAGAGCAGACCATCGATCTTGATGAGATGGAGGAGAGTCTGGAACCGACAAGTATAGAGATCGAGGACCGGAGCCCGGAGTCACTGATGTCGCTACTGGACAATCAGAAGCTGTATGACGAAAACCCAAACTGGAAGGATTTCCAGCTCCCTCCCAGTTTGGCAGAGCGTCCTCCGCAGATGCCCCGCCCGCAACCGCCGCCTCCATCCCCACCGCCCGAGCCTCCCCGGCGGGAACCGGAACCCGTCACGGCCGTACCACCGCTTGATGTGCGGCCCCCGGTCCAACCGCCTCCCCAACAGCCCCCCACCGTGGCTCAGGACATGCTTGCTCAATCTCTCCGGGAATCGATGCGGGCCCAGTCACAGATGATGGACAGGTTGGCTCAGGAGATGCGGGATATGTCGGCCAGGAACGCGAGCCGGCCCCAGTATATTCCCATTCCGATGCAAGCGCCGATGCAGGAGCCGGCACCGCCCGCTTTTCCCCGATATCAACCTCCGCCCTCTTCCCTACCGCCGGCACCGCCCGCTGCCCCGCCGCCGACACCCCTGGAAGAGCCGATCGTTCAGCCCCCGGTGGAGCCGGGGGAGGGAATTCCAAGATTCGCCAGGGATTCAGTTGAAGAAGAGGAACAGGTCGAACCTCTTGTACTCGAGGAAGCAGCGGAGGAGGCGGAATCGACACCCCTGGTTGAGCAAACCGTTCCAAGCGCTGAGGCGGTTGCAGTTCCCGAAGTGCAACCCGAGGGGAAGAAGGATCTCCGCCAGCGCCTGCGGGATTTTTTGAAGCGAATTCGGGAACGTTTGGAGCAGCGCAGAACCAGGCAGAAATCCGGCAAGGCCTACCCGGCCGGCACACCCACGCCACGAACCGGAGCTCCCAAAAAACCGAAGGAAAGAAGAGACCGGGTCGGCCGGGCTTCTGCTTCCGGAACCTCGGAAGGCTCGGCGTCCCTTGTCAATTATCTGGAGGAATTGACCGAATATCTGCCGGAGAAGCAGAAAAGTAGTTTTCTTCGCAGTGACGCGCGTTTGAAGATAGAGTATATTAAGTCAAAGCTTCAGGGGAGATCGGGGATCAGAAATCAAATCGAGAGCAAGTTTGTTCCTCTTGCCGAAAGCCCCGAAAAAGGCACGGTTGACAGTACGGCGAGGGGCTCTTCCCTCGATACCGGAAAGATCGCCGAGACCTTCGACTACATGAAGGAGCTAGCCTCCTATCACCCCGACAAGACACTCGGTACGATGCTACAATCGAAGCTGAACGCAATCCTTCACAAGATCAGGGAATGAGGCGATGGACAGAGATACAATACTGAAGGTAATCCAGGCCTATGTGCACAAGATGCCCGCTTTGCCTGTTACGGTTGCCAAGGTTCTGGAGATCACAAACAATCCCAAAACCTCCCCGGCAGACTTGAACCAGATTATCGGCCTCGATCCGGTTCTTATGGGGAAAGTCATGCGGTTGATCAACTCGGCCTACTACTCGCTCCCGAATCAGATTACCTCCCTGGTCCGTGCCATCATTATGCTGGGCATCAACACCGTAAAGAACCTGGCCCTGAGCACCGCCGTGCTCGGCACTTTGGGCCGGGCCAGCGATTTTCAAGCCCTCAACATGGAGGGGTTCTGGAGGCATTCGATCAGCGTTGGCGTAACGGCCAAACTGATCGCCACCCGCAGGAACGTGGATCCGAAGATCCGGGAGGAGTACTTCATCGCCGGTCTGCTTCATGATATAGGCAAGATTCCCCTGAACAACAAACTCGCCAAGGAGTACGTGCAGGCGGTTTCCAATACGGACAGGCAGCATACGCCGCTGTACAAATCCGAAGAAGAGATTATGCTGGTGAACCATGCCATGGTGGGCAAGCTGATCATAGAGAATTGGCGGCTCGGAGAGAACCTCTCCGATGCGGTCACCTTCCACCACAACTTGGGTGATTACACGGGCAAGCATCGGGATCTGGTGCTCACCGTTGCCGTGGCGAACCTGTTCAGCAATACCTACGAGCTGGGATTTTCCGGTGATCGCTATCCCGAGGAGCTTCCCCCCGAGGTGTTACAGGAAGCGGGTGTGGACTGGGATTATCTGGAGGGCATCGAAGATTCGGTGAAAGCGGAGATCGAAAAAGCCCAGGTGTTTCTGCAGGTCGCCCGCTGAAAAGGTCTATCAAGTGTCGATACGTGTAAGATTTTGGGGTGTCAGGGGCTCCGTTCCCTGCCCCGGGCCCAAGACCGTGAAGTATGGTGGCAATACATCCTGCCTGGAACTGCGCTTCGGGGAGGAGAATCGCCTGGTGGTGATCGATGCGGGCACGGGAATCCGAGAATTGGCCGCCCACGTTATGAAAACGGATCTGTCCAAGGGTCCGATCAAGACCGAGTTGTTTTTAACCCACACGCACTGGGATCACATCATGGGATTCCCCTTCTTCATTCCCCTGTTTATTCCCAATACGGAGCTGAAGGTCTTCGGTCCTGTTTCTTTCGAGGACGATCCCCTGAGCAAGATATTCGGGGATATGCTTCGCTATCGGTACTGGCCGGTGCGCCTGGAGGAGCTGGCTGCCAATATCCAGTACAGCGATCTCAAAGAAGGCACCATGGACCTGGGGGATGGTCTGTGGGTAACCACAAAATATCTCAATCACCCGGTTCTGGTCCTCGGCTACCGCTTCGAGTACCGGGGAAAGGTCTTTTGTACGGCCTACGACACCGAGCCGTTCCGCAATTTGTTCGACGTCAGTCCCGATGATCCCAGCTACGATGCGGAGGCGGTAAAAGAGGGTGCCCTGGCTGCTGCCGAGGAAAACGATAAAGTCACCGATTTCTTCAGAGGAGCGGATATCCTGATTCACGATACCCAGTACACGCACAACGAGTACGTCAATCCCAAGAGCCCCAAGTTGAATTGGGGCCATTCCTCCTTCGAACATGCGGTCAACGTCGCCCACAAGGCGGGGGTGAAAAAACTGCTTCTGTTTCATCACGATCCGGATCGAAGCGATGAAGAGCTGGAGCTGATCGAGAAGAGAATCCGCAAGTCCATTCGCGGTAAGAGCCCCGTCGAAGTGATGGTAGCCCGGGAAGGGCTGACCGTCGAGGCTTGATCAGGAACAACCAACTTGCTATGATTTCCCTCAAGCTGCGATCGTGATTTCCCAAGGGGCGTTCACGGTATCGGGGGATTAGCTCAGTTGGTAGAGCGATAGGTTCGCAATCTATAGGTCAGGGGTTCAAATCCCCTATCCTCCACTTTCAAGGCTTCAATGCATCCAAAACGGGTTATTCCACTCATTCTCCTCATTTCCCTTCTTGCAGCCTGTCAGTCTCAGAAGAAATTGCAGTTGGATGGTCCTTCCCAGAAAGAGCTTCCCGAGGTGAGCATGAAACCCCTGCCCGGGGAAGAGCCCTCCGCGACGGAGAGAATCGACACGATCAGCCTTCCCGTCTACCCGGGCGAGGAAGGACGGGTGCCTGATCCGGAGCAGATCATTGAACAGGTTCTTCAGCAGCTGACACTTCGACAGAAGATCGGTCAGCGGTTTATCACCGGCTTCTCCGGAGCAAAGATGAGCGGTTCCGTCGAAAAACTCATCGAGCAGGGTTACATCGGGGGATTCATGTTGACCCGAGGCAACATCAGGAATCGGGCCCAGGTGAAAGCCCTGGTCGAAGAGTTGCAAGCCGCCGCGCGCGCTCACAATCCGGGGATTGGGCTGTTTATAGCCGTGGATCAAGAGGGAGGCCGGGTTAGTCG
>Ga0114922_10005187_pt1 | contig 12053 bp, 11 predicted proteins | sample AartaG_FD_100975 | JGI IMG/M metagenome (GOLD analysis project Ga0114922, IMG submission 100975) | Deep subsurface microbial communities from Aarhus Bay to uncover new lineages of life (NeLLi) - Aarhus_00045 metaG | ecosystem: Environmental > Aquatic > Marine > Oceanic > Sediment | place...
GACCGCAATGGTATGGACTGGATGTACAGCAACTGCAGCACGACCGCCCAACGCGGCGCATTGGACTGGCTGCCCCGTTTCCGTGAGGCAGTGAAGCCTGTCTTTGACGGGCTGTATGAGAGCGTCGTCACGGGCGAGGAGACCAGGATCGTGCTGGAGGCGAACAGCGCGCCCGATTATAGGGAGAAGCTGGAGGAAGAGCTGAACGAGATGCGCGAGTCGGAGATGTGGGCAGCGGGCGCGGCGGTGCGGTCGCTGCGACCTGGGAGTGAGTAGCATCCGAGCAGGCGCTTTGCAGGAGGGCCCAATGGACGAGAGTGGGGTTGGCATTCGGGATAGAGTTATCGTGTTCGATACGACCCTTCGTGATGGTGAGCAATCACCAGGGGCCGCGCTGACGACCAAGGAGAAGCTCGAGATCGCCCACATGCTGGAGGATATGGGTGTGGATGTGATCGAGGCGGGGTTCCCGGTCTCTTCACCAGGCGACTTTAAGTCGGTGCAAGCCATCTCTGAGGAGATCCGCGGCTGTGTGGTCTGTGGCTTGACGCGCGCACGTGAAGAGGATGTTGATGTCGCCGCCGCTGCGCTCAAGGGTGCGGCTCGACCACGCATCCACACGGGACTGGGGGTCTCGGACGTACACCTGGCGCACAAGCTGCGTATGAGTCGAGCGGAGGCCCTGGAGGTAGGGGTCAGGGCGGTACGGCGCGCCAAGCGGTACGTGGATGACGTGCAGTACTATGTCGAGGACGCCGGACGTGCTGACCCGGACTACCTGTACCGGGTGCTGGAGGCGGTGATCGACGCTGGGGCGACAGTGGTCAATATCCCAGACACGACGGGGTACACGTACCCTACGGAGTGGGGTGCGCTGATCGCTGGTATCGTGAGCAATGTGCCCAACATCGACAAGGCCACGGTCTCGGTACACTGCCACAATGACCTGGGAATGGCGACGGCGAACACGTTGGCAGGGATCATCGGTGGTGCGCGTCAGGTCGAGTGCACGATCAACGGGCTTGGCGAACGCGCTGGGAATGCGTCGCTGGAGGAAGTGGTGATGTCACTCCGGACGCGACAGGACTTTTTCAAGGTCGACACCGGGATCAATGCCAAGTTGATCTATCCGGTAAGCCGCATGGTATCGGATCTGACAGGCATACCCGTGCAGCCGAACAAGGCGATTGTCGGGGCAAACGCGTTCGCCCACTCTTCAGGCATTCACCAGGATGGGGTCCTCAAAGAGCGGACGACGTACGAGATCATCAACCCGCAGGACATTGGCGTGCCCGAGTCTGAGATCGTGCTGTCAGCCCGCTCTGGACGTCACGGCCTACGGCACCGTCTCGAGGAGCTGGGGTATCACATCGCAGATGAGCAGTTCGACGCCATCTATGAGCGATTCCTGGAGGTAGCGGACAAGAAAAAGACGGTCGACGTGCGAGACCTGGAGAACATCGTGGCAGGCCAGTCTCTCGTCTTTTTTGAGGAGACCTACGAGCTGGTCAAGATGCAGGTCATGTGTGGCACCGCTGGCATCCCCACCGCCTCGGTCTGCCTACGTGGGCCGGACGGAAACGTACAGTGCGAGGCCAGCATGGGCAATGGGCCGGTTGATGCGGCCTATAACGCGATCGACAAGATCGCCAAGGTGCCCAACGAGCTGGTCGAATTCTCGATACAGGCGATCACGGAAGGCATGGATGCTATGGCCAAGGTGGCGGTGCGTATCCGCGACGTGTCGCCCGACGGGAATGGGGGACGGCGCAGGATCTTTATGGGGCGTGGTTCCGACACGGACACTGTGGTCGCGGCTGCGCGCGCCTACCTGTTCGCGCTGAACCGGCTGCTGGCTGCGCAGACGGTACGAAGTCAGAAGCAAGAGGTGACAGAAGAGGTACGCAAGTCGCTGGAGCAGATGCACGCCCAGTACGGCTCCGCACACAACGCGGACTTTATGGGGTGGGGCGCACTACGAGACGAGAGGGTGAAATAGGGCATGGGACAGACGATCGCTGAGAAGATCCTGGCCGCGCATACGAGCGGCGAGGTCGCGTCTGGCAAGCTTGTGGAGGTGCAGGTCGACATGGTGCTGGCGAACGACATCACCGCACCGATCTCGATCCGTGAGTTCGCCAAGCTCGGTGTGAAGAAGGTGTTCGATCGATCCAAGGTGGCGCTCGTGCCGGACCACTTTGCTCCCAACAAGGACATCAAGGCTGCCGAGCAGTGCAAGGCGCTGCGCGAGTTTGCCAAGCGCTATGGCATCGTCAACTACTGGGAGGTGGGGCGCATGGGCATCGAGCACGTGCTGCTCCCCGAGCAGGGGCTCGTGCTTCCGGGCGATGTCGTAATCGGCGCCGACTCTCACACCTGTACGTATGGCGCTCTGGGGGCCTTTGCCACGGGCATGGGCTCGACAGACATTGCGGTGGCGATGGCTACAGGCAGCATCTGGATGAAGGTCCCGGAGACGATCCGGGTCATCTATCGCGGTGAGCGGCAGCCGTGGGTCGGGGGGAAGGACCTGATCCTCTATACCATCGGCCTGATCGGCGTCGAAGGCGCCCGCTATCAGGCGATCGAGTTCGCAGGCCCCACCATCGCGGCACTGCCCATGTCCGGACGCTTCACCATGTCCAACATGGCGATCGAGGCCGGGGGCAAGGCAGGACTCTTTGAGGTGGACGAGGCGACGCGCAGCTACGTCGAAGGCCGGGCGCATCGAAGCTGGACGGCATATGATGCCGATCCGGATGCAGACTATGCACGCGTCGTCGAAATCGATGCATCCGAGATCGAACTGCAGGTCTCCTTCCCCCACCTCCCGAGCAATGCGCGACCGGCTGGGGCGGCAGGGACGATCCAGATCGACCAGGTCGTCATCGGCTCGTGCACCAACGGCCGGTGGAATGACTTGGTGGAGGCTGCGCGCGTGCTGGGCGGACGTCAGGTCCACAAGGATGTGCGCTGCATCGTCATCCCCGGCACGCAAGAGATCTATCTGCGCGCCGTACGCGAGGGACTGGCCGCGGCATTTGTCGAGGCAGGGGCAGTCTTTAGCACGCCGACCTGCGGACCCTGCCTAGGCGGTCACATGGGAGTCCTGGCTGCAGGCGAGCGCTGTGTCTCGACGACCAACCGCAATTTCGTGGGACGTATGGGACACGTGGAGAGTGAGGTCTACCTGGCGGGCCCAGCGGTCGCTGCCGCAAGCGCGGTGGCTGGGCGCATCGTGGGGCCAGAGGAGGTACTGGACTGATGGCTGCACTACTGCGGGGACGCGCGTGGAAGTATGGCGACAACGTGGATACGGATGCCGTTATCCCGGCTCGGTACCTGAATGTCTCCACACCGGAGGCGCTGGCTGAGCACTGCATGGAGGACATCGACGCCGGCTTTGCACAGAGGGTGCGAGCGGGAGATATGATCGTCGCAGGAGCCAACTTTGGCTGTGGCTCGTCGCGTGAGCATGCCCCGCTCGCGCTCAAGGGCGCGGGCGTGAGCTGTGTCATTGCCTCGAGCTTTGCGCGCATCTTTCATCGGAACGCAATCAACATTGGGCTGCCGATCCTCGAGTGCCCAGAAGCAGCCAGCGCGTCAGAGACGGGCCACATGCTGGAGGTGGACCTTGAGCAGGGCACCGTGACCAACCTTGACACAGGACAGACCTTCGAAGCGGAGCCCTATCCACCGTTCCTGCTGGGGATCGTTGAGGCGGGCGGGCTGATCCCTTACACTCGGGCCAAGCTTGGCGCTTAGGTGCTTTGCGTTCCCAGGGTGTGACAGTGCTTGAGGCGACGCTCTGCTTTCTGATCCGGGGTGCCCCGCCCCGGCAAGTGCTGCTCGGGCTGAAAAAGGTCGGGTTCGGTCGGGGCAAGTATGGCGGCGTGGGTGGCAAAGTCGAGGCGCACGAATCGCCCATCCATGCCGCCGCGCGTGAGCTGTGCGAGGAGACCGGGATCGTGGTCGCTGCGAGCGATCTGGAGCCAGCTGCCTGCCTGACGTTCTGCTTTCCGCACAGACCTGAGTGGACGCAGAAGGTGCACGTCTTTACCTCGACCACGTGGGTCGGTGACGCGAGAGAGAGCCGAGAGATCGAGCCCGTCTGGTTCGCGGTAGGTGAGATCCCGTACGATCAGATGTGGGATGACTGCCGCTTCTGGCTGCCACACCTGTTGGCTGGCGAGTGGACGCGCGCCACCTTTGTGTTCTCGCCCGACAATGACACGGTCGAGGAACACGATGTCCGCTCCGGGAGCGATAGGACGGACGCACACACAGACTGGAGAAGGAGAAGGTCGTGAAGGCACAGATCATGCTCTTACCCGGTGACGGGATCGGCCCCGAGGTCCTGGCGGAGGCAGTCAAGGTGCTCGACGCGGTCGCCACGCAGTACGGGCACGAGTTTGCCTACGAAGAGGGCCTGATCGGGGGCGCGGCGATCGACGCGACGGGGACAGCGCTTCCTGAGGAGACGCTAGAGAGGTGCAGGCAGAGCGATGCCGTGTTCCTGGCGGCGGTAGGTGACCCCAAGTACGACGACCCACGCGCTCCCGTGCGCCCTGAACAGGGCTTGCTGGCGCTGCGCAAAGGGCTAGGGGTGTTCGCCAACCTACGGCCAGTCAAGCTCTATAGGCAGCTGCTGCATGCATCGACGATCAAGGCGGAGGTGATCGAGGGCGTCGACCTGCTGGTGGTTCGCGAGCTGACAGGCGGGATCTACTTTGGCGAGCGTGGACGCAGAACGGTCGACGGGGTGCAGGGGGCGTATGACACGATGTTCTACACGGTACCCGAGGTGCAACGCGTGGTTCGGTTGGCCTTTGAGCTGGCGCGCACGCGTCGCAAGAAGGTGACCTCGGTGGACAAGGCCAACGTCCTCGAGAGCTCTCGTCTGTGGCACGAGGCGGCTGACCGCGTGGCAGCAGAGTATCCTGACGTCGAGTATGACAGCATGTACGTCGACATTGCCGCCATGCGTCTCGTGCGCTACCCCAGCGTATTCGACGTGATGGTTACCGGCAACATGTTTGGCGATATCTTGACCGACGAAGCGTCGATGCTGGTGGGGTCAATGGGTATGCTGCCCTCAGCAGCGCTTGGGGCGGGGACACTGGGCCTGTACGAACCGATCCACGGCTCGGCACCCAAGTACGCCGGACAGAATGTGGTCAACCCGATCGCCACCATCCTGAGTGGAGCGATGCTTCTCCGCCACTCGCTGCGTCTGGAGGGGGAAGCCAAGGCCGTCGAGGACGCGGTGGCATCGGTGCTGGAGGCGGGCTACCGCACGCGGGACATCATGCAGGAGGACGGCAAACTGGTGGGTACACGGGAGATGGGCGACGCGGTGGCCGAACGCGTGTAGGACCAAGGCAGCGGATTGCGACCAGATTGACGCCCTCGAGGCTCTGGTGTACAATCGAGCACGCTCTGGTCCTCCAATGCGGCCCTGGATGGGCCAGGGCTGCGCAGGAAAGCTGTCCGGTCTCTGCAGGGCTGTGACACGCGAGCAACGCACATTCCCAGAAGGAGAGTCACATGAGCGGATCAAGCCAGTTTGGCCCCAAGGTATGGTACAACGGCAAGCTGATACCGTGGGAAGATGCAACCGTGCACGTTAGCGCGCATGCGCTGCACTACGGCTCCAGTGTCTTTGAGGGCATCCGCGCGTACGCCACGCCGCGGGGCCCGTCAGTGTTCTGCCTCGACGAGCACGTGGAGCGGCTCTTTGATTCGGCCAAGATCTTTCGTGTCGACATGCAGTATACCTTTGACGAGATCCGGCAAGCGATCAAGGACACGATCCGCGCCAACGGGCACGAGTCCTGCTATATCCGTCCGCTCGTGTTCCGTGGCACCGGCGCACTGGGTGTCGAGGGACGCAAGTGCTCCGTTGAGACGGTTATCTTTACCTTGGAGTGGGGCTCCTACCTGGGGCCTGAGGCGCTTGAGCAAGGCGTCGACGTGGGTGTGAGCAGCTGGCGGCGCATGGCACCGGACACTTTTCCGGCGATGGGCAAGATCGGTGGGCAGTACGTGAACTCGCAGTTCGCCAAGATGGAGGCGCTGGACCTGGGCTATGCAGAGAACATCGTTCTGGACGTGAACGGATACGCAAGCGAGGGGAGCGGCGAGAACCTGTTCCTGATCGATCGGGGACAGATCTACACGACGCCCCTTTGGGGCTCGATCCTGGCCGGCATTACGCGCCGCTGCGTGATGCAGATTGCCGCTGACCTCGGGCATCCCGTGCGTGAGCAGACGATGTCTCGCGAGTGGCTGTACATCGCAGATGAGCTCTTTTTCACGGGCACAGCAGCTGAAGTGACGCCGATCCGATCAGTGGACAGGATCCCGATCGGCGAGGGACGCCGCGGCCCGATCACCGCCGAGATCCAGCAGCGGTTCTTTGATGTCACCACCGGCAAAGGCGAGGATACACACGGCTGGTTGACGCCCGTCGGCTAGCCTCAACGGCGCCCTCTCGACCCCTCGAGAGGGCGCTGCTGACTACCTTTGCGGAGCGCCTCATTTCAATCGTAACGGCACTCTTTCTGCACGACCTGCATATACCAACGCATGCGCCCCACGCCTGTGCCGGCGGCGGTTGACCCAGCTGTCGTGACCTCGAGACCGCCTGTGGCCCCAGCTTTGCCGAAGTCCGCGATCACGCGCTGCCGGATCTCGCCAGGCGAGCCATTGCGCAGCAGGAGCGGTGGCGTGTGACCGCGAATGTACGCCTTGGGCATCTTACCGCGGATCAGAGCGGCATCGACCTCGGGCCCATAGTTGACGATGCGGATCCCCAGCTCGTACTGCTGGTCGAGCAAGTGACCCATTGCGCTGTCCGAGTGCTGGTAGCGGGGGGCGTCGCCAGGGGCCATCGCTTCCAGTACCCGCTCAAGCACCGGATAGCAGTATCTGCGGTACATCGCCGGGCTGAAAAGGGCCGAGTTGTCATCGGTGATCCACCATCCGGGCCGTGTGTTGCCGCTGTACTCGCGAAGGATGGTGTTGAGCTCGACCATCCTGGTCGCCAGGAGGTCTCGGAAACGGCACATCAGATCGGCGTGGTCGTACAGCCAGTAGGACATGGTCTCTGGCTTGAGGACAGAGGTCATGATCGTGGCAGGCCCACGCCCACCCGAGCCCAAGCGTGGAAGCGGCCTGCCAGCGTCCCTGCGTGCTTCCCACTCCTGCTGGTATCCTGCGGGCAAGGCCCACGTGCGCAGATCGATCGCCTGGGCGCGGTCGAGCACCTCAGCGAACGCTTTAGGGTCATCGGTCACAGGCGTCAGCCAGGGCGTGCTCCCCTCGTGATAGGTGAAGTAACAGCCAAACAGGTTCTCGATGCGTCTCGGCTCGTGCTCCCAGGTATCCTCACTGAAGAAAGCCCGCCCCACGTACTCCAGCGTGACCTCGTTGACCTCCCGGTGCACTTGGTCGCGGTATGCCTTGTCCTCATAGTAGCGCAGCGTAGACGGCACATCCGTGAACTCGAAGATCCAGTGGTCGTCGGGAGAAAAGGACAGGGCACATCGCGGCTTGGCTGCTGTAAAGGCGTGGCAAGCAGCGTTCTCCTCCCAGAACGCCTCTACGTCGAGGTCGCGCGTGAGGTCGAGGAACTCGCGCTCGATGATCGCCATTGTCTTCCTCCAGTCAGCTCTAGGGCACCGGCCGGCGCTGCTGGGCACCTGGGCCTGGCGCGAGCGGATCGCGCCGTTGCCTAGGCTCCGGTGCCTGCCTTTGTCTGCCTTGTCGCGAACCCTTTGGCGTTCCGCTCAGCATTGACCACCAGGACGGTGCCAGTGACACTGAGGACCGCACCTACGACCATCGCTGCGCTGACGTGCTCGCGCAACAGCAGGCGGGACCAGAGCAGGGTCAGGAAAGAGCTCGTGTTGGTGATCACCACTGCGGTGGAAGCATCACAGCGCTTGTACCCCTCACCGAGGAGGTAGAAGCTGCCCCCGGTGAGGACGATTCCCAGGATGAGCAGGAGCACCCAGGCCAGTGGCGAATAGGCACGGCCCAAGTCACCCGCGATCAAGGCGAAAGGCGCTGTGATCCCTGTGCTGAGCAAGAACACGGGCAGCAGGATCTGCCCCGCCGAGAAGCGGACAGAGAGCGCTTTCTGTGACGTGAACTGGAGTGCAGAGGCCAAGCCCGACAGCACGAGCAGCGTGTTGCCAACCATGTACCGGGGCTCGACCAGTGCACGCCATCCTTGCCCGCTCCACCAGATCAGAAGCAGCCCCCCAACGGAGAGGGCGATGCCCGACCACTTGCCTCGCACCTGCTCGCTGAGGAGCCGGCGGGCCAGGAACACGGTGCCCAATGCCTGCACCGGCGCCAGGATGGTCGCCGCATTGGATGGCATGCGGGCCAATCCAGCGTTGTACAGCAGGTAGTTGCCAGAGCGTCCCACGGCACCGGCGATGACCCAGGGCAGGAGCCACGGAATGCGTCTCCAGCCCTGCCTCCACAGGAGCAGGGCGAACACGGCTGCAGCCAGAAAGACTCGAAAGAAGGAGATCGTGTACGAGTCGACCTCCTGTGTCAGTCGCTTCACCGTCGGTGCGACGAACCCCCAGCACAGAGCGGTAAGCAACAGGTAAAGCACGCCAAGGGCGTATTCGCTCTTTGCGGTCAAGAGATCCCTCCGGCCGAGCGCACGCTACAGCGTCCGCAGCTCGCGGTCGACCCCCTCCAGCCGCTGCTGCGTGATCCCGGCCATCGGATAGGTCGACGCGATCTGGCGGAGCGAGAGGCTGAGCACAGACTGCACGTGGGGATCGCTGCGCCATCCGGGGAAGTGCCCGCGCAGCATCCCACGAGCCCGCTCAGCGGCCACCAGGTCACTGAGCTTGGCGTCGACCGAACAACGCATGCGATCCTCCTTCCTTGTCTCCTTGGCAGCGTACCGTGTTCGCTGCTCGCCTCCTGCCTCCTCAGAGCAGACCAGACAGGACGGCGTGTGCGCTGGCGTTGCCCTCCACTTGGATCTTGCCGGTGGTGAGCGCGATCATTGGGTCGAGCTTGCCGGTTCCGCCCTCGGGTCACATGCACCAGCAGCTGCAGTCGCCTCCTGAGCTGTCCAGCGCTCGCGCAGGAAATGGGCCGCCATCTTTGGTCGGCGGTCGCGGGTAAAGACGCCCTTGTGGTTCATCCCGCCTACGCGTCCAACGCTCTGCCCCGTCTTGAAATCGGCAAAGTTCCACACGTGAAGGCCCACGACAAAGGGACGCGCTACCGCCACATCGAGGTAGCGGCGCAGCAACTCGACCTGATACTCCTCTGTCCACATCTCGGGCGGGTCGCTGTGTATGCCGGGGATCGCGTCTGCCCCAAACTCGCTGATCACGATCGGCTTCCCGAGGGTCTGATGTAGGCTGTCCAGCTGCTGGGCCAGCATCTCGGCTCCCGCATCTAGCCGACCGCCCAGTACATACCATCCATAGTAGCTGTTGATGAACACGATATCTGACAGCGCCAGCCATTCGACCGGGCCGCCCATCAGGCCAACCAGGGTCACCGGGCGCGTGGGATCGAGCTCGCGTGCCAGGGCAAGCATCTCTTCGAGGAACCGGGTCCCGATGGCGTCACTGTCTTCCCGCTCCTCACCGCCACCTCCCGTGAACCGCCTGATCATATTCGTCGGGAACGGTTCGTTGGCCACGCTCCAGGCAATGACGCTGGGATGGTTCTTGTCGCGAGCGATCAACTCCTGCATCTGCCGTCTGCACTGCGCGGCACGGGCCTCGATGTTCTTTTCCCCGTCGTCAAAGCGCAGGCCTACAGCCGGGATCTCGTCGACGATGAGGATCCCTTCGTGGTCAGCTAGCTGCATCGCCTCTTCCGAGTAGGGATAGTGCGAGGTGCGGTACGAGTTGGCGCCGACCCACTTGAGCAGTGCATAGTCCTTGACGACCAGCGGCACGTTCAGCCCTCGTCCGTGCACCGGGAAATCCTCATGCTTGCCGAAACCGGTGAGGGTGACCGGCTGGCCGTTCAGCAGCAGCTTGTCGCCCTGTACGGCAACGGTGCGGATCCCTACCTCGAGTGTGTAGCGGTCAACCGTGCTCGCACCATCGTTCAATGTGACGGTCAGCCTGTATAGATAGGGATCATCCGGTGACCAGAGACGGGCGTTCCGGACCCTGAAGACAGCACGTGCACAGCCGTCGGTAAAGGACAGGCGCGCCGCCCACTGCCCGCCCTCGCCGGCAAGGACGACCTGTCCGTCGAGCGCGCCGCCTTCCTGCCAGGCAGTCACATGGACGAGGCCATCTCTGCCCTCGATCGTGGTGACGGCAGTCACATCGGCGATGTGATCCTGTGGCACTGAGAAGAGGATCACAGGGCGCTGAAGGCCTGTGTAGGGAAAGAAGTCGAAACTGGTGTTCGGGTAGCCCCTCATGAACCCGCCCAGCCCTTGGCGCACGTTGCCCGGAGGGACGCGCGTTGGTTCGAGATCCCCGTTCACCTGGATGGCGACCAGGTTGGGCTCTTCCCAGCGGACGTGGTCGGTCACGTCGAGGGCAAAGGGTAGATGCCCACCCTCGTGGCCTCCGGCAAGCTGCCCGTTGGCCCATACCTGGGCGACATAGTTGGCGGAGCCGACACGGAGATAGGCGCGTTGGTCGCGCCATCCCGTCGGGACGTAGAACTCGCGCGCATACCAGGCGGTGCCCAGGTAGTCGCGCGTGTCCTGGAACTGCTCGTTCCAGCTGGCGGGCACGGCAATGGTCCGCGTCCCGGCCAGGCCCTCGAACCAGCGCTCGCGCTCGCCCTGCTCGTGTGGGTCGAGCTTGAACTGCCAGAGACCCGACAGATCCAATGTGTTCCGAATGTCATTCTGCTGAGGGTACAACGGCGCCTCCGGTCATCACTGTGTGCCTGGGGCGGCCCCGAGCACTTGCCGGTGCCAACAGATCCGGGTCTTGACTACCGTCCAGGCATAGTCGAGTATCTGCCCCCCTATGTGCCGGCACTGACCCGGAACGACCGGGTACCACGCAAGGCAGGGAGCCGTGCAGCAAAGACAAGGCGCCCCAGCCGCTCGCTTGCCAGCGCATCCCTCCCCTGCCCGACACATATCTGGCGCGCGCTGTCAGGCAGGGAGTCCCACGCCTCACGGTCATCGTTCCTAGGGTAGGGGCACCACTTGCGCCGTGGCAGGAGAAGGCTACCAATCTCGTCTTCCGGCAATCGCTGGGTGAGCACCTCTTTGGGTGTAGTGCCCGTCATTTGGGCTCCCTATGTTCGCGTCTGCCCTATCCGGGCGAGATGGCCGACTGTAGCACGGATAGTCGGGACTGTCAACTCGCGAGCAGACCGTGGCGTCCGACTGCTCCTATTGCGGAGAGATGAGGATTGGCTGGTCCAAGCCATGCCCAATGGGTGCAGAAGCACGCCGTCTCGGGCATAGCGGTCCGATCAGGAGCAACACGCGTGGCGTGTCGGATCTGCGAACGGCTCGGGGGGAGGTGCCCGGCACCGAGCTGGTCGAGGATCGCGTCAACCAGCGTGGGCGCGCCAACCTGACAACTCAGCAGGGCTAGGGCTTGCGCCAGACGTAGGCGCCGCGAGCCGCTGGCACTCCGGTAGGCCCGTTTCAGGATCGGGAGGGCGTGCGGCCCAGCGCAGCACAGGTCGACGAGTGGCATATGCTCGCGGAAGACGATGTCCATGTCCATATCCGAGTAGGCGTGCAGTGGACGGTCGGCGGTCAGACGGTCGGCAGTGATGCGCAGTTCTGCCTTCGTGTAGCGATTTCGAGGAAGACCTCCACCCGCGCCACCTGCACCACGAGGCCGACCGGGACGCTGACGTGGAGCAGCTGGACGCCTGCCTCGAGGAGCAGATCGTCAAGGGCCGGTTTGCCCGCATCGAGGTGTAGGGCCGCCTCCCCTTTTTGTGGCGCCGGCCCGCGAGTAGCGGGGCAGGCAGCCAGCGGCCCTGGCAGGGCGAAAGGCACAGCGCTCGCCGAAGCTCGCAACCAGGGACGGAGGGTCGCCGTGATCTCGCGTCCGAGGTAGGTC
>Ga0114922_10005188_pt1 | contig 12051 bp, 9 predicted proteins | sample AartaG_FD_100975 | JGI IMG/M metagenome (GOLD analysis project Ga0114922, IMG submission 100975) | Deep subsurface microbial communities from Aarhus Bay to uncover new lineages of life (NeLLi) - Aarhus_00045 metaG | ecosystem: Environmental > Aquatic > Marine > Oceanic > Sediment | place: Aarhus...
ACTTTATAAACTTTATAAACTTTATCAACCTAATAATATGATATATCGCATACTTTTTTCCATTACCTATTTACTTTTTCTCACTATATTCGCATCTCGAAAAACTTTGAATAAACCAAAAATCAGGAAAATTATGATGAAGAGAATATTAGGTCTTGCTATTATCGCAGCATTATTTGCTGCCTGCGGGAATAAGGCTGAAGAAAAAGCAGCAGCTGCTGAAGGTAGTGAAGGAGTTGAAAATGTGTCTTTCGCAAGCATAACGGAAAACCCCGACCAGTACCTTGGTAAAGAGATCACTGTGGAAGGCAAGGTAGTGCACGTGTGCATGCACAGTGGTAAAAAAATGTATATAGTGGGTGAAGATCCTGATATAAGGCTATTCATAACAGCAGGTGATGAAGTGCCTAAATTCCCTATGGAACTGCTGGGTAGCGAGATAAGCGTTACCGGTGTATTCCAGAAACTGGAAGCCGGTACTGAAATGGAAAAGGAACATGTGACTACTGAGGAAGGTGAAGCCTGTGAAACAGAAGAAGCTATAGCAAAGCAGCCCGTGCTTGCCGATATGGTGCTTAATTATAAGGATCATACGGTGAAATAAAAGAATATTTATATTTTTGCAGAGGTCAGGCCCAGCCTGGCCTTTTTTAATTTATTGATATGAAATTACGTAAGCTTAACAGGGTTACACACAGGGATGTAGGCTATCTTATCGCCGGTATGACAATCATCTATGCCATTTCTGGCATAGCCCTCAACCATAAACACGACTGGAACTCAAATTATATTATCGATCAGCGTACTTTTACAACTGATATACAGTTTACACGCGATTCCACAAACGAAGAAAAGGTATATCAGTTGCTTGAAGAGTTGGGGGAGACAAAGAACTTTAAAACTTCGTATTATCCCTCCGGGGATAAGTTCACTCTTTTTCTCGTGGGTGGCTCGGCAATAGTAAATACCACAACAGGAGAGGGTTATGTGGAGAGGATAAGCAAAAGGCCGTTATTCTACCAGTTCAACTTCCTGCATTATAACCCGGGTAAATGGTGGAAATGGTTCAGCGATATCTTCTGTGTTTCACTAATACTCGTTACCATAACAGGCCTGTTTATCATCAAAGGCAGAAACGGCATCACCCGCCGCGGCGCAATCCTTGTAGCCATAGGCATCATCCTTCCCATAATATTCCTATTTATTTATTAGATTGGCCACTCAACACTCCTCCATCCCTCGTTTAGGAGTTTAGAAGTTTAGTCGTTTAGTAGCTTAGGAGTTTAGTCGTTTAGTAGTCAACTTTTTCCACACCACTAAACCTCTCAATCCCTCAACCTCTCAACTCATATCTCATCTCTCACCACTTTGGCGTGCTCTGCAATCACCAGCTTCAGGCTTATCATAAGCCCCGCCAGCGCAAACTTCTGCACCATATCGCATAAGGGTGAACCAACGGCATAGAGGAAAGCATAGGGAAGAACAGTGCCCTGTAATATGAGGTGGTAAAGATATATCCTGCCCTTGTTGTAATAACGGAATAGATCATGCAGCTGTATAACTGTCAGGAACCATAACGGCCCGATAACCAGAACCCCTCCAATTGAATGAATGGTATTCAGGACGTCGCATGGGACAATGAGTAATATATACCCGGCTGCTGCCAGCCTGAACAGGTAATGACTGGTATTATCCTCGGCCAGGTTACTTAACTTGAAACATATGAGTGCACTGAGTAACATGCCCGTGCCATATATAAACAGCGACAGGGTATTTGGACTGCCGTCCTGGGTGCGAATACGCCCGAAATGACTGAATGCATGCTCACGAAATGAGAAATCCTGGCCATAGGTCAGCATACCAAGTATGAATACCACTAATGTGACGTAAATAAGATAATTCGAATACCTTTTTAGTTTATGGTATATACTCAGTACTTCCTCATGCGTATGTAATTCAGTACGGGTAAGCATTTTCCCACAACTTTAGACTTTAAAAAGTTACTAAAAATTAGCTTTAATTTCAAGTCAATCAATACTCAATTCCTTCTCTGGCTTCAACGCCAGTTGTATAATAATGCTTTATTTCTTTCATCTCGGTAACAAGATCGGCAATATTGATCAGTTCCCGTGGTGCATACCTTCCTGTTATTATTATTTCGGTTTCCTCTTTTTTCTTTTTCAGTATATCTGTCAGTTCATTTACACTAAACAGCTTATAATAAATTGCAATACTGGCCTCATCAAGTATTATTATATCATATTTTCCTTCTGAGATTATACTCTTTACCTCAGCAAGTCCCTTGCGTGCAGCTTTTACATCTTCTGCCTCCGGTTCCTTAACAATAAAGCAACCCCGTCCATACTGCTTAACAGTTACCTGTGGGAGATACCTGCTTAATGCATCTGTCTCGGAATACTTCCTGCCCTTTACAAACTGGGCAATAAACACCTTTTTACCTGCACCGGCTGCTCTTAGTGCCAGGCCGAAAGCTGCCGTTGTTTTGCCCTTACCGTTGCCGGTATACACCTGTATATATCCTTTCATAGGATGAAGTGTTTATTTGAAACAAAACGATGTGGGTATGATACCTACCCTGAATGTGTCAACAGCCACACCATTATGGCGGTAGCGGTAAACAAGACCCCTCTGCACATAATCTATGGCATCGGCTACATAAAGTTCGGAAGTATTTGGATCAATTCCAAGTGTGTAAAATCCTCCCGATAATCCCGTATTGGGGTTCTCAATAAAAACCTCCGGCTCCTCTTCAGAATATACCGGGTGCCTGTAAATATGCCTGTTGATAAAATACAGTGTATCCCTGCTGCCATTAAGCTTAAGTGCTCCGGGGTAGTCGCCGGGCTCAAACCTCCATACCTTTTCAACTATCCTTAGCTCTGCATCTATCCTTATGAGTCCCGGTGCTTCATAACCATATGGGCTGCCCTGGTAGCCACCATCGGTAAGGACCCATATCTTGCTGAACCTGTCTATGACCATAGACCGTGGCTGTATCAGGACCTCTATCGAATCAACTAGCTGATCGGTATTACTGTCTATAACCAGTATCTTATTGTCATAACTCCAGCAGTTTGTAAATATATACTTCCCGTACTGAACCATCTGCTCGGTGGAGTGCTGTGAAAAATCACTCTCTTCATTGCTTACATCAATATCTCCAATTATTTCAAAGGTGGAGGGATTAACAATGGTAACCGACCTGGAATACATGTCGCTGATATAAGCCTTGTTATCATTGATGATATGCATATAACGGGGTGAGGTCAGGCCTGTTATCTTGCCTGCATACTCAAACGTGTTGATATTGATAATATTGACCTTCCCGCTATTGTTAAGCACGATGTATCCCAGGCTGTCATTGATGGTCATTGATGTAGCCGCATCGCCAAGCGGGAGGGCATTGGTGTTGTAAAAGATATCATTATATACCTCCTGCTTCTCAATATCATAATACGATACCGAGGCATTATTATATGTGAAATTACCCTCGTTAATGATAAATAATCCTTCTGGTGAAGCTTGCAGATCCAGGTCGCCTGGAGTCCACAGCCCATCATCCTTCATGCATGAAACAGCAAGAAGTAAAACGATCAGAATAATATGTGCAATCCTGGCAGGCATTTATATTAAAATTTAATCATTAACAACAGCATGTAATTACGTCCCGGCATAGGCCTGTACAGGACCGAATGATAGGTCTCGTTAAAAAGGTTATATACCTTTAATTCGGCTGACAACCCCACCTTCCTGATCTGCATCTCTTTTCCCAGCGAAAAGTTGTTCATGAAATACGGGTATAACCGGTCCCTCCGGCTCACATCATTATTCGAAGTAGTGAAACGCTCACTGTATGAATTATGCTGCCAGCCAAGCGAAAATCCATGGTAAGTAAGCTTGACCATCAGGTTACCTGAATGCAGAGGCACATACACAAGCTGATTGCCATACGACTCGTCTCCCCATATTTCCTTATCACCGTAATTTACCGAGCTGGTGTAGGCGTATGTTCCCAGAGCCCTGTAACTTACCTTACCTATGCTGCCTTTCACTCCGGCATTGATCTCTATGCCCTGCGATAACACCCTCCGTATATTGCTTGGCTCCCAGTAGCCCTTAAAACTCGGTATCCACAGTATCCAGTTCTTAATGTCCGATCGGTATGCAGTCAGCTCAGTTTCCATGACGTGATGAGTAAAGACAGTCCTGTATTCCAGTCCCAGTTCGTAGCTATATCCTTTCTCGGGCAGGAGGTTGGGGTTGCCACCGGGCTCCCAGTAAAGATCATTGAGAGTCGGATGATGATAGCTGCCTGCTATATTACCCTTAAGAATAAGACTCTTGTCTTTTATCAGTAGCAGATCGAAGCCGAGATAGGGGATGAGAGGTGTGAACTTACTATCTATCATATCCTGGCGCAGCATAAGGTTAAGGTTCAGCCGGCCGGCAAACTGCTTATGCAATGAGACAAATGATGATAATTCAAATCTTTGTTCACTGTACCCCGTTTTCTTAACAGAATCGCGTGTGTTTACCCTGTACAGGTTGGCATCAATACTGGCTTTCAGCGAGAGATAATTCTCCATATCCAGCTTATAGCTGGCATTATTCAGAAAGCCGGTCTGGGTGCTCTCAGAATAGATCACAGGTATGAGCCCCATTCCGTATACAGTATTCTTCAGTATATAGTCAAGATGTTTGAATGTATATCCTGTCCGGAGCTCAAGCCTGCCCCTCTCACCAAAATGCTTCCAGTCGCCCATAATCCTGTGATCGGTGTCCGACTGGCTGTTCAGGTTTGAATTATCAGGCCCTTCATAACTTGTAGCACGCGGGATGGTGCGAAAGGCCTGCTGACCCCAGTACTTAACCGAGAAGAAATCCCTGCTGCCCGGCCTGAAGTAGATCTCCTGGAGCAGGCCATACTTCATGTAATCAGCATTATTATTGGTATCGACAGGATTCACTATCTGCCCTGTCAGGGGATCAATATTTCCTATTCCCCTGTTTATAAAAGTATAGTCATTCGCTGAATAATTATGGTAAAGCCTTGTCTTCGATTGCACCACCTTATTGCCCGCATTGAATTGCAGGAACTCATCAAAGCTGCTGTAACTGCCAAGGCCCTGCATGTATTTGCCTGACAGCCTGTTATCCCAGTCTGCGCTGTTATTTATATTGATCGAACCCCCCAGGCCCCCACTGTGGTCGGCTATGGATGCGGTGCCGTGCCTGATATTCATCTCATCAATGATATAAACCGGTATAAGAGAAAAATCAACCATACCCGCCATAGGAGTATTTATATTTATGCCGTTCCAGCTTACCTGTGTATGGGAGGGAGCTGTGCCCCTGAATGATGCCGTGGCCAGTGCCCCGCGACCATGACTCTTAATAAAAACCGGTGTATTCTCTGATAATAAATCTGATAGTGAAAGATTGATTTTCTCAAGGATGATAGCTGAATCCAAAACTGTTTCTTTCATTCCCGCTTCTTCCTTGTTGAACATCCCTTCGGTGGTCACAGTAACCGGTGGCACCAGGAAAATAGAATCACGTATACCCTGGGAAAAGATTGCCGTGGCAAGAATTGATAATAAAACTGTTATGAATATCTTCCTGTTCATCGTTTGTTTTTACCTTGATGGTTGGCAGCAAACGATGATACCCGTTACCTGTTCACCGCAGGCTGCAAAGCTTTTATTCACTGGCAGGTTTTCTGACTTATCCCTGTTTGCGGCGCCTTCCCCTTAATCTCAGAGTGGCATTGTGCCGTCAAACCTTTTACGGGACTCACAGCAGCGGGAACTGTTGCCGACTCCCTGCTTTCATATCTCCTGCAGGCCACGGCATTCCCTAACCAATGAACACCCAAAGGTACAAAAAAATGGAATAATGGAATAATGGAATAATGAAATAATGAGTTCAGTGTCTATCGTTTTGTTCAGTATTAACTCACCAGCCACGAATTCTCGCGGCGCTCAACCCTCTTAAACATCTCTGCTCGGCTAACATCTTTCAATTATTTATTTTATATTTGTCGTTTCACTATTAATCATCAATGCTTAAAAAGAAAAAAAATAGGAAGAAATTACTAAGGGCAGCTGCGCTGTTGCTTATTACCATGTATGTAGTGCAGGTATTTAATAATTCATTCTATCTGCATACACACGAGCTTGCTCCGGGGAAAGTGGTAACACATGCTCATCCTTATAATAAAAGCAGTGATACTGAACCTGTTAAATCACATAATCACACCTGGGACCAGATAATTACACTGGAAAACATGGAATTGCTGTTTCCTGTATTGTTCCTTTTTCTTTTTCTTTTAAGCATTGACAGGAAAGAAAGTTTTAAAGATTATCTGCTGCCGGAAATCAAGCCTGCCTGCATTACTCTTCATAAAGGACGGGCTCCCCCTCTTTCATAATATCGTAATTTCTCCGTATCCAGATGTATATAGAATTCCGGCTCCTTATGAGTTGACAAAGGGAGGACTGTATACGCAAATTCAACTGTTTAGCAATAGTAATCTAATGATATTATGAAAAAAATATATTTAATCCTTTTCTTATTTCTGTTAATAAGTTCACAGTTAACTTATTCACAAAAAATAAAAACCGATGCCAATGTATTTGGACATGTAACCTCGGAAGGTGTTCATATACCTTTTGCTACGGTAATTGTAAAAGGGACAACAATAGGTACAATAACAGATGAAACAGGCCACTTCACCATTATAAATCTTCCCCTGGGAGAAATAACCATTGAGGCAAGAATGATGGGCTACAAACCACAGGTAAAAACATTTGTGGCAGAAAAGAATACCACTGCAGAGATTAAGTTCGACATTGAACATGATGTCCTTAACCTCGAAGAAGTTGTTGTTACTGCAAACAGGAGTGAACAGAAACGTAATGAAGCTCCCGTTATTGTAAATACCATCTCGCCCGTTATTTTCAATAACTCTCAATCAGTTACCCTGGGCGAGGCACTTAATTTTTCCCCCGGGCTCCGGCTGGAGAATAACTGCCAGAATTGTGGTTTCTCACAGCTCCGCATGAATGGTATGGAAGGTCCGTACTCTCAGATTCTGATTAATAGCAGGCCAATATTCAGCGGTCTGGCCGGTGTTTATGGACTGGAACTGATACCTTCCAATATGATTGAAAAAATTGAAGTAGTACGTGGAGGTGGATCAGCCCTTTATGGGAGCAATGCAATAGCGGGTACTGTTAATATAATACTGAAAAATCCACTCAGGGATAGCTACGAAGTGGGTGTTAACTATGGCCTTATCGGTGCAGGAGTTGATGGATCAGGGGGGGCAGCTCCTGATCTACAGGCAAATTTTAATACATCCGTAGTCTCTGACGATTATAAGTCAGGTGTTTCATTATTTGGTTTTACTCGCGACCGTAAAATATTCGATGCCAATGATGACAGCTTTTCTGAACAGACACCACTTAATAATCTTACTTTAGGTACCAGGTTATATCACCGTTTTGGCTATCGCGATAAACTGTCATTCGACTTTTTTAATATTATTGAAGAGCGCGATGGCGGTAATAAACAGGATTATCCCCTGCACGAAAGGGATATTGCCGAAGCGCTTAAGCATGATTTTAAAACGGCGGCTCTAACCTTTGATAAATTCTTCCGGAATCAGGACCTGCTGTCTGTTTATGCATCCGTTCAGTATATTGAGAGAGACTCATATTATGGAGCAGAACAGTCGCTCACTGATTATGGTAATTCAACAGACCGTACCTATAACCTGGGAGCCCAGTATAAAGCAGTATTTGATAATTCCATTCTTGTGGCAGGTTTTGAGAATACAGGTGGTTTCCTCCTGGATAAGAAACTGGGATATCCTGATTACAACAATGCCACTATTGCTGATGGCGAAATAGAAGAGGTTCCTCATACTGAAAATATTGTTATTGCCGACCAGGCTTCTGTAACTACAGGTGCCTTTATACAGTACGAACTTGAGCTGGGGAATGCCAAAATTGCTTTTGGCGGAAGGTATGATTTTTATGCGGTGAAGAATTATGCCAGTGAAAGACAGGATGCCACCTCGGGTAGTGTGTTCAGCCCAAGGATTAACCTGATGTACGGATTAACAGAATCACTGAAGGTAAGATTGAGCTATTCCCAGGGTTACCGTGCTCCCCAGATATTTGATGAGGACCTGCATATTGAAAGCTCGGGATCAAGACAGGTATTGCATCGTAACGATCCGGATCTTAAACAGGAAACCAGTCACACCATACTGGCATCCCTTGATTTTAATGGTCTGGTAGGCACTGCGTTCACTGGCTTTCTGGTAGAGGGATTCTATACACGTTTGCTTGATCCTTTTGCTAATGAATTTGGTGATCCTGATGAGGAGGGTACCGTTGTGTATACAAGGGTAAACGCAGACGGAGGAGCAACAGTGAAGGGGGTAAATATGGAATTTAAACTCAGGCCCCCCGGCTCATTTACTCTTTCATCAGGCTTCACTCTTCAATCGAGTGAATACGATGAAGTCCAGGAGTTCGATGAAACAAAGTTCTTTCGATCACCAAACGCCTATGGCTTCGTGGTAGTGGACTGGTATCTGGGGAAAAATACCGGCCTTGCTGTATCAGGTAATTATACCGGGAAGATGCTGGTACCATATTTTGGAACAGAAACTGATCCTGACAGAGGTGAACTGAGGGAATCGGAACGTTTCTTTGACCTTGGAATGAAATTGAAACATAATATCAAGCTAAATGGTACATCACTGCAGATCTTTGGTGGTATTAAAAATATCTTTAATTCTTACCAGTCAGATTTTGACATTGGTATTAACCGCGATCCGGCATATATATACGGACCACTATCGCCCCGCACAATATATATTGGTGTCAAGTTTGGTAACCTGTCGTTCTCAAACTAAGTGGCCAGGTGACTAAGAGAAAGTTTGACCAGCCTGGATGGTGTGTGGCTGTGCCCCACGCCTCTCAGCTTCGTTGAGCTCTTTGCTCTCACCGGCTCTTGAGTTTGCCAGTTCTATAGTTTCGGTGCAGGCACACTAAAGTGCATATGCTACTGTATATCCGCTTACTATGTTCATAAGGATACTGGTTGCATAGTTACTCGTCTTATTAACCATCTGAGCTGCCTGCTATCTGCGAAATCTGTGTCAATAAACAATTTTAAGTATATTTTGTTGTGTATTTAAGCAGACTTAAAAAATTAATTAACCAATGTCAGTTTCAACTGAAAATTTTATTAAAACAGTTTATAAGCTGCAGCGGGATCTTGAAAGAGATCCCCGAACAGGTTACATTGCAGGGGAGCTGGGCATATCGAATGCTGCTGCAACCGATATGGCACGTAAACTGGCACGGAAGAACCTGATTGTTTACCGTAAGTATAAGGAGATAAGCCTTACTCCTGATGGGGAGGAGATGGCACTCGTTGTATTGCGTAAACACCGTCTGTGGGAAACATTCCTTCACAGGACATTTAACTTGTCCCTGCATGAAATACACCGAGAAGCTGAGATGTTGGAGCATCAGACATCGGATTTCATGATGGAAAAACTATGTGATTACCTGGGGAACCCTGGCTTTGATCCGCATGGTGATCCCATACCCTCTAAAGATGGTAAGATAAGCGATAATGACCCGGGAATGAGATTATCAGTTACTGAACCGGGAAAGTATTATGAAATAACCCGATTGCAGGGTTCTGATAAGGAATTCTATGAATTTTGTATTTCCTCAGGTATCAGTGTAGGAACAGAATTTAAATTGAAAAAGCAATATGAAAAAAATGAAATAACTGAGATTTATCTCAATAACATCAGGCTTATGCTTGGGAAAAATATTACTGACAAAATATTAATTAGGGAAATAAAGAAAAATTAGTCTACTGATATGAAAAAGCTTATATTATTTTCAATTATAGGAATACTAATGGTATCACTTCCTGTAACTCAAGCACAGGAACGTACCGATGCTAATATCTTCGGAGATGTTAAATCAGCTGTCACAAATGAGCATATACCCTTCGCAACAGTTTATATCGAAGGAACAACTATTGGTACGACCACCGATGAAACCGGTCACTATATGCTTATAGACCTGGAACCGGGCGAACATATAATAGTTGCCAAATCAATGGGATATTCTACTGAGAGAGACACTGTAACAGTTATTGCAGGTCAGACCAGGGAAGTGAACTTCTTACTCCAGGAAATAACTATGGACTTAAGTGAAGTGGTTGTTACAGGTACCAGGACTTTTAAAAGGCAGACTGAATCGGCTATAATAGTCAACGTGCTCGAAAGCAAGTCACTAAATCTTACTCAGTCATGTAATATATCTGAAGGACTGCGTTTCCTGCCCGGACTGAGAGTCGAGACTGATTGTCAGACATGTAATTATACTCAGCTACGGATGAACGGCCTGGGAGGTGGTTATTCACAGATTCTTATAAACGGCAGACCTATCTTCAGTCCTCTTATAGGTTTATATGGTATGGAACAGATTCCTGCAAATATGGTTGAGAGAATAGAAGTGGTCAGAGGTGGAGGCTCTGCTCTCTACGGTTCAAGTGCAATAGGTGGTACGGTTAATATTATTACTAAGATACCTCAGAACGACAGTTATGATGTATCGATCACCCCGCAGCTTATTAATGGAGGAGCAAAAGATATCATCCTCAATGGTAACCTTAATGTTCTTACCAATAAAAGAAATGCGGGTGCGTCAATTTTTATTAATCGACGCAACAGGGAGGCCTATGATCATAATGGCGATAAATTTTCAGAATTACCTGAGCTTAAGAATAATTCATTTGGAGCTAACCTGTTCTATAAACCTGATCCAAATCAGAAAGTGGAACTAAGCATAACAAGCCTCAATGAATACCGCTATGGCGGTGAGATGGTGAACGATCCTGCGCATATGGCACTCCAATCTGAGGAGCGTACACATAATGTGCTAATGGGAAGTGCCGACTATCAGATCAATTTTAATGATGATAATAGTTCATTCATTGCATACCTTGCAGGACAATATACTGACAGAGATCATTATACAGGTATATTCCCCGATGATTCACTGGATATCGAGAATCATCTTTCTAATCCCCCTTATGGTTATACATCTAATACAACAATGCAGGTGGGCACTCAGGTAAATCATCGTTTACAGGACTTTCTTGGAGGAATCAACGTGATAACACTTGGAGCTGAATACATATTCGATGATGTACTAGATACAATCCCGGCATATAACTATGTTACCGACCAGACAACGAAAAACTTTGCTGGCTTTGTACAGATCGATTGGGAGATGACATCAACCCTTAGCCTTCTGGCAGGGATCAGGGTGGATAAGCATAATCTTGTCGATAATTTAATTACCAGTCCGAGGGTGTCTTTACTATATCGTCTGCAGAACTATACTCAGTTCAGGCTTACCTGGGGAACAGGATTCCGTGCTCCCCAGGCTTTTGATGCTGATTTGCATATAGCTTTTGCAGGAGGAGGCATATCAAGGATTTCGCTCGATCCCGACCTGAAGAAGGAGAGATCCAACAGTATAAGCTGCTCTGTTAATTATGATAAGGCAACAGAAAAATTCATTGCAGGATTTACACTCGAAGGATTTTATACAAAGCTGAATGATTCTTTTTACCTTCAGCCAGTGGGAGATGATATTTATGGAGACCTGTTTGAGAAACGTAATGGCACAGGCGCAAATGTGGCTGGAGGAACGCTTGAACTACGCGGTAATTATAACCGCAAGATACAGCTTGAGGCAGGCTTGACATACCAGATTAGTCGTTATGATGAAGCTATTGAGAATATTGAGGGAATAAATCCTGAACGTGAGTTTCTAAGAACACCGAAAGATTATGGGTATATGACATTTCTTTTCACACCTGATGATAAGTTCAGTGCCTCACTGAGTACTGTCTACACGGGTTCGATGCTTCTGGCTCATTTTGCCGGCGCACCGGAACAGCTAAATGATGAATACGTCA
>Ga0114922_10005189_pt1 | contig 12051 bp, 8 predicted proteins | sample AartaG_FD_100975 | JGI IMG/M metagenome (GOLD analysis project Ga0114922, IMG submission 100975) | Deep subsurface microbial communities from Aarhus Bay to uncover new lineages of life (NeLLi) - Aarhus_00045 metaG | ecosystem: Environmental > Aquatic > Marine > Oceanic > Sediment | place: Aarhus...
AAGAATCTGGCTATGGCTTTAAGCGTTGAAGTAGCGGAGATTGTTGAGGTATTCCAATGGCTCACTCAGGAAGAAAGCAGGAATTTGATCCCTGAGAAATTAGGGGAGGTAAGAGAAGAGATTGCAGATGTAATGATTTTCCTAATCAACCTGTCCGATAAGTTGGGGATCGACCCTTTAGAAGCGGCTAAAGAAAAGATTGAGATAAACAAGAAAAAATATCCCGTAAGCATTGTTAAAGGTAAGTCACAGAAATACACGGAGTATAATAAATGAGGCTCTACTCTGGTTCCTCCCAACAGTTTATTGCTGACACAACACAGAATCAGATCGCTGACAAGCTGAAGAATGCTTTCTTTGGCTACTATCGACACAATCCGTCGCCTGGGGAAATTTCCTCATGGCGAAATTCTCTACGTGCCATCTCTTTGCTGTTTCAGGATGCAAAGCTTATGGACCATGGCATTCTTCTCGAATACCAGCTACCCCTTTCATCTTGCCGCCTTGACTGCATGATTACTGGCCGTGATAGAAAATACAATGATAATGCCGTAATAATTGAGCTTAAACAGTGGGAGAACTGCGAGGAGGCTGATGGTGACAACGAAGTGGTGACTTGGCTTGGCGGTTCAAAACGTGAGATTCTGCATCCGTCTGTCCAGGTTGGGCAGTACTCGACATATCTTCAGGATACACACACATCTTTTTATGAAGGGAAACCCGTTCTCCTCAATGCCTGCACCTATTTGCACAATTATTCATTCCATGAAAATGATGTGCTGTTGGCCAAGAAATTCAAAGAAATAGTGCACAAATATCCAGTTTTCTCCAGCGATGAGGTAGATCTTCTAAAGGATTATTTGGGGGGTAAACTCGAAGCAGGCGAAGGAACCGATGTTCTAGCTCGGGTAGAGAAAAGCGAATATCGCCCGAGCAAGAAACTTATGGAACACGTTGGGAACGTGATCAAAGGCGTCCCCCAATATGTCCTTCTTGATGAACAGTTGGTTGTCTACGATAAAGTTTTCGCATGCGCTCGGAAAGGATTTCACCGCAAAAAGAAAACAGTGATTATTATCAAGGGGGGGCCAGGAACAGGTAAGTCGGTGATTGCTATTAACTTAATGGCCGATCTGCTCTTAGTGGGGTATAACGCTCATTATGCCACGGGATCACGCGCTTTCACCCAAACCCTTCGCAATATCATAGGAACAAGGGGGGCCGTTCAGTTTAAGTACTTCAATAGCTATGTGGAAGCCGAATATAATGCTGTAGACGTGCTTATCTGTGATGAAGCACATCGCATCAGAGAAACGAGCTCCAATCGCTATACCCCAAAGGCGAAAAGAAGTAAGGTTCCACAGGTCAATGAAATAATTGACGCTTCTAAAGTTGCTGTATTTTTCATAGATGACGACCAAGTCGTGCGGCCCGATGAGATCGGCTCCGTTGAGTACATTCACTCAAACGCTGAAAATTCGGGATGCGATTTATACGAATATGAACTCGAAGTCCAATTCCGATGCAGCGGATCTGATGCTTTTGTCAACTGGATCAACAACACATTAGATATCAGAAAGACCGCTAACGTGTTATGGAATGCAGAGGAGGATTTCGACTTTCGAATATTTGAATCCGTAGAATCCCTCGACCATGCCATAAGGCATAAAGTAGAAGAAGGTTTCACAGCGCGAATGACAGCTGGATTTTGCTGGGAATGGTCAGATTCCTATCCTGATGGAACGTTAAAAAATGACGTGGTGATTGGGAACTATAAGAGACCTTGGAACGCCCGGCCTGAAGCAAAGCGACTTGCCAAGGGCATACCTAAAGCTACACTTTGGGCTTATGACCCAAATGGCATTGACCAGATAGGATGCATTTATACAGCGCAGGGATTCGAATTCGACTATGTAGGAGTGATATTCGGTAAAGACCTTATGTATAATTTTGACGACCAGGAATGGCATGGAATAAAGGAAAACTCATCCGATCATGTTGTCCGTCGATCGAGAAACAGGTTCGTCGACCTCACAAAGAACACTTACCGCGTTTTGCTCTCTCGGGGGATGAAAGGTTGTTACGTATATTTCATGGATAAGGGAACTGAACGTTTTATCAGGAGCCGAACGGAAAACCTCCCACGAGCAGCATTAAGACTAATCATAGGGGGTAAAAAACCAGATCTCATACCTTTCGAAAATGCATTACCTCTTCTAAATCTTCGCGCCGCAGCTAACGCCACTTACGAATCGCTCGACGGCTTCTTTGCCGATGAAAACAATTATGAGTGGAAATACTTAGAGGGTGGTCCTTATCCTAAAGACTGTTTTTTAGTTAGGATTGAAGGCGACTCAATGGAACCACGGATACCAAATGGGAGTTTATCCTTGTTTCGGAGAGATCTCGGAGGGAGCCGTAATGGTAAAATCGTACTCTGTAGAGTAGAGACAACCGCAGGAAGCCCAATGGCTGTAGTGAAGCGATACCAAAGCATCCGCCGACCAAGCCAAGACTCTTTAGGTGAGGCAGTCAAGATTATTCTGTCGTCCTTGAACACCAAATACGAAAACATCGAACTGACAGAAGGGGAAGAATTCAAAATACTGGGGATATACGAGCGTACAATTTCTGTGTAATCAGAAACCCTAGAAAATGAGATTACGAGTGCGGTCCAAGCGAGGTCGCGCCACGGTTCGATAAGAAATAATGGAATTCTGCCAATTCATAAACAAGCAATGGGTATGGACGCCCCGCGGAGTATTAGATGAAAGGTTTTATAGGTGTGACGAACAATGATTGGTTAGCATTTCTCTCCCAGCAGCCAGGGATTGATGAGATGAACTTCTGGCAGCCGGGAGGAAAAGGGGAGTTTAGATCATTAGCGCCCCAAGAACCTTCCCGGGACCAAGCTGATTGTTATACCAGGGGCAGGACACCTGTGGACGGTTGAAGAGCTGGCTGCGGTAACAGCGGCAATTAAGGAGTTTCTTTCCGCACAATCAGGGACTTGATCCATTGACTGGGCAGTAAAATAAGTATCAACAAAGACTTGGCCCGTTTTTAATAAATAAACGTCAAAGCGAGACATTAGCCGTTTATAGAAGAAGATAGGGCGGTAATAATTCAACATAGCCATCAACCTCCCTTGCAATATTTCTCCCATTGAGAGGTGAAGGTTTTTTAATTGTCAACCGTGTAAGGCGTGGTGAAGTGATGTCAGAGAAACCCGATTTGGCAGAAATAGATACTAATTTTAAAGATAGGCTATATCGCAACCGAAAGTATGAACTTGATCATATTTATAAGCTAATCCCTCTTGAAGAAACCTATAAGACTCTCTTTCCTGCTGGGAAATTGACAGATGAATTTGAAAGATTGAAGAATGTTTCCCAACTTGGGCTTATTTCAAAAATTTTTCCTTTATCAAAACATAACAAATTTGAACACTCTCTTGGGGTTTACCATCTTGTTAATAGAGTGCTTGAAAAAGGCGATATAAGAAAAAATGCAAATTTGAAAACGAATTCTTTGAGAATCGCAGCATTGACTCATAGCATTGGTCATTTTTCGTTTACTTTTGCTGCTGAGAAGACTGTCTTGTTCCTTGCTTCTGTCTCTCCTAAAATCCACGATGTTGTTTATAATATGCTTTCGTCTGTCGGTGCGGAGATTTGCAATAATTGCAACAAAAGAGGCCAGCGAGATAAGTGCTATAAAATGGTGTTAAAAGATGAGGATATTTTCAATTTCTTTCGTTGGATATCCGCTTACAAACTTTTGCAAAAAAAAGATAATCTTAACCAGCTTGGGCTAAAAGATTTTCATTTTAAAGAACTTCTAAAATATCTTGTCTGCAATGAGAACATCGGGAAAAAGCTTTTGGATATACTTGATAAAATAGACTACGTAATCAGGGACCACCATTACCTTGGATTGATTAAGGTTGATCTGAATATCGATTATTATTTGTCGGCTATTAAAATTGATTCGCAGAAAAACCTGAGATTTCATCGCATAGAGCGCACGATTAACGAGTTGGAAAAATATCTAATTGATACAGTATATTATCACAGAAAGGTTAAGGCGCTGGAAGGGATGTATGGGAAGGTATTGAAGCAATGTATTCTGGATGAAACAATACCTGTTCAAGACTTGGTCACCTTGCAGGACTCTGACCTAGAGGAAAAACTGTACAAATTTGAAACTGTGTACGGAAGAAGAAAAACGAAGTTTTCTGAGCTAGAAGATAAGATACTTCTAGGTTCGATTAGCTTTGTGAATAAGATAGATATTCTAAATCCATCGAAAAAACAGATAGAAATTGAAAGAAGTATAGTGAGACGAAATGCGGAGAACTTCTCTAGATATCCATTTTCAGAATGTTTTTACGTTGATGTAACTCCCCTTCCTAGAATGAATCGCTTCCGCATTTCTTTCTTATGTGATTTGAAAGATGGGTCAATTCAAAAGTGCTTTGATGCGATTGCAAATGCTGAAAATAAATATGACGTACCCGAGCCTTTGCAAGAACAAGAAATAGTTAATTTCCTGGTGGGAGAGGAAAACGATATTGTGATAGCTTATGAAAGATATCTGGATATCTCTACAGATATTATTGGCCTTCTTTTCAAACCTGACTTTGACGCAAGAGAAATCGACAGTGTAAAAAATAAGAAAGTTAAAAATGCTTTCTTTTACTACAGCAACTATAGTGAAAATTTTGCTAACGGGTTTATAATACAAAGATTCTTGGACTTTCCTCAGGGCTTCACTGATCATTTCCTTGACCAAGCCATAGAAAAAATTAGGAAATACAGAACGGAAAAAAGGGATCGTGGCTTGGAATTCATAGAATACATTAAAAGATCACGCTCTAATAATGTTCCTCACTTTTCTAAGCTACCTAAAGGAAAGTGGATAATTCCACATGTTCAGACTACTGGGCCACGAAAAATGGAAACAGACGTGTTTGCAATTTACACGTTTGAAAATAGATTACCAATGGTTGATTTAGTTGAGTGCTCGAATTCCAATAGTAGGGGAAAACGCACCGAATCTTTCAACCAGTTAGGGAACATTAAGAGTCTATTGCAGTCAAGATTTAAAGGAAGGCTTAAAATTCGTACTTTTTTTAATTCTGAGTTAGTCAATATATAGCCCGGCGATAAAATAAAAGACGCTATTTAATTAAGAAAGAAGTAAAAAGCATTGGGGGGGGGACATCCTTAAATAACTAAATAATTCTATGAAAGTGTCATTGATACGGAAAGTGCTTAAAATCCCATGAGGCAGTAAATGAAGGGATTTGTCGGCATCACAGATAATCATTGGTTTGCATTCCTCTCCCAGCAGCCGGGGATTGATAAGGTGAACTTCTAAAATTGGCTTAAGATCTAAAAATTATTCAAAAACTAGGAGTTTAGCTATGGAGAATCCATTTACTCTTTCTGACCACAAAATGAAGACTCTGCTTGAATCTTACACTGCCTGGGCTCAAGCAACAGAGAAGGAAAAGAATTATGCTGCAGATCAGGCGAAAAAATCCGAGAAGATCAAAGCAAATCTTTTAAACAAGGGTTATATTTCTGGAACTTCAGATGAACAATTCATTCAAGATATTCTTGAATACTCCAAAACTCTTGAGGGACCAGCCAATATCCAAATCGGTAAACCAAGAGTTACTAATGAATTAGAAAAAATAAAAAGAAACCTGCTTTACCTTATTGACTCACCAGATGACCCATTTGAGAAGGCAACCAAGATATTAGAAGGAGATTACAAAATACCAGTATTTGCAAAAGCCTTCTGGTCACCTATTTTTCAAGCTCAGTATCCGGAAATTCTTCCCAATTGGAATAATAAAACAGAGAATTTTTTACAAAAAGTAGGAATCAATTTAAAAGCTGCCGAGCGTTCCATGAAAGAGAAATATAGACTCATTTCAGATGCCTTCATATATCTAAGAAATTTGGATCCAGAACAGAATTTTCATAGCATCAACCACTTAATGCATTATGGAACTGTGATTCCTGAGGGTTGTATTTTAGTCGACGACTTAGTATCTCCGTTCAATTTTACGGAATGGATTAATTCTGAAGATATAAAGAAATTGGTTAAAAAATATATTCAAGCACGAAGTTCAGATGATGAGAAACAATGGAATGAAGAATACAAATGGGCTGTCCTGCCGAAAGCTCACAATGAATTTAATAAAGAAACATTAAGTACTGAGAATCTTCCTGATAAACTAAACATCCTTTCTAATAATAATCCACAAGCAGGTAGTTTTGTTCATTGGAATAATATCGATGATTTAAAGAAATTAGCGACAAAATATCCTAATAAAGTCTTAGACTTATTGACCGAGCTTTTTCAGGAAGCAATACCGCTGCATAAAAGAATTGATAATATGATTAATGTTTTAAAAAAAATAAATAAAAAAGCCAGATTAGGCACACCCCTCTTTGGGTTTATTCTTGCTGTCCATGATTATCATAAATACCCCATATATAAAGATTCTATTTTTCAAGCTGTAAAAAAGTGGGTTGGGAAAGAAAAGGGATGGGCTTCAATAAGTCTAGGAATGAAATACGAAAAATACCGACAATTATGTATTCAAATGGGTCAGTATTTTAAAGACAATCACTTATTAAAAAATATCACATTTAATGGGGTTTCAGTTCCTGCCGGAATAATTGCTTTAGATGGGCAGGATTTTTTTTATTTATGTGTTGAACCCAAGGAGAAGTTAGCAATTTGGTGGGTAAATCAGGGAGCAACATTAAAGATTGAAAGAGAAGGAGGTTTTCTTTGGGCGCCTTTAGAGACCAAAGGAGGTCAGTCAGTTTACCATTGGGACGCATTGGAAGAGGTAAAAAAAGGTGACATAGTCATTCACTACGCGAATGGTGCTTTGCGATACGCAAGTAGGGTTAAATCGCCTGCCGTCAACGCTAAAAGACCAGAAGGAATGACCGGTGGCAACTGGGATGATAAGGGACGGTTGGTCCAAGTGGAATATCATGAACTTAATCCTCTGATACCTCATGAGAAATTTTTCGAGGATCTAAAAAGGCTGAACATTAAACAAGGACCAATAGATTCCCATGGTGGGATTAAGCAAGGGTATTTGTTCAGATTTAGCTCTGAAGGTTTGGATGCGATAACGAATTCACAGCCAGCAACTGAATGGCCAGAATTCTTTCAAAATGTTTTGAAAGACACTGTAGGCGATGAAGTAGGAGCATGGATTTTCCAAGGAAACCCTAAATATTACGACGTCGAGGGAGCACTTAAATCCCTGAAGGAGATGACCTGGGAGGTTAATCAGCACAAGGATAAGATACACTCGGGGGATACTGCATATCTCTGGCAATCAGGGCAAAAAGCAGGAATATTCGCAGTAGCGGAGATCTTGAGTGAACCAAAAGAAATGCCCATGCCTGAATCTGAAAATCCTTTTGTTAGGAAGCCTGAAAGATTCAGCGAAATTGCTACTAGAGTCCCCATTAGTATAAATCGTGTTCTTGAAAACCCGATCACGAAAGAGATTTTATCTAATCATCGAGCTCTTGCGGAACTAAGGATCTTGAAAGCACCCTATGGATCAAATTTTTCATTAACAAATAAACAAGCTTCAGCCATGGATAAGCTTATCAATGAGGTGCAGGTTCAAAAACTCACTCAATGGGGTAGCATTAAAGATGGTTTATCGATTGGTAGTATTGCAGGTGAGTTCAAGATAGACACCCTGTATTTTGAAAAAAAAGATAAGATTGAGAAACGAATCCAATCAGCATTGAAAAACGAGGACCATATTATGTTGATCGGACCTCCGGGCACTGGAAAATCTAAATTGGCGAAGGAAATTTGTGAATTCTATTGTATTGAGCATGGCCATATTATGTGTACCGCTACATCTGATTGGTCTACGTTTGAGACGATCGGAGGATATCGTCCTGATAGTCAGGGCATGCTAAAATTTTACCCTGGTATATTTCTGCAATGCTTTCAAAATCAACACCAAGTCCCGATAAACAAATGGCTCATTATTGATGAAATAAATCGAGCAGACATTGACAAGGCCTTCGGCTCACTGTTTTCTGCCCTAACAGGTGATGACATTTGTCTACCATTTGAGGTTTCTGGTGAGTCACTTGAAATTATTGGAAAGCCTATGGACGATACTGAAATCAAGGAGAATCTTTTCATCGTACCGCCAGATTGGCGAATCATTGCGACCATGAATACCTATGACAAAGCATCTCTTTATGAAATGAGTTATGCATTTATGCGTCGATTCGCCTTTATCCCCGTCGATGTGCCAAGTGCTATATCAGCTGATCTTATAAAAAGATACATTAATATTTGGGGGTTAGAGGCAAGCGAGCAAGTATGTTCTAATTTATCAGTTATTTGGTCGAAGATTAACGAGAAGAGAAAGGTAGGACCTGCAATTATTGAGGATATGTATAAACATGTTGTTGGTTCGGAACTCTATGATTATGCCAGTGCGATTATCATGTATGTTTTCCCACAGTTTGAAGGCCTGGTAGAGGATGAGCAAATTGAGTTTATCAGAGAAATAATGTCGTTGGATTTCATGAATAGCAGGGAAGAGCTAAAACACTTCGCTGCTGACTTGTTCGACCTAGACATTGCAAAGTTCAAGTAAGATGAAAGCTTCAACCGATTTAATGTTAGATGAAATATCGAGGGATCTTAACCAGTACCTGAAGCACGGGAATTTGGGGTCTTTCTCAAAAGAAATCGATCCCAATCTAAACATAGATAACATCGCCAAGCTTCTAAGGATCCACTTTGTTCTGACGACAACTGGAGATAATGGAAAAGTTGGCGTTATCGACTTCATAGAAGCCCTTCCTCAAAGGCTCAGAAGAATCAAGACGACGGTCAAAAAAGAGACGGAGACTTTCGAGGGCGAAGTAAAAGGAAGGATCAACTGGGAGGCTACGATAAAACAAAGGTACAATCAAGATCCTGGAAACCAATCCTTATTCGCGTGCGACAAAAGGGAAAAGAATTATGATATTGCAGAGAACTTGGTCCTAAAGAAACTCTTGCAGATCGTACATGGCATTGTGTACGACGAACTGAATCTTGCATTTGAAAATAAGTATAAATGGCTGAAAGGGTGGATCGGAGAAAAAGAGCTAAAACATGTGTTAAAGCAGTTATTCCAGAGAAATGTGTACCTTAGGAGAATCGAGCTCGCGGAACACATAGTAACCGACAGAATGATAAGCAGGGCAATTAAATCAAGAAATGCACTATACAAAGAGGCTGGCGAACTCTTGATAAGATACAATAAATTGATGAGTTATGAGCTAGATCCGGCAGAGGCCAAGGAGCTCTTGCATAACACCTTTATTGCCCCAGACAGGGCAGAAATTCTATTTGAGTTGTATTGGACAATCAAAATCATAAAACAATTCCCTGATCCGACGTTTCAACTCATAGAACCTGGTAGCGACGCGGTGGCAACCTGGCGAGCTAATAATCACAAATATAAGATCTATCATGACTCCGTTGGTAGTTTTGAATTTAGGGAAAAGGCAGATAAAATAGTTAAGTTGTTAGTAGATAAAGATAACTACCTCGGCCGCGAGCTAAAGGTCCTAAAAATGATTGAAAAACTGACAGGAATAAAAACGGATAGCTTGTGGGGAGGCAGGCCGGACATCGTTTTAGAGAAGTATGATGGAAATGATAATTTGGTGTCCATACTTATTGGAGAGGTTAAATATACGCAAGATAAGGGATACGCTATTCAAGGGCTAAAAGAGCTGCTTGAATATATGGCTTTGATAAAATCCGCTGGCGCTTATGTGGAAAAGTACAAAGACCTGTTCGTAAAATCCAAAAAATTGAAGGGAGGACTTTTTCTAGACTTCATAGGTGATGACCAGCTGTATACCACGGGCGATGAACCTGTTTTTACTGTTATGTTTGGTGAGGATGATGTCCTTTCCGCACAAATCCAAAAATGGGATGGTCGTATCAGTGATAGAGGTCAAAGCTACATTTAACTCTTTTTAGATCGGTAAACGTTCCTGGAAATACAAAATGAACATCTTTAGTCTTCATCACAGATAAGGATTTGTTTAAGAAAATGACCTATCGCTGTTCAATGGATAAAGCTATTTTTGTGAGTTTTTATTGTAAAGACTAAACACAGGCTAGTCTTATCTGGTGAAGCTCCTTTCGTACTCAGAATACAATACAAAATATGACTACAAATCAAATCGACTACTGCAAAGAATCAGAAAAGTTCAAGCCCAAGCAAGTAAGGACCTTGCTGATAGGGGAAGCACCCCCACCTTCAGGAAAAAGATACTTTTACATTCCAAGGCCTATGTCCAACCAGGTTGCAATTGAAGCCGATAGAAGCCTTCCTGCAACGATTTTTTATCACTACTTTCAGAAGAGACCCGAAACGTTACAAGAGTACGTCAATCTTCTAAACAGGCTTAAAGACATGGGAATATTTCTTATGGACATAGTGACTGAGCCAATTAAAATTCGGGATAAGCGAGGCATTAACCAGAAAAACTTGGATTACTTAATAAGCAAAATTCCACAGTTGAGAAGGAGGATCAGGGCAAAAGGCATAAATATTTCTGACGAAAACATAACTTTCCTTTTGGCAAGAAACAAGTATAAGAAACATTTGCAGGAGGAGTTTCCCCATTCGAGATTGATTCGATGGATTGATTTCAGGCTTAACCCCGAAATGGAAAAGAAAGGGATAAACAAAATGAGGAACTCAAAACTCTTCAGTCCTAAAGATTTCGATACGAAAAAACACAAGGAAATAATAAGGAAACTCCGTCCGCATATGGATTTTAAAGAATTTGAAGAACTGTGCTGTCCAATAGCAAAGGACATACTGGAAAATTATGAGGGCTTTGAAAAGGTAAATAAAGGGCCTCAATTCACAGGTACCCCCTTTGATTTCTTCGGGTTCAAGGATGGTGAACCCTATATAATTGAGTTGAAGTGCTCGCTTAAATATTTCCATACTCCAAGCGAGACCCAGAAAAGGAGGATGGAAGAGCTACTCAACAAAATAATAGGCTTGAGAATAGCCCTTCTCCAGGTGAAGGTTGGAAAGGCCCAGTACAGAATACTATATAACGATGAGATGGACGACCTGTTTGAAGGAACGGAAGCCCCTCTTGAGCCAATTGAGAAATGGCTCAGGAATCGAATGTAAATATAAGCAACTTGATTTTATTGATTTTATTGATTTTAGAGGTGTTTTTTGATTTTAGTGGCGTTTTGCTGAATAAATTAGGGGATTATGACACTGATAAAAACAGTAATATTTGCGATGGTGTCAATATTTGTATTTGGATGTGCGTGCCCATACCTTAAAACACCCGGAGAATATCCAACGCAGGAGATCAAGGATGAGACAAAATCTTTTAACATTTACAAGAATCATTGTATCATTCCAAAGTATGAAGTGAGAAATAGCAAGATTTACAAACCAGGCGGAATTGTGCCGCTGTATGAAATTCGAGACAACAAGGTGTATAAGCCCGGAGGACTAATTCCGCTTTATGAATTGAAAGATGATAAAGGTTTTAAGGCTCTTGTTGACCCCGGTTAAATAAAATAATTGACAATTTAACTGGGCAGGCTAAGTTGAATTAAAGGAGATATTGTTTACCCCAGTTACATGCAATCAATGACACTGTAACTGGGCCCTGCTAGCGGGTTCCTCCAAAGGCAGATAAATCAGCCCGAGGCGGACAGGCCCTCCAGAAACACGGCGGGAAATCCTAAACTATCACCTAAAGGGAGCGTGATGCAGAAATTGCATACATTTATTCAATGGAGTGAAGCTCCCCGCGCTTCCGCGCGGGGCATCCTGGCGAAGGCGAGTGAATAATTACCTCCAAAAACATATACAAGAGGCTACTTTCGGATGGAGTGATCTTGGCATCGTTGATATTTTTCCTATATTGAAATCCGAAGAGGTAATGAAGATCATTCCGAAATAATAGAATACATTTAAATGGA
>Ga0114922_10005190_pt1 | contig 12049 bp, 10 predicted proteins | sample AartaG_FD_100975 | JGI IMG/M metagenome (GOLD analysis project Ga0114922, IMG submission 100975) | Deep subsurface microbial communities from Aarhus Bay to uncover new lineages of life (NeLLi) - Aarhus_00045 metaG | ecosystem: Environmental > Aquatic > Marine > Oceanic > Sediment | place...
TAATGAAGATTTCTGAAATTCCTCAACAACCCATTCAATTACCGTTTTACCATGTATGGGCATTAACATTTTTGCTTTAAATTTTTCTTCTGGGTCTATTTCCTTCAAGAATTCTCTTCTTTCTTCATCTCTTCCAGCGAAAATTAAAATAGGTAATTTCATCTTATCCCAAATACAATTATGTTACTAGTTTTTTACTTTTTCAGTGAAACACAAAGAAAATTGTCAGCTTATTCCATCAGTAAAAGGAACATTCTTTGTTTTACATACAAATTTTTTGAGTTTCATATAATCTTCAGTTAAATCAATATCCATACCGAAACCTGCATCTTTAATTACAGCACTTTTTACTCTAAGTCCACTGATAATCTCCAGAAGTCTCTCTCCTTTAGCTATAGGCATTCTACCTAGTAGAAATTTAATAATGAGTGGCCAAGTTCTTGGTTTTCTTAATACAATTCTAAGAATAGGTTTTAAAGCACTATTTTTCTTTTCTCGATTTTGTTTTTTAATTCTTCTCCTTCCTCTACCAGTCTCGTCAATGATTGCTTGACCGGTTCGAATTCCTTTTTCACTCATGGAGAACATCTCACCAGGATAAATATGAATATCTTTGAACTTACCAATAACTCTTTGATGATCACCAAAAGCTTCCTTTGTGACATCATCAGGAACAACACTTTGGATGAAATCGTACTCAAGATGATTTTCAACAAATTCAAAGAACTCATTTATTGGTTCTACTGTAATTCCAGGAGTATCTGAAGATGATGTTACAAAGACCTTATCTTCAATTCCTATTGATCTTGCATACTCTAAACCTGCAAGGAGTTTCTTACCAAATGTAGCAGTTAAAGGAATAGGAACATAATGAACAGGGTAATCAAATGTTGCTAGATCTTCTGAAATCCCTAGAAGTAGCAATTCTCCACAATACGGAGATTCTCTTAATGCTTCTAACTGCCAGTCGATCATCCTTTTTCCTAAGAAAGGTAGAAGACATTTTACTTCATATTCATCTTTTGGGTCTAACTCTTCCAAAATCTCTCTTTTCTTTTCATCTCTACCACATAATACGAAAACAGGAAATTTTTTCACCATATCATTACCAAAAATAAGAAAAAAAACTCATTTAAAAAATATTGCATGGGATAATTAGGCTGATTTGAAGAATAATTGCCATACCCAATCAACTAGAGTATGAATAAGTATTGCTGAAAACAGACCTCCTTTCCACCAACATATTCCGTATGCAATTCCAGCAATTGATGCTAGTAAAATATAGACCCAAATAAATTCTGGAGAAGTATTATTCCAGTGACTTACACCAAAGATAACAGAGGCGACAATTAGTATACTCCATTTCCAATATCTGAAATACTTTCCTTCTTTCTTAACAACCCTGTGAGTGAGTTGATGCTGTATAACTCCTCTTGCAATTAATTCTTCTGGAAGGGCAATAGTCATCCAAATACCAATAAATGAAATAAAAATCATTGGCACATCAGAAAAATTAGGAGCCCATTCCAGAAAATTTGTTAAAAGTCCAATAGGAATTGATATGATTGCAAGAACAGCACTCAAGTTTAAAGCATATAGAATTCCTTTTTTCGTAGGTTTCCAGTTGGTTTTTTCTTCAAACTCATTAAGCTGAATTGAATAGAGTATAAGAATTAGCGAACTTACCCATAATGCGTTAAAATTGTATTCTGAAGAACTAAAACCTGAAAGTGTATCAGATGTGAATCTTCCATCAAATCCAGTAGCAAACAGCACTACAGCTGCTATATGAAATAAGAAATCAAATCTGAAATTTTCAATGAAAGCTGGTATAATAAACAGAACTGTTGGCAGAAAATACCAAATTAAGTAAGAGATAATTGCTTGCTTGAACTCAGTAGCATAAATCCAGTTTAACAAAGGAAGGAATAATAGAATGCAAGAAGAGAGGATATAATATGTGTACTTTTGCTTTAGTAATTCTATTACATATTTGTTAATAGGTGGAATGAGTAAACTGAAAATCACTGTTAATAAAATAAAAACTAAGATGCTGTAAATTATGCTTTGCCCTAAAATAATCTGAGGTTCAACTATTACTACTAATGCAGATAATAGCGCAGAAACTAGCAATATTGAAGCAAATGTAAAGTAGAATTTCTTCTTATTGTTAATCAGATATTTTTCCTCCAACAGCTGCTAAATATACAACAAATTGTTCATCCTTATCAAGCCTAAGTAGATCATTAAATAACTCATCATGAAATGCAGCAATTGCACAAACACCAGAATTGATATTTTCTGCTGCAAGATAGAGATTCTGACAAACATGACCAGCATCTAGATGAATATACCTATAACCTCGTTCAACATATCTCCAAAACATTCGATAAATATCAGCCACCCAAATAAAGGTGACAGCATCACTTTTAACCATTGTTTGTCCATAAGCTGCTTCAGCAACTTTGTCATCAATTCCTTCCTCAATAATATATTCAACAAGCTTATGTTCTAATGCTATGTATCTGTATATACCAGGTTCAAGATCTTTGACATTATTAACAAGTAAAAACGTTTCAAATGCATGCCTTGCTCCAGCAGAAGGAACATTTCTTAATGTAGCATAATTATCTCCCATAACCTCTTTAACACCTTGTGTGGCCCATAACAGCCATGATAACTCCATTAAGGTCAGAGGTTCTTTTGAATACTTTCTTACACTTTTTCTATCTTCAATAGCTTTTCTTAAAGATAGATCCTTAACCTTTATCTCATCAGGTTTGGGAAGATCAATACTTCTCATTTTGTGTGCATATTCCATTTCTAATGGAGGTTGAGGAAGTTGTTGTCTTTGATCGGACTCAGAAACGAATTTGTATTCTGTCTTTTTCATGAATTCTTTACCAATATGGTTCATTTTCATAACTCCTTCTTAAATGAAAAAAAGACAACAATTTCTTAAATATATGGGAGGAAGATTCACTATACAAATGACGCAACAATCATACCATAATATTCAGGACATCCATAAACACACAATTTGTTCTTTAATTCCGCTACTTCTAAAATTCCGATTAAGATAAGCATCTGCCAGAAACTGTCAGGTTTTGCTTGGTCAATAAATTCAGGGGACAAGGTTAGTATCTTTTCGAGTTCTGAACTCTTAATCCAGTTGATTATCTGATCATCAAAAACCTTAGATGCTGGATGAAATCCATAGGGTCCGTCAGGATCATGTGCATGTCCATGATCACAGCTTGCAATGTATACTGAGGTTATTCCCTTATTTACACAAACTCCATTCATCATCTTTCCTAGCTCAACCAAGTTCTCCCAAGGAATTTCTCTTGAGGGAGTTATTAGTACAATAGGAGGTATTACTTCATTATTTCTCTTGTAAATTTTATTTACATACCAAAGAGGTATCAATGTCCCCCAATCCATTTTCATGGTTGAATATTCCCCTCCTGCTGCTCCATAGTTCACGGCAACGATGGGTAGACTCAATTCTTTTGCTCGTTGATAGATTATTTTAGAAGTTTCTCTATCTGTTCTTACTTTTAACTCAGCTTTCTTTGTTTTATCATCATTCCACCAAGTTCCCTCTATCCACTCTGAAGTGATTAATCCTATTTGTCCTTCAATTCTTAGGTTATGAGGAGAAGCAATCAGGATAACTTGAGGATTAGCGTTGTAAATACTTTCTGCAACCTCCTTCATAGAATCAATAAGCTCTTTCCATTCATTGTTTGGATTTGGATAGATTTCCTCAATTAAATTAAAACCATGAGGTAGAATTGCAGAATATTTGATACTCATAAATTTCCAAAATGGTCAGCATTCATTAAGTTTTCTCAAAAAGCATCAAACAATTACATAACCAAAGCTTTAGTTGTTATCATAACCGAGCTATTTTGCCAAAGTATTTCTAGATTGAAATCAAGAACAACTTCATTAATTGTATTTTCGACAATATCAAGATCAAACATACCATTTTCTTGTCCAAACATGTTGAAAGGTAGAGTAACAAAATTCTTACTTTGAAGTTCTAATTCATAGAAACCTTCATCTGTTTGAATTATTATTGTGGTATCAAAGTAAATCTGAATTCCTGAGTAAGTTGCAGCTGTTAAGTTCCCAGCTTTGAGTAGTTGTGTTTCATTTAAGCCATCTAATACATCAAATACATCATCATTTGTAAAGAACACAGAATTTCCAGCCCTTTTCCCAAGAAGTTGAATTTCTGTGATATTTATCCAAATCCTCTGAACATTTACAGTATCATTGGGTGCAAGTATAGAATAATCTAGATATAATGGTAAAGTTTCATTTTGTTCAGAATAGTCACTTGTGTAATATAATCTAAGTATTCCATCATCTCTGAGTGAGGGAAATAGTGGTGAATTTAAGAAATCATCTAATATTATCGCACTATCACGGACAGTCAAGGGGGTTGCAATAGATCCGCCTATGATTATTATACTCAAAATTGTGATAGTTAGTTGATTTCTTTTATCCATGGTCTCACTTTTTCCATATTATTATTGTCTTTCTATTTTTATCATGGTTTTTATTCAGTTTACTAAAGTTCATTTTTTACACGGTTATTAGGAGATAAATATAATCCAATAATATCAATGATGCAGCTATTAGTATCGATTCATAATTCTGACGTTTTGTAGTTATAGTAATTCCTTGAGCAATTAGCAGAGTTGACCAGAGTTTGCAAATTATGAATAAGATTGTTAACAAGATAGTTCCCCACTGAGGAATGATTACACCAACCAAGGAAAGAATTCCTACAGGGATAAGGTATAAGATATATGGAATTAATCCAGTTAGAACGCTGATAGTAATCTCAAAGTAGTTGAATTTTACTTTACGTATCCAGAGTATTAGTGAAATAATTCCCAAATAGACATACCAATGAGCAAAGGAAATTAGAGAGTTTACAATTGCTCCACCTCCAAATATTGATTCAATAGGGCTGAATCTACTGTTTGTTACTCCAAATAACCAGCAGATTACTAATAACAATATATGTAATTCAATGAAGCTACGAACTTTGGTTCCCAGTAAATAATAGAACATTCCAGAAGGAGCAATGAATTTTAGAAAATTAATCGATTTATCTTCTTCAGTTTCTAATTCTTTATCTTTGATCAGAGTATCTTTTTCATGAAATAGCTGAAATACTATTCTCTTCCCTTCTTCATTAAGTCTATAATAATTCTGTTCATCCTTTTCAATATAATTATCAATCTTCTTTAAATGGAAGTATAATCGACCATCTGTTAATACTAATTCATCTTTTAGCATACTGAATGAAATAGAACCAGATTCTCCAATAACTCTAACTAGCTCTCTTCGAATTTCGTTAGAGAATATCTTGAGTTCCATAAATGGGGTGTCTTCTGATTCCATCGTTAGCATAACGAAAATATACTCCTTATTAATATTTGTTCTACTTCAATTTTACTTTAGTTTTCTAAAGTTAACCATCTTTAGACATCTAAATAATAACCTATTCAAAATCTAGGGATAACACTATTACGGTTAAAATGAACCACAAAGCAAAAATATTTGGTCTAAGCATGATGCTTCTTATGTTAGTAACCCTCACTCAGGTTTCTGCAGATGCAAAAGTGCTAAATTATCAAGAACAGAATAAATTAGTAACACTCACTTATGATAGCGTGACTATCAAAGTTAATGCAGGTGGAATGGTTCCAAAGTTTCAGTATATTGAAGACAAAAGCGACTTTGAATTCAATGTTATGTTCAAATCTGTTATAGAATATCTGGATTTCAATGAAGATGGCGTTTTCCAATATAATGAAACAAGTATTTGGAAAGATGATCCTATGCCTCCAATGCCTCCACAACCTAACAGTCTTGCTTTATCAAGCGTAAGATGGGTTTTCGGTGGATTTGATGTTGAATACCTAACTGGTACTGATGAAGTCACAGCAGTCCATTTCAACTTTACATCAGACACTATCATGGATCCATTTTTCAGTGATTTTGAAATTGAATTAAGAGTTCATATGTACTTAGATGATACTATTGTTGATGGGTATCAGGTATTAGGTAAAACTGAACTCAAATTTGATGTTGCTATGAACAACTATCCTTTCCAAAGAAATGATACATATTTAGCACTAAGATTCGATATCACTCCTCTAAAACACACTTACATGTTAAACGATACTAATGGATTAATATGTGAAACAAAATCTAACACAACTGGTGAAGAATATAGAGTAGAGAGTACTGGTGATATTAAACAAATGTACAAAATTTCAGGAGAAGGTGTCGAAGGACATTTTGCCTACGCTAAACAAGCTAAATACAATGTTTCTAACACTTACCAATATAGAACAGTAAATGCCTCTCATGCATCATTGGGAGATGGAACTTTACAAACATATCTCAGCTTCGAGCAGTTTGAAGATGAGGTAGTATATGATCCATCATTAGGAACTGATGACTCTATTCTCAGAACTGGATCTTTGGAACTAGTTGTTATCGGAACTGGAGCACTAATGGTTCTTGGTTTAGTTCTCTTAAGAAGAAGAAAATAATTCACTCTTTTTTTTCCTTTTTTTCATATTACGCATGAAAATTCATATTAATAGGTAATCTACTTTTGCACAATGTCTTCCGAAATAGATTTCAAATCCCCATTTATTGGCGGAAAAGTTAAGCTAAGAGCAGTCGAAATGGATGATTTAGATGATATAATGGAACACTGGAACACTTTTGAGATGAGGATTGGTTTAGGTAGATACATTCCAGAATCAAGACAACAAAGAGAAGAATGGATTAAGAAAGTCACTAAAGAGATGCAAAAGGGAGAAGCATACAATTTTACAATATCAGAAAAAGTCACTAACGAATTCTTAGGAATAGCAGCGTTGAAGAGGGTAAACAATGTTAGTCGAACAGCTTTTATGAGTGTAGCAATTTATAATCCAGAGAATCAAGGAAAAGGATTTGGTACAGATTCTGTAAAGTGTATAATGAAAATTGGTTTTGATGTTCTAAATCTTCATAGAATAGAACTACATGTGTACGATTTCCTAGAATCTGGAAGACATATTTACAAAAAACTTGGTTTCAAAGAAACAGGAGTCAGAAGGAAAGCATCCTTTGTAGCTGGAAGATATGTTGATGATTTAGTTATGGACATTTTAGAAGAAGAATATCGAAAACTAAATCCTAGTTGATTTTCTATTTTTCAAATTTTAAGAAAGTACCATTTCTATATTCAGCAAATGCAGTCCTTATCTCTTCATCTGTATTCATAACTATGGATCCTCCCCATGCAACAGGTTCTTCTATTGGTTTTCCTGATATCAAAAGAAAACTGAGCGAACTTTCAGAAGTTAAAATTTCTACTGCATCTCCAGTTTCAAAAACAATAAGATCATCTTTACTAAATATCTTAGGGGTTTGTGGAGAAAACATTCCTTCACCATCATAAACGTAAGCAAAAGCGTTTTTTTCTCTTGCTATGAGGTGTTTGAAAGTTGAATTTGGTTTCATTGTTACATCAAGATATTCAGGATCTGTAATTATATCTTGAACAGGACCTTTTATTCCATCAACTTCCCCACAAATAATCTTAACTTCAACATTTTTGTTTATATTTACAATTGGAATGTCTTTTTTCTTAACATCTCGGTATCTTGGATCCATCATTTTATGTGATGAAGGTAGATTTGCCCAGAGCTGAAAACCAATCATTAAACCTTTTGATCTTTCAGGCATTTCTTGATGCACAATTCCACTTCCAGCAGTCATCCATTGAACATCACCTGATTCAATAACTCCAGCATTCCCTAAACTATCTTCATGTTTAACACTTCCATGTAACATATATGTAATAGTTTCAATTCCTCGATGAGGGTGCCATGGGAATCCAGCTAAGTAATCATCAGGGTTATCGGAACCAAATGCATCTAACAACAAAAATGGATCCAATTTATTATGAACAACACCGAATGCTCGTTTTAGTCTAACTCCAGCTCCTTCCATTGTGACTCTACTTTTCTGAACATGATGAATATCTCTAACTTGACTCATAATATCACTAGCTTACTAGATAAAATTCTCTTGAATGATTATAAATCTATTCAGTTTTACCAAAAAAAGAAAGAAAAAGAGGAAGGTAGATTCTATTTTAGTTCATAAGCGTCTAAGTCTTTCATGAAGAATGAGAAGACTAAAGCTATTGCTAGAATTGCTGCATAGATAATGAAATTGAACACAGCAGTACTTTGCAGACCAACTGCAAGAGGATCGTTACGAATGCCGAACATAACTGTAAATATAAGAGTTATACCACCTAATTGACCTACCCACATTAACCATCCATTAGAGGTTTCTTCTGGTAAAGGATGAGTTATCTCTGCTGCAAACGTTAACCCTACAGGTAAAGCTGAAATCAATAGAAATCCAAAGAAGAATCCAATGATACAATGAGCTATATATACAGGAATAAATGATGTGATTACTTCTTTAACATACAAATACTCAATAATAAAGAACAGCAGTGTTAAAATCGCACCTGAAATAGCATTGATAATAAGAAAAGGTTTTCTTTTCCGTTTTTTGTCCGAAATCGTTGAGAGCGTAATAGCACCGGCTATTCCACCAACTATCATAATTCCTCCTAGTATCCCAAGTAAATTATCAGGTTCAAAACCTGGTAGACTAGATTTGAAAATTGATTCATACAATTCCGCCATTACTGATGAAACTGCATTGAAGGTTCCAGCACCAAATAAGAAAAGAATGAATAGTATATTGAAATCCCTATTTTTGAACAAAGATAGAGTTCCTTTAGTTTCAAATACTTTAGCATCATCACTGTATGCATTCGCAGGTGTCGGAGGTTTATCTCTAACGAATATCAAATAAACAACCATAAGTGCGAGTGCAATACCTCCATAGATGTACAGCATAACAGTTGGATCTGTTCCAGGAACAAGAAATGGAGTTATCAGCATCCCAAGTAATATTCCTATTAATACAAACGCCGTACCTAAACTAGTTGCAAGTGCTTTTTCATCACCACCAAACCAATTCGAAGATACTTTTGTGAAAGAATTTAGTAAGAATGGTTGTCCTAGAGCACACCCAATTTGGAAGACCAATACCCAATGATATTGAGTGGAAACAGCTCTTAATATTCCAAATACTCCAGTTAGCACTACACCTATACCTACACCCCATTTCAAACCAAATTTATCAAGAGCTTTCGCTGCAGGTATATTCATAGGAAGGTATACAATCATAAATACTAAAGAGAGCCAGAAAATTGCATTTTTACTTTGACCATAGAAGGTCATTGCTTTTGGAGTTATCGCTGCAAATGTAATCCAAATAACTTGATTTATTAAAGTCACTAGTCCAAATAAAATGAGAACAACCCAACGATAACCATAAACTTTGTATTCAGTTGTTTCAACAGAATTCATAACAATTGAAAACTCATACTACTTTATAAATTTTTAAGCGAATCTTCACCTTTATATAGTAAAATCAAGAGGTGAAAATGAGCTTCTGAAACAATTTTCAGGTGTCTGCTGTGGTGAAAGATTCAATCAAAGTTGTGGGTGCACAAGAGAACAATCTACGTAATGTTTCAGTGGACATTCCACATGATAAACTAGTGGTTATATCTGGCATCTCCGGAAGTGGTAAAAGTTCTCTAGCCTTTGATACGATATATCTAGAAGCCCAAAGACGATACATGGAAACTTTATCATCTTATGCAAGACAGTTCATAGGTAATTTTGATAGACCAGATGTTGAACACATAGATGGATTAAGACCAACAATCTCCATTGATCAGAAGACTATATCAAGAAATCCAAGAAGTACAGTAGGTACACTAACAGAAATTTATGATTACATGAGAGTTCTCTATGCAAGAGTTGGAATTCCTCATTGTCCAGCTTGCAAAGTAAAAATAGAAGCACAACCCACAGATCAAGTAATAGAACAGATTTTTGCTTCTTTTGATGGACAGAAAATTAAGATAGTAGCTCCAATGTTTGAGCAAAGAAAAGGAGAGTATAGAAAAGAGTTAACGCAATGGAAAGAGGAAGGGTATGTAAGACTCATTATTGATGGAAAAGAAGTCAATCTAGATGACGAAGAAGTCTCGTTAGAGAGATATGTTGCTCATGATATTGATATTATAGTTGATAGAAATACATGTGAAAGAAAAAATGAACCTTCTATTCTCGATAGTGTCAATCTAGCTTTAGAATTATCAGCAGGTAAACTGAAGATTATTGGAGAGAAGAACCAGAGAATATTTTCAACAAAGCTTGTTTGTCCGACATGTGGTTTAGCAGTGAATGAGTTCCACCCAAGAGATTTTTCACACAATACAGCTGTAGGTGCATGCAAAAGATGTAGAGGTATTGGGAGAATATTTGAGATTGTTCCAGAGAAATACATTGCTAATTCTGAGTTATCGATAGCAGATGGCGCAATAGCTACAATGACCAAAACAAAGAAACATATCACCTATATCTCATTAGGAGTAAAGAATCTTAATAAGATTGCAGAAGAACATGGATTTGATATCTATATACCTTGGAAAGATTTAACTAAAGAACAGCAAGATATCATGCTTTGGGGAACAGGGAGACAAGAATATCACTTCGAGTGGAGTTGGGACACTAAGACAAGTCAGTGGAGCGGAAAAGGAGAGTGGACAGCTAGATGGAAAGGGATGATTCCTCTAACATCTGAAGCTTATCATAGAGTTTCAGCTGAAAACAGAAAGAAAATGTTAGAGAGCTTAATGGATCAAACACAATGTCCTGATTGTAAAGGATATAGATTGAAACCAGAAAGTTTAGCTGTAATATTTAATGGAAAGAATATTGTTGAGGTAACTAAGTTAGAAATAGACAAATGTTTAGAGTTCTTCAAGAGTGCAAAACTAGCAGATGTAGAAAGCATAATAGCTAAACCCCTACTTAAAGAAATAACGAACAGATTATCATTCTTAATTGAAGTGGGTTTACATTACCTAACACTTAACAGAGGAGCAAACGAATTAAGTGGAGGAGAGAGTCAGAGAACTCGTCTTGCAACTCAAATTGGATCAAAGCTACAAGGTGTAACATACATACTCGACGAGCCTTCGATTGGTTTGGCAAATAGAGATAATGAAAAACTGCTCAATTCTTTACAAAGACTCAGAGATGGGGGAAACAGCTTACTTGTCGTAGAACATGACGAAGATACAATGAGAACAGCTGATTTACTACTTGATTTAGGTCCTTATGCAGGAGATGAAGGAGGACAATTCATGTTCCTGAAGGAACCAGAGAATCTAACAGCAGAGGATGGAAAGGAATCAATAACTGCAAGATATCTACTCGGTTTAGATGAGATAGAGACTCCAAAAACAAGACGAGAAAGTGAAACTTTCATCACGTTAAATGGAGCCACTCATAACAATCTGAAGAATATCAAAGTTGAGTTCCCTATAGGAACATTTACAGCTGTTACTGGAGTTTCAGGAAGTGGAAAGTCTTCACTAGTTTCAGATACATTGTATCCAATACTGGTTAACAAACTCCATAACGGAACCAGAAGAGAAGGAAAGCATGAATCTATTGAAGGTATTGAAAATATAGACAAAGTAGTTGTTATTGATCAATCACCAATTGGAAAAACTACCAGGTCTAATCCAGCAACTTATACAAAAGTGATGGACCACATAAGGGATCTTTTTGCTTCTCTACCTACAGCAAAGATTAGAGGATACAATAAAACAAGGTTTAGTTTTAACACAAAGATTGGCAGATGTGAGGCTTGTAATGGTCATGGTTATAACAGGATAGAAATGTCTCTATTACCTAATGTAGATGTTGAATGTGAAATCTGCAAAGGTGACAGATATGATGATGAAACACTGAAAATAAAGTACTCTGGTTACTCCATTGCTGATGTTCTTAATATGACAGTCAGTAAAGCAATCAAGGTATTCGAAAACATCCCCAAGATAAAAAGAATA
>Ga0114922_10005191_pt1 | contig 12047 bp, 6 predicted proteins | sample AartaG_FD_100975 | JGI IMG/M metagenome (GOLD analysis project Ga0114922, IMG submission 100975) | Deep subsurface microbial communities from Aarhus Bay to uncover new lineages of life (NeLLi) - Aarhus_00045 metaG | ecosystem: Environmental > Aquatic > Marine > Oceanic > Sediment | place: Aarhus...
TAAGACAACGTTTGTGGCGGCTCCCAATGATATTTTTGCAGCTTTCCCGACATACATGGATGGTGATGACTCTTACATCCCGAGCATTTCTGCAGCCATTCCTGTTGTGGCGGCTCTTTTTGCCTTGACTATATCAGAATATCCACGCCTGGGGACGGAAGGACCTGGGGAATATGCTGATGCAGTCATGGATTTGGTCAAAGAAAATGCTAACCCGAAAGCTGTTGGCTTTGATGGGTTTTCACCTGAGTGTGGGCATGGATTGATCGATGCTGAAAAAACAGTTAAAAGTGCAGTGGAGCAAAATAAAAAACGTAATTAAGTGATTGAGTATCCCGGTACTGAATTATAAAATAAGGGGGATGCGATACAAAGAATTTGGAAAGACAGGAAAAAAAGTTTCGGTGCTGGGATTTGGGGGGATGCGGTTTGACCCGAAAGATGGGGAGACGGCCATCCGGGCAGTCCAGAGGGCTGCGGAACTGGGAATTAACTATTATGACACAGCACCCAGTTATTGTGAGGACACATCCGAGACGTTTATCGGGAAGGCCCTTTCCTCCCTTCCAAAAGAAAAACAGAAAGATATCCACATTTCGACAAAGTCACACATCGGAGCTGATCCTAAAGCAGACGATGTGAGGCGCCGGATCCATGACCAGCTCAAAAAGTTCAAACGTGACAAAATCCAATTCTACAATATGTGGTGCATCCTGGATCTGGGGCAGTTCAAAGAAATAATGGCACCGGGTGGGCCATATGAGGGAGCTCTCAAGGCAAAAGAAGAAGGTTTGATCGAACACATTTGTGCTTCCACACACGCATCCGGGGAAGAAATCGCAGAGATTGTAAAAGCCGATGTTTTCGAAGGTATAACTCTGGGATACAACATCCTGAATCATGAATTCCGGAAAGAGGGCATGGAGGCTGCGGCAGGGGCTGAGTGTGCCGTTGTGACCATGAATCCTCTCGGCGGCGGCATGCTGACCCGGGATGAGGAAATGCTGAACGTCCTCAAAGAGGACAAATTCGACTCTTTTATTGCTGCTGCTCTGCGGTTTAATTTTTCACACCCCGAGATCACGGTTGTTCTTGCAGGTATGAAAGACGCCGCAGAAGTGGAATTCAACGTGAACGTGGCAGAATCTGTCAAAGAACCTGATTCTGAGGTGGTCAAACGCCTGATTCAAAAATTTGAATCTCTCGGCGAGTCCTTTTGCACCGGGTGTCAATACTGCCTCGAACACTGCCCGGAAAATATCCAAATCCATCTTTATTCCGGATTGTGGGACCGGGTGAGGATGAAAATGCCTGAGGATGCAGAGCGGGTATACAAGGTATATCTGGCTGAGGAAAACAACTGGCTCAAGGGGAAACGAGCTTCAGACTGCACCCAGTGTGGGGAGTGTGAAAAGGCCTGCACCCAAAAACTGCCCATCCGCGAATACATGGAAAAAATCGCCAAGTTCCTCGGCGAAGACACGAAAAACTCCTCGCCCGCCTGAAAGATGCGATAAAGAAATAATCAGAAATAATTTATTTGTTTTGAGATTGTAATTTCCTGCCATTTTTTATATTTTAGATTCTGTTTCTTAAAGTGCAGACGAAATTTCATTACTGCAATAAGGAGGTTTCCATGATTATCAAAAAATCGGCATTTATTCCCAAATTTCTGATGATTTCTTTTTTATTTTTTGTGGTTTTCTTTTTAGTCCAGGATCAGGTTTATGCGCAAAAAATCGATCCAAAGGCGTTTAAAAGCCTCAGGTACCGGCACATCGGACCGGTAGGGAACCGTGTGACTTCTGTTGTGGGTGTTCCTGGCGATCCTCATGTATACTTTGCCGGGGCAGCCTCTGGGGGAATATGGAAAACAGAGGATGGAGGTATCCGCTGGCGGCCCATTTTTGATAAGCAGGATGTACAGTCGATCGGAGCTCTGGCTGTGGCACCTTCAGACCACAATGTCATCTGGGCCGGAACGGGCGAGGCTTTTATCCGGAGCAATATATCGATCGGCGCCGGTATTTACAAATCTACTGACGGCGGAAAAAACTGGAAACTCATGGGATTGGAAAAAACGGCCCGAATCGGAAGAATTGTGATCGATCCGAATAATCCGGATGTCGTATTTGCCGCAGCCCTGGGACACAGCTATGGCCCTCAGGAGGACCGCGGCGTTTTCCGCACCACAGATGGCGGAGAAACATGGGAAAAAGTACTGTTTGTAGATGAAGATACCGGCTGTGGAGACATGGCCATTGATCCCAACAATCCCAGGATTCTGTTTGCCGGGATGTGGCAGTTGGAAATTCACACATGGGGAAGGGAGAGCGGCGGTCCGGGAAGTGGCCTTTATAAATCCATCGATGGGGGTACGACGTGGAAGAAAATCAAAGGCAGTGGACTGCCAAAAGGGCCGCTTGGGAAAATCGCCCTGGCCATTGCGCCCAGCGATTCTAGCCGCATTTATGCCCTGATCGAAACCGGAGACGGTGTGCCCTGGAAGGGGGAGAAAACATCGACCGGAGTGCTCTGGCGTTCTGATGATGGCGGAGATTCCTGGAAATTAATGAGCCATGACCACAACTTGACCCAGCGTCCCCATTATTACTCGAGATGTGCTGTATCTCCAAACGATCCGGATGAGGTGTATTTTTGTGCGGTTCGTTTCCAAAAAACAAAAAACGGAGGAGAATCCTTCCAGATGGCGGCCATGGTGGGCGGTGACAACCACGACATTTGGATCGATCCCACCAATGCTGACCGGATGGCGGTCGGGAACGACCAGTACGTCTCTATATCAACCAACAGGGGAAAAAGTTGGCGGGGCCATGGGCTTCCGATTGCCCAGATGTATCATGTGGCTGTCGATAACCAGATTCCGTATTATGTGTACGGGAATCGACAGGATGGGCCTTCCACCCGCGGTCCGAGCAACAGTCTGTATGGGGGAATGGGAATTCCTTTGGGTGAGTGGCATTCTGTGGGTGGGGCGGAGAGTGGATTTGCCATCCCCGACCCTGTGGACAACAACATCATCTGGTCCGGGAATTACCAGGGTGCTCTTGATCGTTATGACGAGCGATCACAGACAGCACGAAATGTGACGGCCTGGCCGGATTATGCGATGGGCACACCGGCTGCTCCGTTGAAATACCGCTTCCAGTGGACATTTCCAATTGCTATTTCTCCGCATGATCATAATAAAGTCTATGTGGGCAGTCAGCACGTGCACATGACGATCAACGGGGGGCAGAGCTGGAAGGTCATAAGCCCCGACCTCAGTTTTAATGAAAAGAGCAAACTGGGGAGTTCTGGTGGATTGACTCCGGACAATGCAAGCGTTGAATACGCCTGTTTGATTTTTGCACTGGCGGAGTCGCCCCTAGAGGAAGGGGTGATCTGGGCTGGAACCAACGACGGGTTGGTGCATGTGAGCAGCGATGAGGGAGAAAACTGGGTCAATGTCACAAAGAACATTCCGGAGCTGCCGGAGTGGGGCACGGTGAGCAATATAGAGCCTTCTCGTTATGATGCAGGGAAATGTTATATCACTGTGGATTTCCACCAGGTGAACAATCGCGATCCTTATGTTTATAAGACGAGCGATTACGGGGCAAGTTGGACGTCAATCAGTTCGGATATCCCTAAGAGTGTGTTTAGCTATGCCCATTGTGTCCGGGAAGATCCAGTGCGGAAAGGGTTGCTTTATGTGGGAACAGAGAATGCCATCTATGTTTCCTTCAATGACGGGGAGAACTGGATTCCATTGCAGAGCAATATGCCGCATGCGCCGGTGCACTGGATGGTCGTACAGGAGCATTTTAACGATTTGGTGGTGGCCACTTACGGACGTGGATTCTGGATCATGGATGACATAACGCCGTTGCAGCAGTTGACGCCGGAAGTGTTCAAATCGGATATTTTTCTGTTTGCGCCGAGGCCGGCCTACCAGTTCCGTTTTAAAAGCACACCCATGGCCGATATGCTGCAGCCCTCAAGGGGTCAGAATCCTCCCTATGGAGCCCAGATAAATTATTACTTAAAATCCAGGGCAAAGGGAAAAGTAAAGATCGATATTTTCGATGAGGCAGGAGAAAAGGTCAGATCCCTGAATGGAACCAACAGTGTGGGGATTAACCGCATCAATTGGAACATGAGATACGAGCCCTCCGAGAGGATTAAGCTGAGGACAAAGCCCAAATATGCCGATTGGGTAAAGATGGGGAAATCCGGATATCGTTCCTATGTGAGCTGGGGAGGACCGGTCAGTTTATCCGCTCCCCCAGGGAAGTACACGGTAAAGCTTGTTATAGGAGATCAGGAGCATACGCAGGAGCTTGAAATCAGAAGGGATCCGAATGCCCCGGGATCAGAGGAAGGCATCCAGGAACAGTTCCAGATGCTGAAGGAGATTTGGGCTGATAGTCAGGCTGTGGCCAAGATGGTCAACCAGATCGAATGGGTCCGAAAACAGATCTATGATCTTAAAGAAATGCTGAAGGAAAAGGGAACGATCGAGGATATTGTCAAGGCAGGGAAGATGTTGGATGAGAAGCTGATCGGTGTGGAAGAGAATCTTGTTCAGTTGAAGTTGACAGGCGGAAGCCAGGATATTTTGCGGTGGCCGATGAAATTGTTTGGGAAGGTCAGCATGTTGGCAGGCAGTGTGGCCAGCGGGGATTTTGGGCCGACTGATCAGTCAAGAGAGGTTCATGCTATGTACAAGGAAATGATTGCTGACTATCAGGCGCAGTTGAAAGTACTGATAGAAAAGGATATCCAGGATTATAACAGCATGCTTAAGGAGAATGATCTGGGGGGAATTGTAACTCAGATTAAGTGAAGGAGCGGAACATGGCATATTATCTTGTAATGGGAGCTGGGAAGATGGGCGTTGTCCTGGCGAAAGATTTGATCGAGAGTGATCCTGAATGCCAGGTGACTCTTGTGGATATTGATTTTGAACGGTTGGGACAGGCTGCTGAATTCATAGGAAGTGATAGGATTTTGCCTTTGCAGAGAGATATCGAGGATAAGAACCAGAGAATGGAGGTCATGGAAGGAAAAGACGTGGCACTATGCGCTATGCTGCACGAGCAAAGTTTGATTTCCCTGGATGCGGCCGTATCAAATGGGGTTCATTACATAGATTTAGTGGGAGAGGCGCCGCTAAAGCGGATGGAGTACGATTCAAGGGCAAAAGAAAAGGGGATCGCTGTGATTTCTGGCTTGGGCGTTTCCCCAGGCATCACCAATATCTGTGTGGGCCGGGCGGTTCATTTGCTGGATGAAGCGGAAAAGGGCATCGTAGGTGTGGGAGGAGTTCCTGTGGAGCCCAGACCGCCTCTCAATTACAGGATCGTTTATGCCGTCGAAAGCCTTTTGGGTTTGTACGAGCGCGAGGTGTTGGTACTAAAGGGTGGAAAAATCGAACGGGTGGCTCCTTTAGCAGGTCTGGAGAAGGTAGAATTTGAAGATCCTTTTTCTGAAATGGAGTGGTTTTACACCGATGGCCTGAATTCGATGACCTATACGCTGCAAGGGAAGATCAAGGATTTAGCCGAAAAGACCATCAGGCATATGGGACATGTGGAAGGGGTGGAAATCCTCAAAGCCTGCGGATTTTTCTCGAGGGAGCCCGTGGAGGTGGATGGCCAAAAGGTAAAGCCGCGAAGGGTGCTTGAGAAGGTTCTGGATGAACGAATGAAGCTTGGAGATGGGAGGGATGCTACCCTGTTGAGAATTTTAGTGTCGGGAAAAAAGGACGGAAAATCCGTTACTCATGTCTTTAAGATGGTCGATTATTTCGACACAGAGAGACAGTATACTTCCATGGGCAAAACAACGAGCTTCCCAGCTTCCATTGGGGCCCAGATGATCATGTCCGGTCAGATCACGAAGAGAGGTGTTGTGTTTCCGGAAAATATGTTTGATGCAGATTTATACGATCCCTTTATGGACGCTTTGGCTGCGCGCGGAGTTTATGTTTCCCATGAGGTTGTTCAATAAGTTAGCAAAGCCAAGCTACCTTCGGGATTTTTGAAAGAGGACGGCGCCGACGATGATAGCGCCTGTGAGCATCAACCGGCTGGCTTCTCCCACGGCGTTTATGCTGAGAATTTTTTCCAAATATCCGATAGTCATGGCCCCGATAAAGGTCAGCCCGATCCCGCCGCGGCCTCCCATCAAATTTGTGCCACCGATCACCACGATGGCGATGGCTGTTAGTTCATAGGTCATTCCTGCTTCAGGATCACCCTGCAGTTCCTGAGCAGCCTGACAAACTCCAGCGATGGCACAAAAGAATCCACATAAGCCATAGGTGAGAAGTTTGGTTCGGATAACAGGAATTCCTGATAGTCGGGCTGCATCCTCATTTCCCCCAATGGCATAGATATACCGGCCCCATCGGAGTTTGGTCAGGATCACCCAGCATATCAAAACGCAGGCAAACAGGATCAAGGTCACCACGGCCAGATTTTCGTTGAGGATCTTGGAATTGAGAAAGTCAAAGATCGGCGGAACATCGACGTATTGATAGGTCCCATCAGGTTGGAGAACAGCTGTGGATATTTTCTGGCCTCCAGATACCCATTTGGCAATCCCTCGGGCAAAAACCATCATGGCCAGGGTGGCGATAAACGGCTGAATCTTGAATCGACCGATAAGCCCACCCGAGGCAGCCCCGAGAGCAGCTCCGATTACCAAACACGCCGGCAGTGCCAGCCAGGGAGACCAGGCTTTCTGCAAAGAAAACAGCGAAAAAAATACAGCCGTCAGCCCCAACAGGCTGCCCACGGAGAGGTCGATGCCGGCGGCTATGATGACCAATGTCATCCCGCACGCCAGTATGGCAAAAACCGATATGTGCCGCAGCATGTCCCTGTGGGTGTTCCACTTGAAGAAGGCCCCGTCGGCATTAAACATTATTCCGATCAAAAACACCAGAACAAGAGCCGCAAAAGCACGTAACAAGGGGGATCTCAGCCAATTCCTCTGCTGGTCAGATCTATTTTGAACTTTCTGTTTTATTTTCATGCTGTTTTTTCCTCTCCCATGGCCGCGTTAGTGATTTTTTCCTGTGTGGCCTCAGCCTTTGTGAATTCCGCTGTGACCCGGCCTCGATGCATGACCATGATACGGTCGGACATGGACAGCAGTTCCGGGAGCTCGGAAGTGATCAGCAGGATTGCCATTCCGTGTGAGGTCCACTGATTCATCAATGTGTATATATCGTGTTTGGCGCCGATATCCACGCCCAATGTAGGTTCGTTCAACAGCAAAACCTTTGGGTTTGTCTCTAACCATTTGGCCAAGACCACTTTTTGTTGGTTGCCTCCCGACAGAGTTTCGACTTCTTGATGCATGGACTGAGCCTTGATTCCGAAGGTTTCGATATGGTCCTGTGCTGCATTTTTTTCCTTTTGAATTTGCATCCATCCACCGGGGGAGTATATTTTGAGGGAAGACAGAGAGATATTGCGGAGGATATTCATCGGCAACACCAGGCCTGTGCCTTTTCTGTCGTTGGTTAAAAGCACCAAACCATGCTTAATAGATTGAATAGGGGATTGGATTTTGAAGGGTTTCCCATCCAGACGGACTATGCCGTCGACAGATTTCCCGTATGTGCCGAAAAGCCCGTGGAATAATTCGCTATTGCCCGATCCCCTAAGGCCTGCAATACCGAGGATTTCGCCTGCGTTCAAGGAAAGGCACACATCCTCTACCACCCATTCTTTGGTTCCGGTCGGGTCTGGAAGATAGAGATTCTCTATTCTGAGGCGCTCTTCGCCTGTGGCGGGCGTACGGTCGGGAAACTGTTGGTTGATCTCGCGGCCCACCATCCATCGGATGAGTTCTTGGGGGGACAGGTCGTCGACTTTGGCGGTCCCAACGTGTTTTCCATCTCGGAGCACACTGATTCGATTGCTGATCTCGTAAATTTCTTCCAAGCGGTGGGAAATGTAGATGATGCCATATTTTTTTTGTTTTAGGTCTTGGATTATTTGGAACAACCGCTTGACTTCCAGTTCATTCAGAGCGGATGTGGGCTCATCCATGATGATGATACGGGCGTCATAAGCCAGGGCCTTAGCGATCTCGATCATCTGGCGCACAGAGACAGGATATTCTTCAACAGGGAGTATCAGATTGACATCAATCCCCAATTGCGCAAGGAGTTTTTGGGCCTTTTCTTTTTGGGTGCGGTAGTCCATCCACACATTTGCGTGGGCATGTTCTCTCCCTAAAAAGATATTGTCGACAACCGTCATGGCACTGATCAATGACATGTCCTGGTGGATGGAAGAGATGCCGGATTCTGCCGCGTCGTGGGGATTTTTGAAGCGGATGGATTGTCCATTCAGCCGAATTTCCCCTTCAAAGTCTGTGTGTACGCCGGCCAAGATTTTGATTAGTGTAGTTTTTCCTGCCCCATTTTCCCCTGCTAACACATGAACTTCACCAGGGTTGAGATCAAAAAACACATCCTCCAGCACCTTGACACCGGAAAAGGATTTTGTGATGTGATCCATCTGTAGGAGAGTATCTTTTTGCTCTGTCATCGACATCGAGAGATATAACACAACCTATAGTTGGGGTCAAACCTTTGCCACCCCACGTTTTCCCTTGTGGAACGTCCCCCTTTTATCGTAAAATACATGGTTCGCGATGGAAAAAAAAGGCACAACCTATGCTCTTTCCAATCCTCTGGGAGAATTCTTAAACAAATCCCCCAAGGATTTCAACAGAGGGGACTTTCTGAATGTTATCGAGCAGAAGAAAATCGAACAAGTGACCTTCCATTACACAGCCCTGGATGGGAGGCTAAAAGAACTCAAGATTCCGGTGACGGGTAGGGATCAAGCCGAACTCATCCTGACTGAAGGAGAGCGGGTGGATGGATCTTCGCTGTTCAGGGGAATTCTCGAGGCTGGCGTTTCTGATTTGTATGTTGTGCCCGAATACAAAACAGCCTTTCTGAATCCGTTTGCCGAGCGCAGCCTGGACTTTATCTGCCGGTTCTTGGACAAAGATGGAGAGAGAGCGCCTTTTGCGCTGGATAATATATTGAAAAAGGCCCAATCTCATTTTCGCCATAATACGGGATTGGATCTTTACGCATTGGGGGAATTGGAATTTTACTTGATTTACGACAGCGATCCAAACATTTTCCCGATGAAAAAACAGCTTGGCTATCATGAAGCAGCCCCGTTCAGAAAAAGCGGAGAGATTCTAGACGAGATGATCCATCATATATCCCGGATCACTGGGGTGGTGAAATACAGCCACTCTGAGGTGGGTTTTATCAACAGTGTCCAGAGCGATCAGGATGAAATCAGTGGGAAGACCGCCGAGCAGTTGGAGGTCGAATTTCTTCCCCGGCCGGTCGAAGAAATGGCCGATTATCTTGTCATAGCAAAATGGATCATCCGGAATGTGGCTTTCAAACACGGGTGTGTGGCCACGTTTGCACCAAAGATCGAGTTGGGTGTGGCCGGAAACGGCCTTCACTTCCATTTGCAACTGAGAAAAGAGGGCAAAAACATCATAACCAGCTCAGAAGGTGGATTGTCCCAACCTGCCTTGAGGCTGATAGGAGGATTGTGCCAAAATGCTCAATCCCTGACAGCTTTCGGAAACATGGTCGCCTCTTCTTACTTAAGGCTGATACCGCATTATGAGGCTCCAACCCTGATTTTCTGGAGTGACCTTAACCGGAATGCTCTGATCCGTGTCCCGTTGGCCTGGAACGCCGCACATAATCTTGCCGATCGCATAAATCCCGCGTCCCCGTCCCCAAACAATAGTCCTGAGAGCCGTCAAACCGTAGAGTTCCGCAGCCCTGACGGGAGTGCTCTAGTACATCTTCTTTTAGCCGGAATTATCGTGGCGGCTGATTGGGCTTTTGCCGATGATGAATCTCTAGCCTTGGCAGAAAAGTTTTACCTCAAAAAGGAAGAGAAGGGTGAGGAAGGCATATTAGATAGTCTTCCTGTCCTGCCATCAAGCTGTGGAGAATCGGCGAGAATCTTGATTTCAAAAAGGAAGTTTTATGAGCGTGAGGGGATTTTTCCTTCAAACGTGATCGATTACATCATTGAGATGCTTAACGAAGAAAATATCGAAGTCCACTCCTTGAGCGGCTCTGTGGATATGCGGAAGCTTATGCACAAGTATCTCCACATCGGCTAACCTGAATTATTCATAAAAGCTGTTGATACACCTTTTTGACTACAATCTGGATGAGTATATTCATATGAATCAACATCTTTTACCCCACGGGCGAGCCAATCTTACTGCATCGGAATTTCTTATGAAGGTTCTCTCGCATATTGTGTGCGTAAAAAAGCTAAAGGTCTATCAGGTATGTCCTGAACGACATTGAGGATTTAGCCTTCATGAACTGTCATCTGAGGGTAACAATTAAGGGACGTTCCATTCGGGGACACTCTATAATATTTTTTTCTAAGAAACAAGTTCGGTTATATAGGGTGTCCCCAGATGGGATGTCCCCATATTGTCGGCGAGGATGTATTGAGCACGACTTTGCTTAAGAACAAAAGATTCGAACAAGCACGAGAACAGAGGCTGGGGTGGAGGAGATTGGGAGTTAACGTGCGCAGTTCCGCAGCCGCCGAGAAGGATGGTGAGTGAATGGTGTTAAAAATCGTCACTAAAGTGAAGGACATGTCTGATAGAGTATGGATACATAATCAAAAAAGGTCCACGCAATATAAAAGAGAAGCTTTATGAATAATCCAGGACACCTGAATTATATGTAAAATTTCATGTTTTCCGGTGGGTTTGGAATTCTTGTTTTAAAGTTTTCCAGAGGGAGTTGAATCTATCCTGGAGTTCTTCATAAAGGGCAAACATCTCAGGCCGGGGTTCGATTGCCTCATCCTCCAACTTTACCATTTTGCCTGCCAGGTCTTCAATTTTTACTTCGTCTCCCTGATTCATATGATAATTCCAAATGGACTGGATAGCGGCTCCCAAAGCCGCCCCTTCTTCTTCCTTGAGTGTGCGCACTGGAGTTTTAAAGATGTCGGCGACAATCTGAAGCCAGAGTTTGCTCTTGGAAGCCCCTCCGGTGGCTCTTATTTCCGAGGGAATCAACCCTAAAGATTTCATACGCGAAAAACCATACCCGAGATTCAAGATCGTTCCCTCCATCACGGCTCGAGCCATGTGGGGAGCGTTGAAGTTTTTCCTGGTCAGGCCAAAAAAGACCCCATTGGCATAAGGAAGAACAGGAACCCGCTCTCCATCGATAAAGGGAAGGAACATGAGCCTCTCGGATCCTGCTGGGGCTTTGGAACCCAAGTTCTCCAGATCCTCGTTTGATAGTTTTAGGAGGGCCTTGAGATATTCTGTGGTGTTGGTGACATTCATCGTACAGAGAAGGGGCAGCCAACCTCCCGTGCTGTCGCACATTGATGCGATTTCTCCATGGGGATCGACACAGGGTTCGGCAAAGTAAGAACTTATGGTTCCCGAAGTGCCGAGGCTCAGAGTGCATAATCCGGATTTGACATTTCCTGTGCCGACAGCGCCCATCATATTATCTCCACCTCCGCTCCCGACCAGGACCTTTGCCATCCCGAACTGTTCAGCAATCTCGTCCCTAAGGTAGCCCACAGGTTCTGATGGGTGGGAAAGATCAGGAAGCTTTGCCTCCAATTCCGGACCGATGACATCAATTGCTTCCTTGTTCCATCGACACTCTCTGATGTCCATCAACCCGGTTCCCGAAGCATCCCCGAATTCCATATGGGCTTTGCCTGTCAGGACATAATTGATGTAGTTGTGCGGAAGGAGGACTGTTTTGAGCTTCGCGTAATTGTCAGGCTCATTACGCTTTAGCCAAAGGATTTTGGACGCTGTGTAACCGACTGCCAGGTTGATACCGAGTTTCTGGATATAACTCTGTTTTCCTCCCAGGCTCTCTATGATTGTATCTGCTTCCCGGGCCGTGGATGTGTCGTTCCACAGCTTGGCGGGTCTTATCGGATGACCCTCCTCATCCAATGGAA
>Ga0114922_10005192_pt1 | contig 12045 bp, 12 predicted proteins | sample AartaG_FD_100975 | JGI IMG/M metagenome (GOLD analysis project Ga0114922, IMG submission 100975) | Deep subsurface microbial communities from Aarhus Bay to uncover new lineages of life (NeLLi) - Aarhus_00045 metaG | ecosystem: Environmental > Aquatic > Marine > Oceanic > Sediment | place...
AGCATTCGGGCCGCCTATTGCCGGCTTCGGCAGGCCTCCTTTTTTTCCACCTAGAGGGTGCGGTTATCCACAACACGACGAACCTTGGCACCGCTATCCCGAAGCAATGAACGGGGCTCGACCAGCGTAACTTTGGCTTCCACTCCGAGTACGACCTCAACCTTTCGGGTGATCGTGTCCCGGAGCCGCTCGAGGTTCTTCAGCTCATCAAAAGCGGGAAAACTCTCCAAAATCTCGACCTGCACCTCCATCGTGTCATTGCCGTCCTGTCTGTCGAGAATGATCCGATAATGGGGTGCGGTCCCTTCGGCCTCGAGGAGGATCTCCTCGATCTGGGAGGGAAAGATCTTTTGCCCCTTGAAAAAGATCAGGTCGTCGGTCCGTCCCGTCACCCGGCGCATTCGGCGCAGCGTCCGTCCGCAGGAGCAGGGTTCTTCGATCAAAGAGCTGATGTCTCCGGTCCGGTAACGAATCACGGGGAAACCCTCCTTGGTGATAGTGGTGAACACCAACTCCCCCTCCTGACCTAGAGGCAGCGGAGAAAGGGTCTTTGGATCGATCACCTCTACAATGAAGTGATCCTCGTTGACATGCATACCGTGCTTCTGCTCGCACTCCCCCGATACACCGGGACCGATCACCTCGGTCAGTCCGTAGTTGTCCAGGGCGGCAATGTGCAGTCCCGTCTCCAACTGGGTCCGGAGATTCTCGCTCCACGGCTCGGCACCGAACAGCCCTACTTTCAAGTTCAAACTTTCCGCGTGGATCTCGAGCTCCTCCAGGGTCGAGGCAATGTTCACGGCGTAACTGGGAGCGCAGATCAGGACCGTGGTTTTAAAATCCCTCATAATCATGATCTGCTTTTCCGCTGTGGAGGTCGACGAAGGGATCACCGAAGCGCCGATCTGTTCCGCCCCCTGATGGAACCCGAATCCTCCAGTAAACAGATTGAAAGGAAAGGCGATTTGTACAACATCGTGATCGGTAACTTGAGCAGCGGCGAGCAGACGGGCGGTACAGTTCGTCCAGTGACGCAGGTCGTTTTTCGTATACCCGACAATGATGGGTTTTCCTGTGGTGCCCGAGGTGGAGTGGATACGAAGGATATCCCGAAGGGGCACGGCGAACATGTCGTAGGGATAGCTCTTTCGCAGGTCTTCCTTGGTGGTAAAGGGAAGCTCAGCCAGATCTTGGATGCTCTTGATTTTTTCGATATTGACTTTGTGCGCATCAAAGCTCTGCTTGTAAAAGGAGACGTAGCGGTAAACCCGGTAGAGGGTGGACTGCAGACGTTCCACCTGAAGCTGCTCCAGCTCCTCCCGCGGTAGGGTTTCGTAGTCCGGATCCAGTATCATAATCAGCTCAACTCCTCTATCCTTTTGTAGTCCTTTCCCAGGTAAGCTCTCTGCACGTCATGATTGTCCAGAAGGTCCTGAGAAGTTCCGGAAAGCACGATCTGCCCCGTTTCGAGCACATAGCCCCGGTCGGCTATGTCGAGGGAGGCTCGGGCATTCTGTTCCACCAGAAGAACGGTCTTGCCGAGCTCCGGAAGCCTGGCGATGGTGGAAAATATCTTTTCCACGATCAGAGGAGCCAATCCCATCGAGGGTTCATCCATCATGATCATATTCGGACCCGCCATGAGAGCCCTGCCGATCGCCACCATCTGCTGTTCCCCGCCGGAGAGGGTCCCGGCCAACTGATCCTGCCGCTCGCGCAAAACAGGAAACAGCTCATAGATCTCCTCCAGCCGCTCCTTCACCTCGCGGTGTTTCCCTCTTCGAGCGAGTAGATACGCTCCCAAAGTAAGATTGTCCTTGATCGACAAGGTATTGAACAGCTGCCGTCCCTCCGGCACGAGCACACAGCCCCGGCTCACGATTTCTTCCATAGCGACGTTGCTGATGCTTCGATCTTCGAAATGAATCGAACCGGCTCTGGCCTTCAGAATCCCGGAAATCGTTTTCAAAAGTGTCGTTTTCCCGGCACCGTTCGCTCCGATGATGATTACGATCTCCCCCGGAGACACGTGCAAAGAAACGCCTTTCAGTACCCGCAGCTTTCCGTAGCCCGATTCGAGGTTTCGTATCTTAAGCATGGTCCCCACCCAGGTAGATCCGAATCACCTCTGGATCCCGCTGAATATCTTCAGGCTTGCCCTCGGCGACCTTCCTTCCGTAGTTGAGAACCACGATCTCGTCGGAGATATCCATGACCAGGGACATGTCATGTTCGACGAGTAAAACCGTGATCCCCCACTTGCGGATCTTCAGAACAAGGTCGGCCATCTCCCTCGTCTCGTAGATGTTCAATCCCGCCGCCGGTTCATCCAAGAGCAGGAGTGAAGGTTCGGTTGCCAACGCCCTGGCAATCTCCAGAATGCGCTGTTTGCCAAAGGGCAGGTTCGAGGCCAGATCCTCCGCGGTGCCCATTAGTCCCAGGGAATCGAGAAGTTCCAAGGAGCGTTCCCGGATTTCTCTCTCCTCTTTCCAGGTCCAAGGTAGGTTGAAAACCCCGGACAAGAAGCCGGCTCGGGTGCGGGGGTGCCGACCTACCATCACATTCTCCAGCACTGTCATGCGGGAGAAGAGTTTGGTTGTCTGAAAGGTACGACAGATACCCATCTCCGTTATTCTGTGGGGCTGGAGTCTGGTGATCTCCTTGCCATTCTGGCGCACAACACCCGAGTCAGCGGCCAGCATTCCGGAGATCAGATTGAATAGGGTGGTCTTTCCTGCTCCGTTCGGTCCGATCACGGACTTGATCAATCCCGGCTGAACAGAGAAGGAAACATCGTTTACCGCTTTCAAACCGCCGAAGGAACGGCTCAAGCTTCTGACCTCCAACAGCATATCAGTCATCCCCTGATCCCTGTGACTTGGAGGAACGAACCAGGGCTGCGATTTTCCGGCGGATGAGCAGTAGATTTCTGAAAGCCGGAGCTCGCAAGAGACCATCCGGAAAGAACAGCATGATCACCAGCAGGATCCCGGCAAATACCGAATCGTCGTAGGTACCGAAGTAGCCCCTGAGGGACAGAAAGTTCAAGAGCATGCTCATGAGCAAGGCCCCCCAGAGATTATCCATACCCCCCACCGCAACCACCGCGACGTAGCGCACCGATTTCATACTGGTAACCTCCGAGGGACCGATGCTGCCATTGTAGTGGGTAAGGAAGATACCGCCTATAGCAGCAAACACCGCGCTTAGTACGAAGGTGGCGAGCTTGTAGCGTGCTGTGTCGATCCCCATGGCTTTGGCCGCATCCTCGCTTCCATGGATCGATCGAAGAGCTCTCCCGACTCTCGACTGAATCAGGTTCAAAGCCAGGAGCATTCCAAGCAGCACAAGGGTCCAGGCGATGTAGTAATTAGAAATGCGCGTCGACAGGGATCCGCTGACCTCCAAACCGAAAAGGGGAAACGGAGGCACACCTGTTATTCCATCCGCCTCTCCCAGAAATTTCGTGCCCAACACGATTCTATAGATGATCAGACCGAAGCCAAGGGTGGCCATGGCCAGGTAGTGTCCCCGCAGTCTGATCACCGGAATGCCTATGATCAAGGCGATCACTACGGTCACGATCAGGGCGGCGATCAACGCCAGCCAGGGAGAGAAGGACAGTAGAACGTTTCCGTACAGATCCTGACGCTGCAGAACCATCCCCAACCGAGATAGGGTCCGCACCGACGGCAGATCCGTATAGGGCATGAGATTCATCGTCGTCAGCGCGGCTGATGTATATCCGCCGATGGCGAAAAACCCCGCCTGTCCCAGGGAGATCTGTCCGGCGAAACCCATAAGCAGGCACAATCCCAGCACGACCAGGGAGTAGTATGCGGACATGGTCAGCTGGGTCAGGTAGTAGTTGGCGCCGCTGCCTGAGACTACGAGTTGGACTACGACAACGAGGGCGAGCACAGCGAGAATGGGAAGGTACTTTTGCAGGCGCGGGTGCATCAGAACTCCTTGAGGGAGCTGGCCTCCCGGTTCCCGAACAGACCACTCGGACGGAAGAAGAGGATCACGAGCAGTACGACGATCGAAACCGCGTCGATATAGGCGAGGGGAAGTACGGCGATGCTGAAAGCCTCGAGCAGACCGAGGAGGAGGCCGGCAACCACGGCGGCGGTAATACCGCCCAGCCCGCCGAGAATGGCCACGGTGAATCCCTTTATGGCCAGAGGTGCCCCCATAGCGTACTGGGTCTGGGTCAACGGGGAGATGGCACACCCGGCCAGGGCGCCGATAGCGGCGCTGAGCATGAAGGAGAATGTCACCATCTGGGTAGCCCGGATTCCGCACAACCGGGCGGCTGTACGGTTATCCGAACAGGCCCGCATGGCTCGACCGACCAGGGTGAGCCGGAAAAATAGATTCAGTGCAACGACGATCACGGCGCTGATCCCAAGCACCCAGAGGACCTGGGGGGATATGTGTGCGCCGAGAATTTTTACCGAGGATATTTCGCTTCCCGTGAAGTACCGGAGGGTTCGCACCTTTTCATCCCAGATGTGAAGCATGGACTCACGAATCAGAATCGACAAACCGATGGTGATGATGACCAGCCGGAGTACCGAGGGACCCTTGAGCCACTTGATGAAGAGAAAATCGATAATTGCGCCCACGCCCATGGTCACCACAACGGCGGCGGCGATCGCCAGAGGAAGAGGGAGGAAGGATGAAAGGCTGATACCGATCATCCCTCCCAGAATCAAGAACTCCCCTTGAGCAAAATTGATGATGCCCGTCGTGTTGTAGATGATGTTAAAACCGATCGCAATGATCGCGTATACACTCCCGGTTGTTAACCCGGAGAGAAAGTATTGAAAAAACTGCTCGAAACTCAAGGGTCGATTAGTATGGAAACGAACAGTTTACTGTTCCAGCACTACGAACTTGCCGTCCTTTACCGTAAGCATCTCGAAGGAGTCCAAACCCAAACCGTTGTGGTCACTCGGGGAGATGTTGAAGATTCCGGCGGTGCCGACAACTCCTTGCAGGCTTTCGATTGCATTCCGAACCTCCGCCATCTCTACACTTCCGGCTTTTTCGATCGCGGCTTCGAGGATGATGAAGGCGTCGTAGGCGTGACCTCCGAAGGTGCTGACATCTTCACCATAGCGCGACTCGTACTCGCTCTTGTACTCGACCAGCAGAGCCTTCTGGGGATGATTCGCAGGAAGAACATCGGCAACCAGCAGGCGCCCGCAAGGAAAGATAATTCCCTCGGCGGCCTCCCCGGCGGCCTCGACGTATTTTATATTGCCGAAGCCGTGGCTCTGGAACAGAGGCACATCCATGCCGAGCTGCCTCATGTTCTTGGCTACGATGGACTGAGCGGGGACGATAGACCAGTTCACGACGGCCTGGACACCCCGGGCTTTGACCTTGGTCAACACACCGGTCAGGTCTGTAGCAGCCCTGTCATACACTTCGGCTATGGCGATTTCGATGCCGTGCTCCGGGGCGTACTTCTCCAGCTGTGCTTTTCCACCCTGGCCGAAGCCGGTGTTGCCGACAACCACACCGATCTTTGAGATCCCCATCTTCTGCATGGTCTTGAAGATCCAAATAGCCGCGTAGCTGTCCTTCTGGGGTGTTTTGAACACGTAGGGGGCTACCGGATTTACGATGGTCTCCGCGGCGGCGCAGGACAGAAGGATGGTCTGCCCCTCCTGGCAGATATCCTTTATTGCCATCGATTCGCCGCTGGTGGAGGGACCGATGATCGCCAGGACCTGCTCCTCCTCGATAAGCTGCTTGGTGAAGGAGATCGCCTTTTCCGCACTGGCCTGGGAATCCTTGATGATCAGCTCCACCTGATGACCATCGATACCCCCGGCCGCATTGGTCGTTTCAACCAGCATTTCCAGGGTCTTAGCCTCCGGTGCACCGAGCCAGGAAGCCCCACCGGTCACCGCGAGGATAGCCCCTACCTTGATCGGTTCCTTGGCTGTCGCCTCTTCCTGGCCCGCACCCGCAAATAGAGGCGAGACGGTCATGCCGATTGAAAGGATGATAGTCGCTAGAATAACCAGATTTCGACTCATTGCTCTCATTGCTGCACTCCTTTTATAAAATTGATTTGTCTGTATTAATATACTGCCCGTATTTTGTCAATAATGGAGTGTAAATTTATACACTTACCCTTGAGGATGATCACAGGAACAACCAATGATTTCCCGGCGATCCTACAGCTTGCTGATGATTTCCGATGACAGAACGGTTATCCCATTCTTCTCCAGCACCTTGATCGCCCGTTCGGGCTGATCGATCCGGAAGATGACGATTGCGTTGTCCGACTTCTTCTCGACAAAGGCGTACATGTACTCGATATTCACGTCATTATCATCGAATACCTCGAGAATCTTCTGCAACCCCCCCGGTTTGTCTAGAACCTCGACGGCGATGACATCCGTCTGTTGGGCTACGAAGTTGTTCTTCTTTAGGACATCGAAGCACCTATCGGGCTCGTTCACAATCAGCCGCAGGACCCCGAAATCCGTCGTATCGGCCAGAGAAAGGGCGCGTATATTTATCTTTTCCGCCGCGATCAGGCTGGTCACCTCGGCGAGCCGTCCCTTCTTGTTCTCCAGAAAAACAGAGATTTGTTTGAGCGTCATTTCACACCTCCTTACCTGATAGCTTTTTTGGTTACAGCTGCCGCTTGTCTACAACCCGCTTGGCCTTTCCTTCGCTTCTCGGGATACTCTTGGGCTCGACGAGCTTAACCCGGGAGTGAATACCCAGGGCTGCGTAGAGACCTTCACTGATTTCCTGCTCAAAACGCTCGAGGTTCTTGATCTCGTCGGAGAACAATTTTTCGTTCATTTCCACCATTACCTCGAGGTTGTCCAGCTGTTCGCGCCTATCGATCACCAGCTGGTAGTGCGGCTCGATCCCCTCGATACGCAGCAGCACTTCCTCGATCTGGGACGGAAAAACGTTCACGCCGCGGATGATGAGCATATCATCTGTTCGGCCGAGCAAACGGTGCATCCGTACAGCCGTTCTGCCGCAGCGACAGGGTTCGTGGTTTAAGTAGGTGATATCCCGCGTACGGTAGCGCAGAACCGGGGTGCCCTGTTTGGTTAGAGTTGTGATGACCAGCTCACCCTTCTGCCCGTCGGACAGGACCTCCCCAGTCTGCGGATTGATGATCTCCGGGTAGAAGAGATCCTCGCAGATATGCAGTCCGTCCTGGTATTCACACTCCGAAGAGACCCCTGGGCCGATGATTTCAGTCAGCCCGTAGATATCCAGCGCTTTGAGATGGAGCTTGGATTCGATCTCTTTTCGCATTCCTTCACTCCATGGCTCGGCTCCGAACAATCCCACCCGAACGGACATTTTCTTGAAATCCAACCCCTGCTCTTTGGCCGCCTCAGCCAGGTAGAGGGAGTAGGAGGGCGTGCAGGTCAGCACCGTCGATTTGAAGTCCTGCAGTATCGCAAGCTGCCGGGCTGTGTTTCCCCCCGAAATGGGTATGACGTTCGCCCCGATCAGCCGAGCTCCATAATGCACCCCCAAACCGCCTGTGAACAGCCCGTACCCGTAGGCATTGTGCACGCTGTCCGTACGGGATGTGTCTCCCATCGCCAACGTGCGTGCCATAGCCTCTGACCAGATGGCGATATCCTGGCGGGTATAGGCATCGACGACGGGTTTTCCGGTAGTGCCGGAGGAGGTATGGACTTCGACAATATCGATGGGATCGACCGCCAGCAGTTTGAAAGGATATACATCCCGCATGTCGTCTTTGGTCAAGAAGGGCAGCTTGGTAATGTCCGAGATATGATCGATATCCCGAGGTTTTACCCCTTTCTCATCCATCCGTTTGCGGTAAAAAGGGACCTTTCGATATACCCGGTCCACCAGGTCGCAGAGTCTTTCACTCTGGATCTTGATGAGCTTCTCTCGCTCCATCGACTCATAGTGGGGATTCCAAATCATGCACTCCTCCCGGTAGGCGTTTATCCTTCGCTTCGATACTGATGGTATGGTATGGTAAAGAAATATAAAAGAATGTCAATTGCATCAAGCAAGATCGTGACCCGAGTGAATAACTTGACACTGCCGCACGGGCTCCACTAGACTGAAAAGAGCATGAAGTTTCGGATCCGGTTTGCTCATCAAATCGTTGGAATATTCGTCCTCTTGGCGATTTTGGGAAGCGCCGCCATTCTGATATTGCTTGGCATCAACCAGCGTTGGTTCGCCAAAGACTACTACTTCTGGAGCACGTTCAGGTCCGCGGGAGGCTTGAGCGTAGGTATGCCGATCCGGCTCAAAGGCTTTGAAATCGGCAAACTCAGCGGGATATCCCTGACCAACGACAACATGGTGGAGATCGAGTTCTTCATTATTGACACCTACTACGACAAGGTGCTGCCGAACTCTGTCTTGGAGCTGTCTTCCAATCCGCTGGGCCTGGGGGGTGGGATGTTTTTCCATCCCGGCAAAGGTCCCGCGGAACCCGTGCCTGAGTTTTCTTATATTCCTTCCATGGATCTCGACGTGGGGAAACAGCTCGTGGAGAAGGGGCTCGTCGATCGTCCCACCGGGGAGGATCCAATCGGAGCCGTTATCGCCAGTATTGGACCGATCCTCCTCCAGGTGGACTCCACTCTGCTCTCGATCGAAGAGATGGTGGACTCCCTGAACAGTTCTTTAAAAGGAGAGGGACCGGGGCCGCTGTCGGCGGTACTCAACGATCTGGAAAGCACTACCGGTCAGATCAACAGTGTTCTCGAGGACTTGGGCAGGGTGGTTGCCAACATCGAAAAGCTGACCGAAGGAATGACCGATCCCACCGGATTAGCGACAAAGTTGCTCGATCCCAAAGGAACGATCGCCACAATCCTGGATGATGACAATCAGCTCTACGACCAGATCGTTCAGTCCATAACGGACCTGAACAGGATCATCGCTGAGCTCGGGGAGTTCGTCGCCTTCGTGAACGCGAGCCAACCTCAGATTTCCGGAATACTCGAAAAGGGAAGAGATACGTTGGATCAGGGCAAAGATGTACTGGAGGCAGTAAAGAACAACCCACTGCTTCGCGGGGGAATCCCGGAAAGGCTCGAGCAGCCGACCACCTTTCAGAGTTTCCGGGACAAGGACTTTTAGATGCGGAAGATCATCCTGATCATTCTGATCTTTTTATCCTTCACCTTGCTGCTGTCCTGTTCCTCCGCACCTAAACAGAAGGAGGAGATCACCGACAAAAAGATCCGTGCCGCGGAATACACGAAATTCGGCAATTCCTACTACAACCAGGGCCGCTACAACCAGGCACTGCAGTTCTTCACGTTGGCTCTGAATGACAATATCTCCGTAGATAACGAAGACGGTATCATCCGATCCTACAACTCGATCGGTAAGGTCTACATGGCAGGGGGATACGATGATCAGGCGGCGGACAACTTCAGCAGGGCAGTCGTGTTGGCGGAGAAGCTCGAAGATCCTATACTCATCGCTCAGAGCAGGACGAGTCTGGCCGAGTTGTATCTGCTGCGGGGAGACCTCGACGAAGCTGAGTTTCTGCTTGAAGAGGCGATGATCGGAATCGAAGAGAAGGATCCGGGACAAGACCTGGCGATCATCTACCACAACATGGGCTCTTTGTACAAGAAAAGGGGGATGCTGGAGGAAGCGTACGACTACTTTCAAAGAGCCCTTGAAATCAATCTGAACTTGAAGCAATACATGGAAATCGCCAGCAACTACTATATGATCGCCTCGATTCATTCCAAGCGGGGAGAGTATGTACAAGCACGGGAAATGATCGATCTGGCACTTAGCTACGATAAACGGGTCGAACACTCCCTGGGGATCGGCAAAGATCTTTTCGCAAAAGGGATGATCGAAGAAAAAACCGGAAATTATCAGCAGGCCTACGAGAGTTTTGAAAAATCCTTTCAAGTATACCGGGCCATGTATCTGGACGGGGATGCTGCGGACGTGCTTCCCTACCTGATATCCCTGGCCGAGCGCCTTGGCAAAGACGAGGAGGCCCTCGGCTACCGGCAGCTGCAAGAACAGCTACAGGATCGTTAGCCTTGTCGTTGCTGAACCCCACATGGACACGGGTTATCAAAGGCCTGGGAAGGTCTTTGCAGAAAGTGGGCATCGTTTTGGGTCTGGTGACAAGTATAGCGTTGATCGGTCTGATCTTAGCGCTTCCTCTCTGGTATTTTTCCAGTAAATTTGCAGCCGGATACACGGTTTTCGTCCTTTCACTGGTCGCCGCCGTTCTGCTGGCACTGTTGATATCCAGAATCGTTGGCTTGAGTAAGAATCCAGGAGCCCTAAGGTTATACGCAAATAAAACAATCCTGCCGATACTCAAAAAAGCAGCTGTAGTTGTTGCCTCCCTCGGTGTGATCTACGGGATCGTTTTTCTTATCAGCCGGGGACAGGCGGTGCCGGCGATTCTGGCAGCGGTTGTCTGGATACTGCTTTTGGGATTCCTTAAATATGGAAAGCGAGGCAAAACATAGACTTCCCCTCCTGCATCCACCGCGCTTTCGCGGTCTTTCTGCTGTTTTCCTGTTCATTGCTTCGCTAGCCCTTTGCGACTATCCACGGATAGAACAGCTCAACTCTCGGGATGTTCTGTTCAAGCAGCTTCAAAGCGACCTCCAGACATACTTCCAGGCGGAAAGCCGCCTGCTTCCGAATTCCGAGGACACGGAGGAATTCCCGCCATTGAGACTATTTTCGTATCGACTCCAAGACGCTATGGATCTTTTCTCCCTCTCAGCCCGCCTCAACTTACCCTACGATTGCATCGCTACACTGAACGGCCTGGATAATCCGACGGCGATCCAATCGTTGGAAGTGGTGCTGATTCCCAACCAACCGGGGATCTTTGTCTGGGATGTGCCGGCCAGCACGTTTCAGGAAATCGTGGCTTCGGTCAGCAACAATGCCAGGGAGGAAGCTCAGCCCGTACGGATCGACAGGGGCGGCCGGTTGCTCTCCCTGCAATTTTTCCGCGGACAGAGCTTCACGGCGATCGAGAGGGCGTACTTCCTCAACATTCTTTTCCGCTTCCCCCTGCCCTTCGGCAGACTCACCTCCGGATACGGAGCCAGGGACAATCCTTTCACCGGAGACTCGGAGTTTCACCGCGGTATAGATCTTGCAGCTCCCATGAGTACAGAAGTGTACGCCGCCCGGGATGGCAGCGTCAGCGCCATCGGCTATGACCCTGTGATGGGAAAGATGGTTATTCTCAATCACGAAGCGGGATATCAAACCATATACGGACATCTCGAAGAAATCTCTGTCCGGTTGAACGAGGAAGTGCGATCCGGTATGATCATTGGCGCGGTGGGAACGACGGGGTACTCAACCGGTCCGCATCTTCACTTCGAAATACGCAGAAGTGGGACACCCCGAGATCCGGTCCCGCTTCTGCCTATCCCAAAGGAAAAGAATTGATGGGAAGATCCAAGCTGCTATTCACGTGCACCATCCTCGCTCTGTTGCTCTCGCCGGTTCTGTGGGGCGAGCAGATTCGCGGCCTGGTTGTGCAGGAGGTGCGTGTGCCCAGTGACGCCGCTTTCGAACGAACCGTGGAGTTGTCCCTGGAGGAAGCCGTTGTCCTATCCTTGGAAGAGGAAACCCCATTTCTCGAGGGCATACGGGTCGAGCTAATCCTGTCTAATGAACTGAAAAAGTACTTCGACAGCTACGCACTCGGGATATACAAAAATATCTCGCCCCGACCTAATTCCTCGATACGCTTCTACTCCGGCGAGCGGGCGTTGTTTCAATACCTGCCCTATTTGAACAGGATCCACATCCAAATCCCCCTTGAAAAACTGCGTACCGAAGAACCTATACCCGTTGGCACCTATCGTCTCGAGAACCCTGTCACGCGGAGTGATTTCCCTCTGCTCCTTACCATGGTTCCCCTTGCCAAAGGAATTCCCGCGGCCATCGCAGACAAGAAATTTTATTTCTCCATTAAACCATTGTTGGAGAAAAAGGGATTCGCAACCCTTGTACTCCACTTCCCTCGAGGTCTGGAAG
>Ga0114922_10005193_pt1 | contig 12043 bp, 10 predicted proteins | sample AartaG_FD_100975 | JGI IMG/M metagenome (GOLD analysis project Ga0114922, IMG submission 100975) | Deep subsurface microbial communities from Aarhus Bay to uncover new lineages of life (NeLLi) - Aarhus_00045 metaG | ecosystem: Environmental > Aquatic > Marine > Oceanic > Sediment | place...
CATCGGCGTCGCCCTCACCCAAAGCTGGGGTGGCGGCGAGGCGGTGGGCAACGGGCGGCCCGCTTGCCTGTTGCCGAGGCAGAGCCTTTGGCTGCGACCTATCCATTTCCCGGATGAGCCAAATATAATTGGCGGAGATGAGAATCGAACAGACAGGGCAAACTTTGCCTTGACGATATGATGCTGAGCCGGGAAGCGGCAACGAAAATAAGATAGAATTTTCATAGGACAAATAATGAGAAACTATGATATAATAAAGTCTATAAACATTAACAGGCTTGCTAAACAAGACGCCAGTGAAGGTGTCGTCGCGGGGTAGGGGAGTCAGGTTGACTCAGCGGGTTCACAACCCGTCGGTTACTGGTTAGAAACCAGCACTCCGCTAATGGGCCGGAAGGTTTGAAACGCACTTTATAATTGGACAATGCGCGCGAACCTTGTAATTGCCAACTAACCAGATCGAAAGCGGAATTGCTGATGGAAGGAACCTTTCTTAACAAAGGCGAAAAAATCACGGCTGGAATAATAACGGCTTTTGTGCTGGCATTAGTTCTTTGCCGAATTGGGTTGGTACAGACTTCGTTTTCAGGAATAACGAGGCTATCATCAGCAATAGAGGTAGAGCTGCCCAAAGAACAGGTAGCTGCCGCACTTGATGCCGCTGGGGAAAAGTTCATCATTGACTTCAAACCCTTTGGCGCCAAGGCTGATACTGCCGATGAGGTCACAAAATTATTAGGCCCGTATAGAACTCACGTGATGCGCGTTACGGCATACTGCCCTTGCCGCAGGTGCTGCGGGGGGTGGTCTGACGGGCGGACGGCGTCGGGACACAGAATCCGGCGCGGGCAGGTATTCTGCGCCGCAGACAAGGCGATACCGTTTAACACAGTGATTGCCGTTCCGGGCTACAACCATGGGCAACCGATCCATGTATTGGACCGCGGCAGGGTGATACGCAGAAATTGTCTGGATGTCTATTTTCGAAGTCATCACAAGGCGAAGGCTTGGGGCGTGAGGTATTTAAAGTGCAGAATCTATAAAAAGCGACCCGACAGGAAGACTGCGAGCCTCGTTCGAGAATTTGGTTAAGTATAGATTCCAAGTGGATGGAGTTGCCTTTTTCAATTTTCCCATCGGGACCGGTGATATGCCAGCGAACCTGCCAGCGTTTCTGTTTTCTCAAGTACCTAATCGAAGCCATGGCCAACTCCCGTTTTTTGGAACAATTCAATTGACGACAGGAGGCCTCAGCTTTCCGAGTGGTGCTAAGTAACGCTGCAACCGTTACTTGCGTCAAAAGCGGGCGATGGGAGTCGAACCCACGTGACCAGCTTGGAAGGCTGGGGCTTTACCATTAAGCTACGCCCGCACCTGTGTTGTCTGTATATGAGGTTACGAAAAACGGCCGCTCTTGTCAATACCAATCAACCCGAAGCGCTTGGGGATATGTAAACGGATAAATGGAAGTTCAGACTGTGATCGAGTAATCAACAGATTGGGAAGGGCGGTTGCAAAATTACTTTGGAGCCGTGGTCTGAGAGGTTCAGCGCAGGGAGCTACATGCAAGTAAGTGGTCAAGCGATTGTTTTATAGTCAAGATAAGTGCGTTTGATTCCCCGGCCATTTGCACAACCTGTTCAAAATGTCGGGGGGTGCAGCCTACAGCGGATGGTTGATTGCATATGTCGTGCGTGTAGAAAATCAGCCAGCCCTTTTTGCTGTTGTTTTCCTGTATCAGTTGTCTGACATGTCCAAGGTCCACAGAATCGCTGTACAGGCCATTGGCGCGGAGGAGATTCAAATCGATAGAATCGACATTGAGACCGGGGTGGATTCCACGTATGCTGTCGAAGTGTCGGGCAAGACAATGTTTGGCCGGCAATGAGGCTCGTCCGGAAGGAAAGGCGTGGTTTCTAAGGCTTCTGCAGGGAAACATGCTCTCGAATTCATGCCTGTTTCTGGTAATATCATCGAGATAAGCTGACAGACGCACGGCACGGCAGTCGTAATGGCTGAACGTATGGCAGGCTACCTCATGTTCATTTTCGAGCAACTCGGCCAGGTCACCTCTGGTGAACTGTTCGCCTAAGTGCGTAACAGAATCCATGAGCGCAAGTGATATGTAGTAGGTTCCGCGCATATCGTTGGCCATCAGGATGCGCCCGCCGACCGTCCAGGCGGAGCGGGGGAAGTCATCAAACGTGAATGAGATGATTGGTTTGGACAAGTTGGCATGTAACGGTCGTCGGCACAAGATTTCACGCAGGGGGCGGCGAAAAATATATTTGGGGATTCTGCTTAAGGAACGTTTTAGCGATGCGGCGACACTCATGTTGCAGCACCTTTGGAAACGGTAACATCTATAATCCCGTCATCCGGGACCTGGCGACCCCTGCGAAACACCAATGTGGAAACACCATCGGTTTCGTCCGGTTTCTCGAACTCAAAATCATCAAACACTTTGCCGGACTGCGCGTTTCTGTCGGTCTTGCGATAGGTTACGTAGAAATCCTCACCATTTTTCTCTGTATATAGGTTTAAGACAAAGGTCAAAAAGGCATGCTCGACACGTTTGCTTTGAATACGGCAACTGAACATCAAATCCGTCATTACCGTCTTGCGGGAGTCAACGATGGCAAAGCCAATTGTTCCGTAGCTTCCGAAACGGTCTTTGCACCTCATGACGTACGTTTGAAGATGGGGGCTGGCTAATATGTTTCTGAGAATCTCCTGATTATACCGATTGCCCGAGAAATTCATCTGGTTTGTGCGTTGAGTTAACTCGTGGACGCGCTGCAAATCCTGGCGGGTCATAGGAGAGATTTCGAGTTGAATGTTACATTCCCGCAAAAACCGGATGTAGTCGTCCTGGAAATCCCGGTGGGTCGATTCACGGACCGCCTCGGCCATGTACATCTTTCTTCGATCTTTGCTAACTGAGGTGACTTCAACCCGGCAGGGGTCCATATTTGGCAGGGATTGATAATCGCGGGCATCTATGACTCGCACTTCGGGATAGACATGTTTGACTTCGGCGCGTTCAAATTCGGAATCGTCAACAAGCATCAGTGTGTTCAAACCAATATTGAGATTCTTGGCAATCGTGTGTACAGCCTGAGCCTTAGGGCTCCAGGAGATTTGCGGATGAAGAAAATAGGTATCGAGGCCGAACCTCCTTATGACCTCCATGGCATCATTCTCATTGTTCTTGCTGGCGATGGAATGAAGGATACCTCTTTGGTCGAGTTCCTTAATGACGTCGATTATCCCATCTTTCAACTTCAGGTTCTCGGATCCATCCTCAATCAATATTCCATCCCAGAGGGTGCCGTCTAAATCCCAGACCACACACTTGCATTTAGCCGCTGTAGCAGGAGCAGACTGAACATCCCTCACGAAATCCATTGCGCCGAAAATAAGCGTGGTTCCATCAGGGACTTCGTTAGGGATCATTCTCATCTTGAACTTTTCCTTGAGATTGATGAACCGCGCAATGTCTGCGACGGGAATGTGGGTTCGTGTGAAGCCGGGCTCCAGATGAATCAAAGTCTCGTAAAAAGGTGAGGAACCGACCACAATAGGCAGAACAGAAAACGATAATTTAACCACTTCTTTTTGCGGGTTGTAACACTCCAGGAGAAAGTAGGAGGGCAATTTGCCCTTGTTCTTCAGTTTGGTTGACAGTCTAAACTTCTGCCAGATGCGTAATCTGGTAAACTTTAGTCTTAGCCATGGTGGGAGAGGAATCTTGTTTATACAGGCACTGCTGGACAGATCCACGTATTCTCTTAACCGGACCTCTTTTGGTGAAAGCAAACGGCCGTTTGACCATGTGAAGAGCTGAGCCCACCGCTTGAACCGGATTTTCAGCAGATAGGGGTTAAATCCGCTTACTCCTCTGATGCGAATCATTCCATCGATAAAACGCCGGCATTTCCCATCACGACGGGCCTCGTAGAGATCACACGTGCTGTAACATCCGGGGATGGCACATTCGGTACAGTGTTCACCCCAGTTTAGCATCGTTCTACTAATAATATCAGGATTAGTTTGTTCAAACTGTTCCAGGACATCAGAGGGGATTTGGCTCCTGGATTCTACTTTTGTATTTGATTCGCTCTCGTACATTACCCACAGGTCCTGTTCATGTACGCCTTCCGATCGTATCGGAATTAATTACTATGTTCGCATTGAGATATTTCCTGGCCTGTTTACCCGAAATGGCTTTTTGGCTCTCAAACAAACTCTAAGCATCGATAATGTATCATTTTACCGGCCGATTATCAAGTGCGCTGTGCTTTTACTTAAGCAAAAGCATTGTCATGTAGGCTGAAATTGAAGCTTCCGACAACGAACAATCGTTTTACTCCTTCCTGTCGAAGATCCCAGCAGATAACAGACGGCCTGCCCAGACTATGAATGTGGGGTGGGCTTTTTCCGTGATTTTTCACAATATTTTGTCATGCGCTCGTTTTTGGCTTGTTCAGGTGTAACTTACCGGAGAAAAAGAGTTTATACAGGAAAGAAGCACTGTTTTGAGCCGGTTTATACGCTTCACAATAAAATATTTCGAAACTTTCGAAATTTTTGGCTTGACATTTGAAAGGATTTTGGTAAATTAGAGGAAGTGGCTGGAATATTGTGAGGCAAACTCAATCCTGGCGGAAAGGAGTACTGGAAGCTTGGAAGAGTTGGCCTTGTGTGTGAGTTGGATTAATAATTTATTTTTAGGAGAAACAAAATGGATAAGATGAAAAATGTGTGTTGGGTATTTGTGACGGCCGTTCTGGTTGTTTCTGGGACGCTTTGGGCTGATGACCCTGTTGACGGCGTTGTTTCCTACTGGAAGCTCGATGAAGGTGCGGGAACAGTCGCCTGCGATCTGGTTGGAGGAAATGAAGGGACTGTCTTGGGAGCTGAATGGACATCTGGTCAGATTGGTGGGGCTTTGAGATTTAACGGTCACGGTGATTACGTAGATTGCGGGGCTGACCCAAACTTGCAGTTTGAAACAAGTGATCTTACCTGGGCGCTCTGGATAAACTTTGATAACTTTGACCACAGCATGTACTTTCTTACCAGGGCACAAGATGGAGGCAATAGAATCGAGGCGTTATATTATGAACCCAGCGATAACCTGACGTTTTATGCTGCGGAGCACGGGGAAGATAAACTGTGGCTTAGGGTCGAGAACGCGAGTAGCAAGATAACTTCGGGCCAGTGGCACCATCTTGCCTTCGTTGTTGACAGGGATACTTCCGGATACATATACCTGGATGGTTTAAGCCTGGATTTAGTAACGGATATGATGAGTACGGACAGCCTGACGCCCGAAGCCAGTTTCAGGATAGGGACTACTTATGACTGCCTTGCACCTTTTGAGGGTGTAATCGATGAAGTGATTCTCTTCAACAGAGTCCTGGACCCCAACGAAGTATGGCAGATCTATCAAGATGGATTAAACGGACTTGGTTATCCAGTTGACTCTAAAACAGTGGCTGTCAATACCATTGAATGTGCCATTGCTGCAAAAACAGAAGCAATTGAATTAGTGGACCTTGCAATAGAGAAGGAGCGTTCAGCCTTTACAGCATTGAATGAATTAAAAGAAAGCGGTGAGCTTTCACCATGGGATGTCATCAAGGCGAGGCTGGACATTCTCTGGGCGATGGGCCGGCAGATACATGCAAAGTTTAACCTGCGAAGAAGCATCCACAGTCTCCAGAAAGCTCTGGACAGGCTGACATTGGAGCCGGAGACGGACCATGAACCGCCTCCGCATCCCGAAAGACCGGTTAGACAGAGGGGACGCTTGGGGCGGTAAACACAGTTTCGATTAGAAGTTGAGTTTAACAGGCGTGATTTTGACGTAAGTGCAAAATCACGCCTCTTTCTTTCACTACACTTGACAGATGAATGCATTTAATCTACACTTTTATGCGATATTGTAAGCCGCTTGTTGTTTCCAAGTGTGTGCTCTCGGATGATTTAGGCCCTGAAAGGTAATTGCCTACGGTTCTTGCCCGGATTTATGATACCAAGTATAGAAAACAGAACGTTCAACACAGAGTATATGCAATCGTTGCTAATCTCGGCGTTGTTGACGACCAGAAGATTCTATTGCGTTTTGCCTTCGCGGTTGGAAGCACTTGTCTCAAACGAGAATATTGACTTTACCATTTCCGGTGATCTGCCTGCCAGTTCGTTTCTATTTTCCACTGCAAAAGGTATATTTATTTACTCGGCAGATAGTGGCCGGGTGGCCAAAATCCTAAACGGTAAATATTATGGATTGGTGAAGTATGGTGATTACTGGATAGTCACTAGATCAAACAATATAGGCAGAAAAACTGCGGGTCGTCTGTCTGATATCTTCGCCATCACACTTAAAGGAAAGCAAGTCATTTACTATAAACCTTTGCTCTGGGGTATACCGGGCGAAGTCCACCAAATTGGGACTCTCAATCATTGCTTATACATTCCTCACACGGAATATAACCAGATTTTGTATGTTCCTTTGAAGGGATTATTCGGCGCAAAGTTTCCCAGGTCGATATTCGCCTGCGGGTCCATGAAGCTGGAGATACCTCGTCCCGCCCACCTTAACTCTTTTTTTCATGATAAAGAAAAACACCTGATATATCTAATCGCTCATAATAAGACCGTACACACCGGCCGATGCAGTGATGTGCTCGTCTGTGATGAAGATTTCTCGAAACTTGATGTGGTTAACACAACCGGCAATTCGGTACATAACATTTGTACTCTTGACGGAGAGATCATATATTGTGACAGTATTAACGAGAAGCTGATTATGGGTGAAAAATGCATCTTCGAGGCGGACAAATTCCTGCGTGGATTGTCAATCACAGATGACAGCATCTTCGTCGGCGGTACTGACTTATGCCCCGAGCGCAGCCGGCGGATGTCCCTGGATGCAACGATTTATGTTTTAGATTGGGATGGAAAACTGTTGACCAGGATGCTGTTACCCGAGTTGGGAGGTGTGTACGAAATCCGGCAACTAACGGAATTCGATTACGCAATGTAAATACACTGTCAACAGCTCGAATCGTATTATTATTTGAGGATGTAAATGGAAGCGGATTCGACACTTGGCCGGAAATTCAGAGTGTTTGCCCAGCAGGGCGTCCTTTATGGCGCAGGCTCAATAGTGGGCCGGCTGGCGGGCATTATTCTAATCCCGCTTTATACAAGGTTGCTCGCGACCAGTGAGTACGGCATCTTGGGTTTGATTGTGATGACCGGGCAGATTGCTGGAGTTGTCTTTGCGCTGGGGCTCAGGCCGGGGATGATGAGGTCCTTTTATGATTATGACCGGGATGAGCCGAGGAAGGTTGTCATCTCCACAGTCATTTTTCTGACAGCAGTTAACAGTATCGTGTTGCTTGTGTGCGGTCTGTTGCTTTCGGTTTTTTTGTCGAAAGCCTTTTTCGGCGGCAGCCAATATCAATTGTACTTCACACTGATAATCGCAAGCACTGTTTGCGATATGTTCAATCTGCTTGCATTTGCCGTATTTCGGGCACGTCAGGAGGCAAAGAAGTTTGTTCTGTTCCAAACGCTTTCGCTTTTGCTAAGAGCCGGCATCATCATATACCTTGTTGCCGCGGCTGGGTGGGGGATAAAGGGTGTGATTGCCGGACAGTTGATCGCCAACGGTATTTTCACAGTAGTGCTGTTAGGCCTCATTAAAAAACATATCGTTGCAAGATTCTCTATGCCCGAAGCTCGCAAGATGATTCGGTACGGCACGCCCCTGGTGTTCGTGGGGATATTCGGCTTCGTGTTAAATTATCTTGACAGATTCTTCCTGAACTATTATGTCACCCTGGAGGAGGTTGGCCTTTACACACTGGCTTATCAGTTTGGGATGCTGGTAAACATTCTGCTTATCGGGCCGCTTAAACGATTGTGGGGGCCGGCGTTTTTGTCGGTTAAAGAGGACGACAACTTCAGCAGGTTCTGTGCCAAGTCATTAACCTATGTCATAGCTATTGCCGGATTCGTATTCTTAGGCGTCGCGCTACTTTCGAAGGAAGTCCTTATTTTAATATCTTCGGAGGCATACTGGGATTCATATACCGTCATCCCGATAATAGCGCTTACGTATGCGATCTGGAGTGCAAGGAGCCTGGTGGAAGTCGGTGTTGTCTTGAAGAGGAAGACGAGCGCAATAGCGTTTTATACGTTAATAGGTGCGGTGCTCAATATAGACTTGAACCTTATCCTGATACCGCAATACGGCATGGCAGGGGCGGCCTGGGCGACGCTTATAAGTTTTGTGATAACGCTGGGCATAGATTATGCCTACAACAGGAGCCTGTTCAGGATAGAATACGAGTGGGCAAGACTTATAAAAATATGTGCGGTCGTTGCGGTAGTTTTTTCGGCAGGCTATCTTTACGAAATCAGCAATCTGTATCTATCCATTGCTTTCAAGTTGGGAATAATTGTCGTGTTGTATCCTCTTGGGCTTTTGCTTCTGAGGTTTTTTGACGAGCCGGAGACCGCGCGAATCAAGAAGACGCTTGGCGCAGTTGCCGGGCATCTCCGGCGGTAGAGGCTGTCTTAAAACTATTAAAAACAGTGTTAATCTGTGTTAATCCGTGTCTAAAAAATCTATTAAGAAAACGGTGTTAATCCGTGTCTAAGAAACGTAAACCGGGTATTTCGGTCCTGATTGCCTGTCAGAACGAAGAGGCGATGGTCTCGCTCTGTATCCGCTCTTTTTTGGAATTCGGCGATGAGTTGGTAGTTGTGGACAACGGCTCGACCGACCACACCACCGATATCGTGCAAGACCTTCGGGGGCAAAATCCCGCCAAGATAAAGTTCTTCGACCGGCCCGAGCTGGCGGACCTGTATCAGAATCGGCAGTTCGCGTTCGAGCAGTCATCGTACGAGTGGATTTTTCGAGCCGATTCGGACTTTGTGGCATATACGGACGGTGAAAATGACATCATGCATTTTCGCGAGTACCTGTTGAGACGCAAGCGGCGGCTTCGACCGGAGACGATAGCTGTGCCGATGGTTAACGTGATGGGTGATTTTTGGCACACAGGAGTACCGATGCGGCCGGGCGGTTACAGGGCCAATCCTGAAAGGGACCAAGTGTCTGAGCCACTCGTCTCGCCGGGGGTGCGATTCTATCGCCACTTTCCGTCCTTCCGTTTTCTTCGGCAAGGTCGCAGGGAGGTCACGCGGTTCTGGCGGCTGATGAAGCGGATTTACTGGGACCGGCCCCTCTGGATGCACTGCAATATCAAGAGCGACATGAATCATTTATACCGTTCGGAGCGGACAAACTGGCGCGAGTTGGGCGACTTTAAGCGATTCGGCGCACTGCATTCTTACCTTGAGAGCGTTGTCGAAGAAAAATATGGAACCAGCGACCTTGCAGAAGCTGCCGGTATCTACATGCAGAAACACGTCCTGCCGTACCTGGAGCCTTACGACCCACAGAAATACTATCCGTACCCCGACCTTGTCGCCGAGCAGATGAAAAAAAATCCCATCTATAAGATTTATGAAGAGGATGGCAAATTGAAAAGACGCTTCTGCGGCATCGATTACCCGCCGGACAAAAGCCAAAACGATTGACAATTGAACAGTACAAGCCGGGCGCTTATGCTGAATCAAAAATGAGCATAAATGGGTGGCTGTCCCAATGTCTAATATCTTAATTAAAACGCTCGCTGGTGCGTATGAAGTTGGGATCGATACGAATCGCAACCGGGCTGAGCCGCAGACAGGGAATGAGATTTAGGCTCTGTCAATTGGCCTGATACGGGCTGGGTGGTTGTGTTTTGCGACCACCGTTGCCTGAAGTCGGCTATCTCACGGGCCGAATAGAAATGACGGGCATAACGCGATGAATAAATCTTCTCCAGGTCGCAGGGCGGGACGGCTATCGAATCCAATACCTTTTTGTAAGTTTTTTTATAGGGCTTGTGCATGCTAACGTTGGCGTTTCTCAGGTGAAAATCCCGGATACCAAGGAATTCGGCAAAGGCATCGCGGCAGCATTCTGACAGTTGCTCAAGTTTAATCAGCAGGATGTCCGCACGCGGCGTTTCGTATATCTGGCAACTGGAAGTATTTTCAAAATCGACCGAAAAAACGTCAAAATCGAAGACTGTTTTCATCTCGCGGTCAAACCAGGTACACACATAATCTGTTGCTTCATTAAAGTTCCGGAATTTTTTCAGCAGATATTCCAGAACTTCCTTGTAAGCTGCTTCAGCAGTAAAGTCTGCGAGGTGCGGCAGGAATCTGTCGCCGTTTTGGAAGGTGTCGGAAATGATTCTGGCAACGGGGTCCCGGACAAGGGTAACAATTCGCCACTTGATGTCATCGGGTGAAAGGTCCATCAGAGTGCGAACAGCACGACATGTTACGCTATAATTTGACACTTTCTGACTTTCGGCGCGCTGAATGCTGTCCCACGTCAAGCCGTGCAAGGAAAGATTGAGGATATTGTGATGGGCCAGAGATAATGCGATGCTTTTAGAGCCGACCTTACCCATTTGATAAATCAATACCGGCAGGTTCGAACCGTTTTCATCCGTGCTCATTAGATTCCGCGACATTGACCGACTATATAATCGTAAGCTTTTATAAGCGTCCCACGGAGTGTATCGTCAATTCGACAGATTTTAGTACAATAATTTCGAAGAATCCCGGTAATGTCTTTGTTATCTGCAACGAATTAATTTTCGGCGGCCCTATTTGACCTGTGCCGGACCGCTTTCGGGAATCGTGGCACAGGCACCTGATTTTTGTTTGAAGAATCGGGATTTGCTTTTTTGTGCTCATTATCGTAAAATCTCTGCATACTTTTGAATAAAACGGTTTGAAGAAGAGACAAATGGCCCAAAGAGTTTCACACAACGGCGACACGGATAAAGCAAACATGTCTTCGGAGACCTTAGCCGAATTGATAGAAAAGATTCCTGAATTGGCTGCTGCTCGTGATTACGGCGTGGATATCCGGATGCTGCAAGCCAATCTGAAACGCCCTGTAATCGAGCGTATCCGCCGCCATCAAATTGCCCTTGACACATTCGAGAAGTTACGGAAGGCAAAAAAGCTATGACTAAAGATTTTCTCAGCCTCCTGACCAGGTTAAATAAAGAGGGAGTGAAGTTTGTAATAATCGGCGGCTTTGCAGGGGTTGTGCACGGCTGCACTCTTGTAACGCAGGATATAGACATCTGTTGTAAATTTACTGTCGAGAATTTGCTTCTTCTGCAAAAAGCTATATCAGATCTGAATCCTGTGCACAGGATAACCGCCGGACGGGTAAAATTGGATTTGACAAAAGAAAATTGTAAAGATTATAAGAATCTCTACCTTGATACGGACCTCGGCCAGCTTGACTGTGTCGGCTTTGTAGATGGAATTGGTGATTTTGAAAAAGTCGCAAAATTCATGCAGGTAATTGAGTTCGAAAAGTTAGAGTTCCGAGTTCTCTCAATCGATGCCCTGATAGAAGCCAAAAAGGCAATGAATCGTCCTCGGGATGCTGAAGCAATCATTCAACTGAAAGCTGCGAAAAAACTTAAAGATAATTAGAAGCTTTGTTCAACGGCCGAACGTGGCGATAAATAGGTAACTGCCCCCCTATGAAATAGCCGATAAATCTTGTATAATATGGCGGATAAGTAATGAAACTGATAATTCAGATACCCTGTTATAACGAAGCGGATACTCTTGCCGGCGTCATAAACGACCTGCCACGTCAGTTGGAAGGTATCGACCGGATAGAGTACCTGGTCGTTGACGACGGCAGCACGGACGGTACCGCCGAAGTCGCCCGTGAGTTAGGGGTGCATCACATAGTCAGTCTCGGCTCGAACCGTGGTTTGGCTGCGGCGTTTCTTACGGGCATTCGAAAATGCCTCCAGCTCGGCGCCGACATTATCGTCAACACCGACGGTGACAACCAGTACCAGGGCGGCTGTATCAAAGACCTGGTCGCCCTGGTACTGGTTGTCACCGTCGGTGACAACCAGTA
>Ga0114922_10005194_pt1 | contig 12043 bp, 10 predicted proteins | sample AartaG_FD_100975 | JGI IMG/M metagenome (GOLD analysis project Ga0114922, IMG submission 100975) | Deep subsurface microbial communities from Aarhus Bay to uncover new lineages of life (NeLLi) - Aarhus_00045 metaG | ecosystem: Environmental > Aquatic > Marine > Oceanic > Sediment | place...
AATTACTCTGTTGGTATCTTCCTCCTCTCACACTGGGTGTGTAAAGCCGGGTGCAGGATTTCTGTGCGGGATTTACCACTTTCATTTCTTGTAATTTCGTATACAATGGTTGGTAAGAGGCGGAGAAACAGACCGTTGCATATCAGCAATAAGTCGCAGCTCCCTTAACACTGAAATATCGTCATCCTATGCCTCCCGCCTCATCAGGGATGAACGAATGGCCGGATTGGCGCTGTATCTCTTGGGACATCCACGATTCAAGCTTAACGACGCAACGATCTCGGTACATAGGAGGAAATGCATCGCCCTGCTGGCATACCTGGCGGTTACGGCCAAGGCTCACAGCCGGGAGATGCTCACTGACCTCCTATTCCCCAGACAATCCCGAGAGCGAGCCCGGGCGGATTTTCGGCAGACTCTTTCCATCCTCAAAAACAGGATCGACGAAGACTGGCTGAGGGTCGACGGCCCTACCGTCCGTCTTGACTCCGGTAATAATTTGTGGACCGACATCCACGAGTTCAGAGCATTGTTAAGGGATGAACACGGAATAGACTACCGCGGCGCCGGGTTGGAGAGGATAAACCGACTCATCGCAGCAGCCGGTCTCTATCAGGGCGATTTTCTTTCCGGCTTTTATCTAAAAGATAGTCCGAAGTTCGACGATTGGCAGTTCTTCGAGCAGGAGAGCCTGCGTAGAGACTTTTCATCCGTCTTGGAACAATTAGTAAAAATACTCGGGAACAGGGATCAGATCGAGGCCGCGGTTGAGTACGGTCGGCAGTGGCTTGCCTTGGATCCCCTTGAGGAGAAAGTGCATCGGGAGCTGATGCAGCTCTATGCGATGGCAGGACAACGCACCGCTGCGCTTCGGCAGTATGAGCAGTGCAGATCGCTGCTGAAAAAGGAACTGGGCGAAGATCCGGAGGAAGAGACAGAGGATCTGTTCGAGACGATCCGTTATAGAAGGAATATATCCAACCGGAATCCGCCACCGACGTCACGTCCCAACAACCTCTCTGAACAGCTAACGGAGTTCATCGGAAGGGAAACGGAGATAGCCTCGTTGATCGATACACTGGAGGGGGAGAAGGTGCGGGTCCTGACCCTGACCGGCACCGGCGGTACGGGTAAGACGAGGCTGGCCGTTGAAGCAGCATCTCGAATGATCGGCAATTATGAGGATGGTGTGTTCTTCGTCGATCTGGCAGCAGTCCGCACACCCGAAGAGGTGGTTCCAACGATCGCCAGGGTTTTGGAAGTGCGGGAGTCTATGGGTCACGGTCGCAACCTTCTCGATTACCTGAAAGATTACCTGAGAAATAAACGGTTGCTCGTGATACTGGACAATTTCGAGCACATTATATCAGCGGCCCACCGGGTCGCAGATCTCGTCACCGACTGTCCCGGCCTGCGGGTGATGATCACCAGCCGGGAAAAACTCCAAATCAAGGGAGAGCGGGAATTACACGTCCCTCCTTTGAAAGTACCCGATCCGAGGACCATTCAAACGGTTCAACCTCTGTTGCAGATAGAAGCCGTACGTCTTTTCGTTCAGAGAGCCGCTTCTGCCAATCCGGCGTTTGCCGTCATGGACGAAAACGCTTCGGCTGTTGCGGAAATATGCCGGCATCTCGATGGCCTTCCCCTGGCGATTGAACTCGCCGCATCCCGACTAAAGATACTATCTCTGCAGGAACTGACGAACAAGCTGAAAGACACGTTCGGACTGCTGGGAGAACGCACCGAAGCCCGACCGGCACGCCAGCAGACCTTGAGAAAGGCGATAGACTGGAGTTACAACCTGCTCAACGAGTTTGAGAAAAGGCTATTCACGAACCTCTCCGTGTTCGTCGGAGGGTGCAGTATTGAAGCAGTCGAACATATTTTCGGAGTCCCGGATCTTGAATCGGAGCTCGACATTCTCGACGGCCTGTCCTCCCTGGTCGACAAAAGCCTCCTCAAACAGGAAGTTGTAGACGGAGAGAGCCGCTTCTCAATGCTCGAAACGATCGCCGAGTATGCCCGAATCCGCTTCGAGGAACGGCCCGAGGCGGGGATGGTACGGGAGCACCACGCCCGGTACTACCTGGAATTGGCGGTCGAAGCGGAATCGGAGTTGCACGGCCCCGAGCAACTCCGATGGCTCGACAGGCTGGAAAGGGAGACCAACAACCTGCAGTCAGCTCTATCCTGGTTTCTGCAAAGTCGACGGGTCAGGGATGCTCTGCAGCTGGCAATTTCGCTGGAATGGCTCTGGTACAGGTATGGGCATTTCAGCGACGGACAAAAAAAGCTGGAGCGAACCCTCGAGATCGCTGCCGCTGCAGAGCATCCGACGCTGCAGGCCAGGGCGGAGCACGCTCTCGGATGGATGTGTTTCATACAGGGAAACTGGTCTCGAGCCCGAGACCTGTACCGGCGGAGCTTGCAGTTGTTTCGGGACCATCAGAACAGGACGGGGGAAGGGATCGCGTTGTCGGACCTGGGAGTAGTAGAGCGCTGGATCGGCAATCAAACGATCGGCGATGAGTACTGCGAACAGGCGATAGAGATCGCTCGTGAAATCGGGGATCCATTGCGCATCTCGATCTCGCTGATCTGGGCGTACGCGACAACCGGTGGAAAATTCCAGAATTCCCCTCCACAGGCCGAACTGGAAGAGGCGGTCGAGATTTCCCGGCGGCTGGGAAATTTGTGGAGTATAGCGCATGGATTGAACGGGCTGGGGGATCTCCTTCTTGAACTGGGAAAATACAGGGAAGCCTGCCCTCGGTACGAGGAAGCCCTGAAGGGCTTCCGACACCTGAAGGACAAATGGATGACCGCCTGGACACTAGAAGGTCTGGGGAGAACCATGTTCCTGGCTGGAGATATCTGCAATGCCAACCACTATCTGAAGGAGAGTGCGAAGTTGTTCTACTCACTGGGAGACAGAGCAAACACCGTGTTTATGCTCAACAGGATAGGGATGGTAACACGAGCCGGTGGTCACCATCAACGAGCAGCTCGCCTGCTAGGAGCTTTTAAGGCGCTTCACGAAAGCATGATCGGTAAAGAGGCGGTCGGACAGGAGATCTATGCCGAAGATTTGGGCACTTCGTTCACCGAATACCAAAATGAGCTTCCGTCGGAATGGTGCGAGGGTCAGGTAATGTCCCTCGAGCAGGCCGTTGAATACGCCTTCGCCGAGCTGTGCCCCGATTGAGTCCGGTCGCAGCCGCTATTGTTGCACCCGATTGAAGCTCACCGTCAATTCACAAACGGCGCCGAGGCCACCAAGCCGTTTTTTACGCCTGTTTTGAAGCCGGCTGCCCTGTAGAACTCGATCACTCCTTTGCGATGTACATCCGTGAGAACCATCAGTTTGTAGCAACCCCGGCGCTCTGCCTCCTGCAGGATATATCGCAGCACCTCCCTCCCTATCCCCCGGCGACGATAGTCCTTATCCGTAACCACGTTTTCTATCACGCCGTACGGCTGACCGCCCCGGGTTAAATTGGGAAGTACCGCCAAAGTAGCGGTGGCTACAATCCTGCCTTCGAGCTCTGCAACAAAACAGTGCACCACAGGACTGGAGTATATATGGGACCAGATTCTTGATAGCTCTCTTTCTGGGGGAGAAGGTAGGTCCCGAGGGTGGAGCTGCTTGTACAGTTCGAGCACCGCTTGCAGATCCTTCTTCTCCGCTTCATGCACAAAAATATCCATACAGACATAGTATGTGCGGGAATGCTGAAATAATGAATACCCCCGGCCTGCGGTGACTTGGAGCCCCGCTGCCGAAGCCCAAGAATAAGCCGGTACACCTAAGACGGAATCCTGACCGTGAAATCCAGGGCAGGATTTTCGCTGCCAGCATTGCGGTGGGACGGTAAGTCCAAAAGGTACCCCTGCCAATGAGTCGAAGTAAGTATATATTATTAGGATAACACCCCACTATCAGAATCGTGAAAGAGCCGGGAGGTAAAAGCAAAATCATGAACAGGGTTATTATCATCGGTGCCGGAGCCCAGGCCAATGTGCTCTGCGGTGTATTGGCACAGGCAGAAGATGTGGGTGAGATCGTTCTCACCGATATCAATCCGGATCGAACCAGAGAGATCGCAGAGACCAACGGAAGCGACAAGATAAAGACTGAAATCCTCGATGCTTCGGATATGAAGAAAATGACCGCTCGTTTGAAAAAAGAGAAGTTCGATCTGCTCATCAACGCCACCATACCGATGTATGTGCATCAGATCATGCAGGCTGCCTACCAGGCCCGCGCCAACTATCTGGATATGGCGTCAAACGAGATCTACCCTCGACCCGAGATACCCATAGAGCAGCTGCAGTATGCCCGGCAGTGGGAGGAAGCCGGCCTGAAATGTCTCACCGGGGCCGGGGGTGATCCGGGTTTAACCAACATCATGGCCAAGGATGCGGTGCTTGAGCTCGATGAGATCGACTCCATCAAGATCAAAGATTATGGGATCGCCGAATGCGACGAACCGGTGGCCCTGTGGTCCATGCGCACCTATCTGGAGGACCTCTTTCTGCCGGCCACAATATGGGAAAACGGAAAGCCTCAGCTGGTCGACCCGTTTAGCGGTCAGGAGGACTACGATTTTCCCCCGCCGCTGAACTTATGCGGCCGATGCTACTTTCACGATCATGAGGAAGGGGTGACCATCCCGCTTTTCTGCGGTAAACCGGTAGGCTACTGCGATTTCAAGATCGGCGAGCCAGGAATCGACATGTGGAAATTCCTTATTCAGGGCTTGGGACTGATGGATGAGGATCCGGTCGACATCGGCGGATGTTCGGTCAGTCCCAGGGAGCTCCTGTTCCGGAAAATACCGCCAACTGCTTCCCCCAAAAAACAGATCGAGCTCTACAAAAGCGGCAAGCTGAGCAGCAAGCTCATGCTGGTCTGTGATGTAACGGGTAAAAAGAACGCAAATCCAGTGACCTATCGCCTCTGGACCGACAGCCCCACGGGAAAAGAGGCCTGCCGGAGGATCCCGGGCAGCAACGATGTGTCCTGGATGACGTCGGTCCCCGCCTCAATATTCTCGCTCATGCTGTTGCGGGATCAGGTCAGGCATACCGGTGTGTTTCCGCCGGAAGTGTTTGACCGGCAGGAGGTGGATCTACTCTACCAGGGCATCAAGGAGTGGGGGATTACAGTCATCAAACAGACCGAAACCGTTGTGTGAGCAAGGAGAGCAAATGAGTGTTGAGGTGAACAAAGACAATTTCCAGGAGGAGGTGGTGGATCCCGGTGTTCCCACGGTGGTCGATTTCTGGGGCCCCCAGTGCAAACCCTGCCTGGTGCTGACCCCTGTCGTGGAAAAGCTGGCCGAAGAGTATCAGGGGCAGTTCCGGTTGGTCAAGATCGACGCTTCCAAGAACCGGCGTCTGTGCATCAATCTGCGGCTGCTCAGCCTGCCCACGTTCCTCCTCTATCGGGACGGGAAGGAACAGAACCGGCTTTTCGGCGAGCAGGTAAGCCCTCAGGATCTGAAAGAGGCCGTGGCCGCTCTGTGCAACCGAGAGGCTTGAGGTAGTGTCCAACCCGGTCATCAAGGCTTTTGCCTATCTGCTGGTACACACTCCTGAGTTTATCCGCTACGGTTCCAAACCGTGGCGGGAGATGCAACATCGGCCCGACCTGGACCAAACCCTGTCCAACCACCAGCGCAGCTTCGAAGAGGCGGTCCGCTATCCGCCCAACCAGGTCTTTTTGGGAAACCTGCATCCCGAGGATCTGTCCGGTTGGCCCCTGCCCTGGTGGAAAAACCCGGTGCCGGAGGCAGCAGCTGAAGGTGCTTACGGACATTTCGTAGATCAGGAGCTGTTCTATGGTTATCTGAAAGCATCGGATCACTTTGATCTGGTCTGGCTGACACCCGAGTTCACCAAGCGGATTGGGAGGCGCCTCCAGGGACATGCCCTGTTTATGCAGGACGACCTGCATCGTCTGGGAGAGGGTAAACCGATCGATGATATCCGCCAAGCAATCGATACCGGCGGCTCTCTGCCCCTGTTTCACCGGGGTGAGTGTATCGGTTCCTTCCAGCGGCATCACGAGGAAGATGAGTCCCTCCAAGCCCGGATACTGATGGAAAATCTGATGACCAAGGCGTCGGGCGCCCTAGTGGTGCGGGATCTGCTTCAACGATCCGGTCTAAAACAATCGGACCCGGAGTACCTGATCTCCTGCTCGGAGGAGGCGGTGGGTGACCGCTACAACCGCGGCGGCGGGAGCATGGCCAAAGCGGTGGGGGAAATGTGTTCTCTGCTAAACGCCAGCGGCAGCGATATCAAGGCTTTCTGTGCCGGACCGATCTACGCTCTTGTACACGGAGCGGCACTGGTCAAAGCGGGTGTCCATGAGAGCGTGATCGTGTTCGGCGGAGGCTGTTTGGCCAAGCTGGGGATGAAGTTCGAGGGTCACCTGAAACACGATATGCCCATTTTGGAAGATGTTCTGGGCGGCATCGCCTTTCTCATCACCCCGGATGACGGACAGAGCCCAATCATCCGTTTGGATTGCCTGGGCAAACATGCCATCGGAGACGGCTCGAGCCAGCAGGAGATCATGACGTCCCTGGTGGCCAGGCCTCTGGAGAAAATGGGGTTGGGTCTGACAGCCGTGGACAAAATCGCCACGGAACTGCATAATCCTGAGGTCACCGTGCCCCAGGGCAGCGGGAATGTCCCCCTGAACAACTACCGGCTGATGGCAGCTCTGGCGGTGCTGCGGGGCGAGATCGAGCGGACCGGGATCGATGATTTTGTGGAGCAGAAGGGCATGCCCGGTTTCTGCCCTACCCAGGGTCATGTGCCGTCGGCCGTGCCCTATCTGGGCCATGCCGCCGAAGCGATGCGGCAGGGACGGATAAAAAACGTGCTCTTCGTAGGAAAGGGCAGTCTGTTTCTGGGGAGAATGTCTCAGCTTTCCGACGGGATGTCCTTTATCATGCAAAAAAACCCGGCATTGCCGGAATAGTATAGAGAGGAGGTTGCCCCATGTTCGAAGGCAAGTTTGTGGTGGCCCTCGGTGAACGTGACGGCGTTCCCGGACTGACCATGGCCGAAGTGCTCAGGGCGGCGGGAGCCGAAGTGGTCTCCCAAGTCACCGAGTGCTTTGTCTGAACTTCAGCGGGCGCCATGGATGCGGAAAATCAGACCAATATCATGCGCCTGGCCGAGAAATATGGCCGGGAGCAACTGATCGTTATTCTGGGAGCGGCTGATGTGGAAGGTGCTGAAATCAGCGCCGAAACACTGATCAGCGGCGACCCGAGTTTTGCCGGTCCATTGGCCGGAGTCCAGTTGGGACTCCAGGTGTATCATATTCTCGAACCTGAGCTGAAGCAGTATATCCCGGAGGACGTGTATCAGGAAAAGCTGGGGATCTTTGAGATCGCTGTGGATACACAGCAGATCGGGGAGAGCCTGGCCAGGCTCCGCCAGCAGTGATAGGGCGTCTCCCGCAAGCGAGGCGCTTTAAGATTATACACCCTCGATTTCCCGTTGCCCTGAATCCAGGAAGGCTTGGAACTGTTTAAAGTTCCCAGACCGTACCCTGGTCCACAGGAACGGTGAGCATCTCCAGGGCTCTTTCAACCAGCCGCCGACGGGCCTCTATCTCCCGTTCCGGAGGGAGATCCGGCCGGCCCACCGGATGGGTAATAGCCACGCCATGGAACACTCGATTGGCACCCATGGTAACGGCCACAGTCGGCAGAGCTGTGATAATAACGGCCGGGATTCCCGTCCTCTCGATTTCTCTGGCCAGCGTTGCCCCGCAACGCGTTCCGGTCCCTCAGGTACCGACCAGGAGAGCGGCCAGGATTCCCCTTTTCTTGAGATCCGCGGCAATTTCCCGCCCCATACGTACGGCGTTGGCCACGGTGGTGGAGTTGCCCGTGGTGGAGTAGAGAAAGGGATGGATCTGTCCGATCCGCCCTTTCCTTTCCAGGTGGCGGAGTGCATCGAGGGGTACCAGCCGGTTCGGATCTTCGTTGGCAACTGCGGTATTAAAGCCGCCGTGGATGCTTTGAAATCTGTCTTTGCTCAGGGAGGAGAGCCCTTCAATAGAATAGGCGAACCATTTTTCGGCGCTGTGCGAGGGAAGGCGGTCAGGATTCCCGATGGGGATCAGTCCCCCTTCACTGACCAGAGATACGGTGGCCTGCTCCAGGCTTGCTATCGGCTCCGCAGGGGGAACTTTCTCCTGGCCCAGTGGTACCTCGGTATGGACCCGGCCATCGAGCTTATCCAGTAATGCTTGGACTGCTCTTTCGGCGGCCAGAGCCGTTGACAACTCATTTTTGCGGACGCCCCGGGGAAGATATCCTTCTTCTTCAGGGGGCCCCAGGCTTTCACCTCGGCCCAGCCGTTCGGCCAGCTTGGCCACCCGGGGCAGCACGTGTTTCATCTCCGCCACGCTGCCGCCGGTGGGAACGATATAGGCTGCACCGCCGGCAGCGCTCACTCCAGGGCTATCCGGCTCCATGGCACAGACCGCGGGAATACCTCGTTCGGCTGCAGCCCGGGCCAGGGTGCCGCAAGCCAACCCGTAGCGACCGGCGCCGAAAGATGGACCGCATATCAGGACGTCCGGCTTCTCCCGCTCCAGCATTTTGAGAAGCATCTCCAGAGCTTTTTCCACGTGTTCGTTGAAATAATCATCCCCGCAGAACAACGAGGCCGCCACCTCAAAACCGAGCATCCGGCCCGGGCCGACCGCCCCTGACAGCCACCCCGGGGGAAGCTGGGCCGCCGTCTCTCCGCCGTGGCCGGAGAAGAACTGGTTCAAATAATGGACGACTATCACCAGGTCACCGCCTTGATATAGGTATCACCCAGCTGGGAACAGGCCCCCAGGTAATGCCGTATCATGATGGGTCCCGCTTCCAGGGCCGGGCGGCCGTCTTCCAACGACGCACCTCCGACAACCCGCTCGGGTCTCCAGGCTTCGATCCATTGATCCTCGTTTCCCGAAGAGATGAGACAGTCCGCCTCGGGCACCTCATCGGTCAGTCCGCCGTCGCTTTCCGCTACGATCGCCGCGGTGCGGATGCCCCGGCGCTCACATTCCTGCAGAGTAAACATCAGGTCACTCTGTGAGTTCCCCGTCTGAAAGGGTGTTACCACCACTGCCTCGGCACCCAACTCCACCAGGCGCTCCGCAGCCAGCTGAGCACTGCGCCGTTTTTCTTCCGTGGACGTGAGGTAAGCCCGGGCGATCACGACACCTTTGAAGTCCAGCCTCGAGCTCTGGCCAGCCAGCAGCTGGCGGACGACCCCGCCGCATTGATAGGCGTAGGTGGTGTTGCGCATACCGGCGTAGTCGTAGGCTCCGTTGGTCAACGCCCCCCCGAAGAATTCCTCCACGGAGATGACGGTCGGGTCGGCCCCTTCCAGGCTGCGGCCGTAGAGATAGGTATTCAGGAGAACTCCTTCCGCACCGACATGGACCACGGCCGCCACCGCCGGGAGCTTCTGATCGGCAGAAGGAGGTGATTCAAGGAGGTTCGATTTCTGATTCAGGGTCGTCTCTGCCAGGGCCCGGGCTACCCTCAAGCATCCGCAGCGGAAGGCCCGGTCGGCCAGAAGGAGTGATACTTTCGGCTGGAGAGTAAAATCGAGGGCCAGATGAAATTGAGACGCCAACGGGGTGACCGCCGCCCCGGGTCCGGCCAGATCGAGAAGGGAGTCCACATCCGGATACTCCCCGAGTTGGGACAGGTCGTGGGAAGAGGCAAAATCAACCAGGCCCAGTACCGTTACCCCGTTCAGGCGATGCTGCCGGCCAGGGGGAGCCACCGGTAAACCGATGATCCCGGGAAAAGTAGCCCCTGGATTTCCGGCGTCCACGGTAGGCAGTATCGTCTCGGCTACATGGGTTACCCGCACCGGGTCTCCCGGGCACAGCAGGTGGGCCTGAACCGTACGCACCCCGGTCTCCACTGCGGCCAACCGGGCCATTGCATCGAGATCGATGGTCAACACTCCTTCGGACCAGGAATTGTCCGATCCGGGGAGTATTTTCTCTACGGGAAAGACGGGCCAATCCAGCACCGGACCGGCCAGGGGTACCGTTCTCTCATCCATACCATTCTCTCCTAGCCGCGGTGGGCCCACTGTTGCCGATGACCATCTGCCCCTCCTTTATAACATACACGCTATCGTCCTTCGATAGAAAGATATCAATATCCAGGGTAGGATCTTGGCGAACAATCAACAGATCATTTCTCCTGCCCCAGATCGCGATCAGCCCGGGCCATGAGGGCGTCCAGGTCATGGAGGGTGGAGTCGGGCAGAGGATTTCGGATCGGAGCGGCCAGGATTTGTCGAACACGTTCCTTCGCCTGGGTATACAGGTCGGGCCGGCCCAGTTCCACCCATCCTTCAAAGGTGTTGCGGTCCAACAGGGCCGAACGCAGGAACTCCTCGCCCCTGCAGGCACGTACCGTGTTGTCGGCCATCAGGAAATTACCCCCCGGGCCGGCCTCCACGATGTCTCGATAGAAGTTCTTTTCCTCCGAAAAATCCACTCCCTCCCACAGCCGCTGGCAGAGCCGGGCGATCTCGTGATCCACCACGATCTGCTCCAGCATCAGCACCTGACTGCACTCCAGGGCGCCGATTCCCTGGACCACATCCACGCCGGACAGAACCAGAGGCAGCGTGGTAAGCAGCTTTTCCAGTACGGCCTGGGGCCCCGGCGTCTTGGCATCGCTGAGGCAGCCCGCCTGGGTATTGGGCAGGCCGTAGAAGCGGGCCATCTCGCCCAGGGCGGCGGTCTGCAGGACCATCTCCGGGGAGCCTTCCAGAAAAGCACCACTGCTGAAATCAAAACTGCCTGAGGCGTTACCCACGATCAGGGGTGTTCCCGGGCAGTTGAGCTGAAACAGGACCAAGGCGGAGAGACTCTCGGCGTTGGCCAGAGCAATGTTGGAGAACAAGCTGGCCGGACCGGTGGAGCCGGCGGCGGGCATGGGAAAGATCAGTATTGGCACTTCATGAGGAGCCAGATCCAGATAGGCGTCACTCATATCTTTGTCGTGGACCAGTGGCGCAACCGGACAGTAAACCACGGAGAAAATTTTTCTGCGCCGTATCTCCTCCTCGCTTCCCAATACGGCGGCCGCGGCTTCGATGAAATAGGGCACCTCACGGGGATGAAAGATTTCATCCTGCAGATGCTTGGCGGTGTACTTGAGGGAAGTGATGAAGCGCCCCACCAGAGCGGATTGGCCGGGCAGATCGTTGGCCACCACCGGCGGCCAGACGACGGTACCCAACTCCATGTCTTCAAAAACTTTGAGTCCCGGCTCCAGGTCCGCCAACCGGCCGTAGCGCCGCTCACCGGTCTCGAAATCCAGCATATAGGTGACTCCGCCGTCCAGATTGTAGGTCGGCCGGTACGCCGGAAGCAGCAGGTCGTAGCTCGGGTTCCGAGCTCCCAGCAGGCAGGTCTTGGGCGTACTCTGCAGAGCCTTCGCCACAAGGTTCTCTGGAATCCGGACGATCCTATTCTCGACAGGAGCACCGTGGTCGGACAGGATCTGCACCGCCCTGTCGCTGTTGAACTTGACACCGACTTCAGCCAGGATTTTGAGGCTCTCGGTATGGATCCGCCGTTTTTCTCGTTCCGACAGTATCGTCGCCTGTACAGGCATCGGTGCGTCTCCTCGATACCGCCGTTCAGCCGCTGTGCCCGCACCAGCGCAGGATGGCCAAGGCCAGGACTTTTGTGAGCTGCATCAGCTCGTCCATGTTTATGAACTCATTGACCATATGGGCTGATTTTCCACCGGGGCCGATGGAAACCGTCGGCACCTTGGCATAGTTGATCAGATGGACCGCATCGGTGAGGCCTCCGGAACCGATGGGCTGCGGATCCAGCCCAAGGTCCCGGGCGGCGGCCAGGGTTGTCTGCACGATCGGTTCATCTTCTTCGACTTCGGCTCCGTAGAGCAGGGTGTCGGTCGGCTCCAGCTGAGGGGGATGCTCCCTCATCCAGGGATCGGTAGCGGCTGCT
>Ga0114922_10005195_pt1 | contig 12038 bp, 9 predicted proteins | sample AartaG_FD_100975 | JGI IMG/M metagenome (GOLD analysis project Ga0114922, IMG submission 100975) | Deep subsurface microbial communities from Aarhus Bay to uncover new lineages of life (NeLLi) - Aarhus_00045 metaG | ecosystem: Environmental > Aquatic > Marine > Oceanic > Sediment | place: Aarhus...
CTCGGTCAGTTACGATGCCGACCCCGCAGGACATGGCCTCCAACGCCAAACTAGATACAACAGGGTGTGGCAGTCCTGATTCAAATATAAAGATGCCATCCAACTGGTTGAGCAAGCGTGGCATTTCCCACGGAGCAACAAACGGAAACCACTTAAAACTACAAACAGCCTCAGGACCAAGACTCTGTTGAAAATCTGCCACACCTTTGCCCTGGCCAACGACCCAAAACTCGAATTGATCCGTGAGCTGTCGCATGATATCAGCAACCAGATGCAAACTCTTGTGCCGCCAGTAGTAATTGATTTTTCCTATCGCAGCCAGACGCAACCGTGGCCCTGAGGCATCGCTTGGAGCGAACGATTCTCCATCTGGAACATACGCTGGTTGATAAACTAGGTGAGAAGCAACCGGGCCTAATAGCTTTTGGTTACTTTCCCCAGTCACTACTACATCGGCATGTGCTATCGCTTCACTAAGCACCGTTTCTAGGATCTTCTTTTTCAGAAACTTCTCCAAATCAGATCCCCCATGCCGAACTACATGATATACGCCAGTCGAGCATTTTGCCAGATGGCCCAAGATTCCATAAGGGACAAGGTAATCTGTGTCTAGAATCTGTATTGCGTGCTCTTGAATCACCTTCGTGGTGAGATCCAGTAGTGCAAGAGCATGCTCGTCATCCTCGGGTATATGCCAGGGCATTTCGTCGGAAGGCCGGTGAACCCACAAATTTGATATTGTGTCAGGCGGGCTCTCGCAATCTTGGATTTGGTATTCTCGCGCGGCAGAGATTCCGTGTGTAATGACATGAACTATGTGGCCTCGTGCTGCCAAACCACGAGCTAGCCAATATGTCTTTGCAGCAATGGCGCCTTCCAGAGGAGGGTATTTACTGAGGACTGCAATCCTGTACGGCATAGCTTACCTGGGGCAGAAATGTTTCAGCAAATATGTCGAAAAGGTATACATCAGCCTTACTCTGCAGATACCTTTTCAGAGGATGTTGTGAGAAGGCTGAATCACTTACAGAAGCCTCTATTCTCTCGGTTATTGATGGAGCAATGTTGGACACAGCTGCAGGCATACCTTCCTTCAAGCGCGTTAGAACCCAACCTAGACCTAAACGCTCCAATTCTGGTTTGAAGGCTTCTCTAAGAATCCGCTTTGTCATTTGTTTGTCTGGAACTTTATATTCAATGGGCAAACACAAAGCAAAAGCTGCCAGTTCGTCAGAAAGATAAGCAGGGCGAACTTCAAAACCGAAAGCGCCTGCGGCCCTATCTACGCTCTGCAAGTGATAGTTAGCAAGTCCTCCTCCCATTAGCGCATCGAAGACATTACGTCGGTAGACACCCTCGTCTTCAGGTAAGGGGAAAAGGTCATTCACGAGTTTGCGAATTGTATGTCCGTTCGGATTCAACTGCAGCCTATTCCTTATGCGATCTGCAAAACCCAGTGGATGTGTGTACACCCAGTAATAACCTCCGAATAACTCGTCAGCCCCTTCTCCTGAGAAGGCAACCTTAACGTGCTCTGATACTGTCTCAGACAGCAGGTGAAATGCTATACCACCATGGATATCAAAAACCCCACCAGCTACGAGCGACTCATAATGTTCTACAAAGTGTGCCAATCTTCCAAAGTAGTCCTCAAGAGTTACCCTTCGCTCAATATGACGCGTGCCTAACTTCTGCGCAACTTCCCTTGCCGCGATAAGATCTGCGCTTTCTGAGCTGTCTGCTAGTGTGAACGTAGTAACCGGATAACCCAGTATGCTCCGAGCAACTAGAGTAAGAATAGTTGAATCCAATCCTCCTGAAAGATAAATACCTATCGGGTGGCCTCCGTGTGAAAGAAGCAAATCCATCGTTTCGATGACTTGTTGCCTCAACTGAGTCGTAGCGGCCGAATAATCTAGATGGTATTCTTGGTCAAAATAACTAGCCTCGGGCGCTTGCCAGAACTTGCTTACTCTTTTGGCCCCTTCTGAGAAGACAACCACTGTGCCTGGTTCTACTTGGCTAATTCCTTCAAACAAGGTTTCGTCTAGTGAGAATATGTATCCGAAGACGGTGATCTCTTCTAGTGCTGAGATGTTTAGCTTTGCTGTGACTTCTGGATGTACCAGGATGGCCTTGATTTCGGATCCAAATAGAACCTTCTGTCCCGCATGTGCATGATACAGAGGTTTAATTCCAAATCGGTCTCGTGCCAGTACTAATCGGTCGTCATCTACGATGGCTACTGCAAACATGCCTTTGAGATGTATAGGGAAATCCAGCCCGTAATGGTTATATAATTTTGCCACAACCTCGGATTCCAAATCTGTGTGAAATATACACCCAAGTGCTTTTAGCTCTGCACGCAGAGCTCCAACGTTGTAGATTTCACCATTCAGCAGAACCGTGATATTGGTCTCTGGGTCGCGAAATATGGCAGAAGCATCTGAACCACCCACTATAGCCAGACGGGATGCTCCCAAACTACTGTTGCCAGTGGTCAACCAATCCAGCCCGTCCGGTCCCCGATAGGCCACACTTCGGGCCATTTCTGCTACTGTAGCCTCGTCAGATTGGTTCCATATTCCCGTTATTCCACACATAGCTTATTACTCTGCCAGGAAAGGCAAGACACTCGATATCCCGATAAGAGCCATGGCTGCACCATCGTCTAGATAGTGATAGGGCCACAGTCCGTTGGGGAGCTGGCTCGATTCTAACCAACCTATAGCTCTTTCTACTATATGTCTAGGAACCAGTGTTCCAGCTTTTGAAAGTCCCCAGAGGGTCGCCCCTGTACTCCACGGATCGCTGCCTAATGGATGTCCTTTCCAGGGGCCAAAGCCGCCATCCTCTTCTTGTTCGTCATTTAGGTAACCAATGGTGCGGTCAACTAGATCATTGTCCCGAGAAGCTTTGCTGTGTGCCTGAGCAATTAGAAAGAAAGCCCCTTTGTATGTGAGTGGTGTGGAACCTGCTAGATCTGTTTCCCATTGGCTAGCTAACCATTTCAAAGCCGAGGCGTTAACGACCTCCGGCACAAGCACACTGACTAAAGCGGTGAGCGGAATACGGGGTTGGTCACGCTCACTTTCCCCCCATGCTCTACAGGATAGACGCACAGCCGTCAACCACTTCTTCCCACTGGCTGATTGTACTCTATATCGATCACCAAAAGTAGCAAGATATCCCAGGCACCACAACGTCTCCTCCACGTCAGCCCAGCCCCCGTCTTTTCGCTGAGTTGCTATCAGGTAAGACGTGAGGTTGTCCCCAGGGAACGTTCCTTTAACAGAGCAACCACTTGCCAACAAAGCATACCCTGCTCTCGCTAGTCTGATTGGCTCTAATTTCTGCTGCAAGACCGAGTGCAAGAAATAGGCAAGTCCATTTACAGCGTTCTCCACCAGCGATATTTTCATTTGCCATCATTACTCCTTAGCTCAATCCCGACTTCATAAAGCTGGCGTAGTCTATTCTGTAGTACATCAGCCGGAGTAGATTTTGCGCAAGTCTTGCAGACACAGTATAGAGCGTGGTCTGCACCATACAATCTAAAATCAGCCTCACCAATTTCCACAAAATCATCACAGTGCACACACCATACGGTGCAGTTACATCTGGCTCCTTTAGCATCAGCACCGCGCTTACTGCGGAGGCGGACATTTATGCCCACATCTATAGGTAATATAGCGAATTTGTCATGATATATGTTCTGTAAATGCCGGACAAGGTCAGCACGAATATGGCCCCTAAGCTCCTCTCCGAATTCGCCTATTAAGATCAAAGGTATACAAACTTGGTTGGTTTTCGGCAACTTATGTAGGTCGGAAAGCAATCGTAGCATTCCTATGAGGTAGGGGTGATTTTCGTCACGTACTAGGCTTTCGCAATGGAATTCACGGTGTGTATTCTCTTCGCATTGGTCATAGTAATCAAACGAGTAGCTGTCGCTATCGTCTCTCTTGATAAGTGACCCGAGGTGAATTACCAATGCATTGCAGTCTTTGTATTGGCTAGAAATGTCTTGCCATTTTCGGTCCTCATTCAAGGGGTCATCCATGTCTGGATATATCCACTTCGTGTCTCCTGTGTAGCCAAAGGTAAGTGCTTGTTCGGTCTTTCCCTTGAGAGTGATGACAAAGCCGAAACTATCCGACCGGGTCTTATCGTCGTGGAAGGCCCGCGTCGGCTTTATTTCGATAGTAACCCTACCATCGTTAGAGTGGCTATTATTTGACTGTCCGTCAGGACTTTCTAGTGGTGGGAGGATCGGGCTTACCCTTTCAATCAGATTAGTCAGTCTATCGTCATCCTCGCCTTCAGAACTCTCAAAATGAAATTTTGGCTTCTGGCCTAAATTCTCAAAATATCGGTCATCTATTTCTCTCTCCATGTCTATGATGTAGGGCTCGATAATGTAACGAAAACCTGGGTCCTCAACGATATGTTCGAGCCTCTTGTAGGCACCCAATGATAAGATTACGTGGACCCGCTTTTCCTTGTTACCTCGCTCCTTTAATTCAAAGAGGAGGGTAACTATTGCTTCCAAGTCCCGAATGTGATCCACGTGGGCATGGCTTATCAATACTATGTCGATATCATGCAGGCTAAAGCCTGCATGGAAGAGGTTGCGGACGAAATCAAAGCCGGGGTCAATAGCAATGCCAACGTCTACTCTCTTTTTTCTATCGACGTGGTACAGCAGGTAACCGCCACCCAGGGAATATCCCTTGGCTGGAGACGAGGAATTCCAGCGTTGGAGCCCCAAGAAGTAGAAACCGCTTTCCTGGGAGTCATGGACACTCGGGGACTTGAGATGACGAAGGAAGTAACTGTCCCAGCGTTTCATAATTTGCTCAAAATCATAGGAGTCACTATTTCCCTTCTCAGATTCGGAACGGCTGCACTTCAGAAGTTCGAGATAGTCTTTCTCTTTCATGGGCTCTAGGTCATTCCAGCACAACCGGCGAGCATACTGATACTTTTCTTCATCAGTATTCCCACGCAGCAAACCTCCGGGGTCCGAAAGCTCGTAGCGTAACTCCAGGTCCCGTATTCGCAGATCGTCTCTATCTTTTCGTTCACGCTCAAGTAACCGCTTAATGAGTCTGTGCTTATCTTTTTCAATACTGCTCATCACTTCGCGCATCACTTTCGAGTTGAAGAAATTTAGCATCGCTTTGGTAAACCAGGCATAATGTTCACTTTGTATCCTTCTCAGGTCTATACCTTTAAACTCGCAGTACGGACAGGCGACGTTTTCACTCTCGTCGGGTTCCTCTTTAAGGATATTGTCCACTCTTTCTTCATAAACTCCTTTAGCGATCTGCGCAATCGCATTGCTGCTATCTCTAGCTTTCTGGGTGGGAAGATCTAGTTTGACATCACCAGCTCTAGCCAACCATACCAGGTATTTGGCTACCTGTTGGAGGTAGCCGTTCCGGTTACAAGCATTGAACTCCACTAAATCAAAGTATTTCGAGAAGGAACTGGCAATGTTTTCTAGGTACGGTTTGGCTTTCCTAATTCCATTGATGTAACTATTACATATGTTACTCTTAAACTCATTTTGGAGGATATTTGCTCCATATTTGACAATAGGCAAAAGGCCCACGACATCTTGCTCATCTTTCCCCTTTGGCTTTTTCTGCTCTGTACCTTCTAATGTCAGCCACTGGAGATGGTCTTCTATCAGGATATCGAAAAACCGCTCCGCCAAGCTGGGATAATTGCATCCTTTAATAGCACTAACATCGGGGGGTTCAAAATCTAGCCGCCCTTTGTGTTCTTCGCTTTTCTCCAGCAGCTCTTGTCTGATTGAATCTAGGGTAGCTCGGCTCAGGTCCAGTCGCCTCATTTGCTGGTATGCTTGAGCTCTAATGATGTTTGCTTGGATTTCCTTGTATCTTCCTTTCCGTGCAATTCCCTTTTTTAATGTGTCTAGGGCGTGGTAAGCGAGTTGAAGTTTGAGTTGAACCTCGGCCCGGAATAATTTTGCTGGCAGAAGGAGGAGTTTCTCTCCGCTATGGTGTTGATAAAATTCCAGATTCTCTGCACCATTGTTATCTGTTTCCCACCTCCGAACCTGCCAGATAATGCGGTTGAATTCCAAAACGGCCTTTCGGTAGTAGCCATTATGAAAATAGGCAACGCCAATGTTGTATCGAGCCCATAGCTCATAGAATTCATAAGGTGATTTCCTAGCTTTCTCCTCTTCTTTTTTAGTGTGGTTTTTATCGATGGAATAGATGGCCTCTTTAACGACGCGCCGGGCGCGCTCAGAGAATCCTAATGCTTCCCACCCTTGAGAAGCCGCCGAAAGCTCCATAAGATAAAGTATCGTCAACCTCTGAACTTGGCCTCTGGGACTTCCTTTCCCTTTCTTCCTTGGGTCAGGGAGATGCTTCTCTAGATACCAAGCAACGTCATCAAGTCGGCGGGTGTAGCAGTCGGTGTTGCTTTTCTGCTGTATTTTTGCTCTAAGCAACTTAGCATAGAATAGGTAAGACCATGCCTCTTTAAGTTCATCATTGGGATCCAAGTTTACTTTGCAGACTTCTGTGATCGGTATACCACTTTTATTGGGACTCAATAGACCTTGCCAATTATCGTCATTCGTACAGTTCTTGTCCTCACGAAAGCAGTTATTTAGTGCTTGTGATGCTACCATGTCAAGGCCAGGCCCACGCTGTGTCACTGTACATACCGGCTTGTACATTTCTTCGTCCATCCAAACGTCAATCCCGGCGTTCAACTTTTCCAATTTTACAAACTCGGCCTCGTTCATGTCTGCCCCTCATTCCTAAACAGGTGGCTGCTCCTCTGCGAGGTAGCGGTTTATATCAAGCATAAGTGTTTAGTGAAAAGGGAATGCATTCTAACGGCACCCGTGGCAGGAAGAGCATTGTCTGCACACCAGCCGTTTGCCGTTAGCTTCAATAATCTGCATGGGGAAAGTCATCTTCCTCTCTTTGACCAGCACTGGACGTTCATAATTGATTCTTTTCTTCTCCATGATCTTGCCTCCCAATGATTTTTTCCTTGTGCAATTCGTTTATCAGCTTTCGCAAGTCTGCCTCTCCTTGCTTGGCAGATACTTCAAAGGCTGCCAAAAAATCGCCTCTTAAACGAACCCATTCAATACCATCACCAATCGCCTCCAGCACCCAGAACGATGTTCGGTTGAGCCGGAATTGGCCACCAGTGATAACACTGAACGCATAATACCAGTCTTGGTCTGGCAACGAATGTAGCACTATCCCATCTTTCAGGGCAAGAGTCTCACCAGCTTTTAGCGCCAGCACTGCGGATCCTCCGCCATATAATCGCCAGAACAAAAGTAAGCCATAGCTCGACAACCCCGGCAATTCGCTAATAGCTCGCAATCTCGACATTTACCCTGTATATTCTTGGGATTGCGGATCTTCCAGAGAAGTTCTGAATCATACCAGATAGAAAACAAGCCATCTGTTAGTATATTACCGATTGGAATAGGTAGACGGCGACAGGGGTATACTGTCCCATCTGGCATTACAGTCAGTGCGTTATTGCCTACTGAGCAAAGTGCTCCTACACTTGAATCATCAGGAGCAACCAAAGTAAAGAGCGGACGGTACAATAATATGCGAGTACCCTTCTTTTGCAGAGCTATATCATAAACGTTTTCATACAGCTCCTTGAGTTCTATAGGAGAGAGGAGTTGGTCTCGAAGTGATTCGCCTCTTCCCTCAGGGATCAAACGTTCTAAGGCAAAAGCATCTACACCCTCTTTATTCAAAACATCAATTAGTGCAGGGATGTCCCTGTAATTAAACCGGCTTACAGTGGTCATGACACTGACGGTAAGACCATGCCTCTTCATCTTTCTGATTGCACTTAATGTTTCTTGGTAACTTCCTTCGCCTCGGATAGCATCATTGATTTCTGGCTTTGATCCTTCCAAGGAAACCTGTACTCGCCGTAGTTTGCCCTGCTTTTCTAGAGCGGCAGCAGTATCGTCTGAGATGAGAGAACCATTGCTGAGGATGTCGTAGTAGGCAAAACTCGGCATCTCATCGACTCGATTCATCAAAGCGATGAGTTCCGATTCACGCACGAAAGGCTCCCCTCCCGTCAGGGAAAGAGACCCCTGTCTGTCCCATTTGACAAGTGCTCCCTCCATGCGGTCAAGGACTAATTCAAGGTCAGCAAGCGGTAAGTCTCCTACAGGATGGCCATTCTGATAACAGTGGCTGCAATGCTTATTGCACCGCTCCGTGATATGCCACTGGAAATAGAATTCGTCGGTGGCGTTCAGCTCTAGCTCCACTTCCGCCCTTCTGCGAGGTTTAATGTTATTATAGACCAAAACTTAACGAAATTGAATTGTATCCTTTGGCAGCTTCAGCTTTGATTCCCAATAGGAGCTCCCCTGTACTTTTTGCCAAATAATAATATTCTTTTTTACAGTAGCAGTAAAGTCCATGGAGGAGCAGTCCTACAGGTCTGCTGTGGATTATTCGGAATGACTTCTCTGTGCAACAATTAGCCATAACGTTCAGCTTCTCTACTCACCCCCCCGCTCGCCCAGCCAAAGCGAAGCGGAATACCCATCAAATTGAAAGCCTCAGACTTCAGCTCTATTTTGGGTTAGGGTTGGTAAGCCAAAGTCTAACATTGGAACTTGGTCAGTTGTTGGGGGCTGGTCGCGTTTAAGTTTTGATAGCACCGATGCCAGGGGCTATACGGCCGAAGTTACCGCGCTGAAGAGGAGGATTAATAACCCTATTCCAAAAGCTGTCATACCTAAATTCGACAGAAGCTTTTGAAGCTTAGCCAATTCAGGAGAAGGTCCTTTAGCCCCGACTCGCCCTATCTTAGGGGATAGAACCTCCAGAATATAGATGCCTATGGGGATTAGCGCAACCACAAAAATGAGCTTCAGTAGAAAAAACAGGGCCCAGGGGCTACTGAGGTCGAAACCACCCGCGTAGTGAGGGCTAAGAAGCGTCATAATCACACCGGTTACCACGAGGATACCCCCACAAACGTAAGCAAGAACTCGGAACCTCTTCATGTATGAGCCCATAAAACGTCCCATGACTGGCGGTTCCAGACTTTCCCTAACCGATGGCGAGAGAGCTAAGTTATTAATGAACACACCACCCAGCCAGGCCACCGTCGCTGTTAGGTGCAGCCAGTCAATTATCGCAGCTACTATTAATCCCCCGACATTACCCATTGTTACACCTCCTTGTCTTTGTCACTCGTGGTCAGGACGCTGATTCTCATGGCTTCTTCTAGTGTTCTGGGCCACTGCTGCTGCATCTCGTCCTACCTTTGCCTCAATCCTCATAGCATAGGGTATGTGCTTCTGACCATAGCTTGAGGCAGAACCGCAATTCGTGGGTTCTCATTGAACAAGCCTAAAGGAATCTACAACTGCCTGACCTTCAGGCCAGTCCGTGCCTGAAACGGATATTACTGTGAGGCTATAGTAGATGGACTCGGTCTCCCTGACGACCATCTCGCCCTCCAATGCTGTACCCCCATGAACAAAGGTGAAGGCTACTGCCCAGTCCCATTTCCCCGATACCGGTTCATTCTTAAAGACATTCAGGTTTGTGGCACCCAGTCTGCCAAAGAACTCCTGGAGGTTGGCTTCAATAGACCCAGCTATCACTGACTCCGGGAGCAACCCAATCCTAGGTTCCCCAGGCTTGGCGCTGACCTGGATTTGGTCGTATTTCCTCTCGGCGGGGCCTATGACTATCTCATTAGCACTGAGTTGCACCAAGTCCCAGCCCTGCGGGTAGGCAACGCTGTAGCCGAACTCTTCGCTTTCATAGCGTACGAGTCCTGGCTCAGTCGAGGTCTCACAAGCCACAACGGAACTAGCCAATAGAAGAACCAGTCCAATAAGGGGCATGGGATACCACTTGTGTTTAGTCATTTTTACCTTTGGCTTGGCTACCATCCAAATTATACACCCACGTGAAGTGAAGCAGAAGACGCGGCACAGACCCTATTGGTCGAGGTCATCTTTCAGGCGTATTGGGGCTTGTATAAAATGACTGTGCACCCTCTCCCTCCACTGCCTCTGCTTCAACCCCGACCCCAACTTCCGCCCACCCGACCAACACCCCCCACACGCTATTCCCTCATCATGCACCAACAACAACCCTTTCCCTTCATGGGGGAGTCAAACCACATCCCTCGACTACACAGACGCACACCCATACATACACATCCTCGACCACCATGCAACACAAGACAAGCGACGGGAACACAACAGAGATAACACAAGGCAGAAACAAAGCCTACCCCTTGACCAACAACACAAACCCCTTGACCACAGGCACAACGCTACACAACAAACACAGGCAGGACAACAGCAATAGGTAGGAAGGGAGAAGGGACAGAGGTAGGTAGGTGAGAAGGTAAGAGACCACCCCACCCATCAACCCCCCACCCACAAGGCAGGCGAACCACCCGAAGCATGGCCCAGGAGTACGCATCACCCCGCAATAATAAGACAACCTTGGCAACACAGTCAACAGGCATCGGGGGATACATACAAACAAACCAACGCCCACACCCACCCTACCCCCCAACTCAGGCAGCGCATACAGAGGCAGTCCTACCCCATAGGGGTGGCTCGGCAGTCGTGAACCAACCCTACCCCACGCCATAAACCCAGCAGCACATATAGAGGTAGCCTGGCCATGGCGGTGGCTCGGCAGTCGTGATCTGACCACACCCCATCCCCTTATCCCACGGTGGTCATGTAGGGGTAGTCTTGTCACACAGGCAGGTTATACCCAGGTTGTCCTCTCTCACCCTTGGCCCGCCCATGGTGGCGGCTTAGCCCACTCGCTCGGTGCTACCCACCCTCTTCTCTCGCAGCACGCACTCAGGGAGGGTAGCATATCTCGGGCAGCAGCGGCCGCCTGCGGCGCTCAGCTTCACGCTGCACTACCTCACGCCAATCGTCGCAGCACGCCAGGGCTTGCTCAAGGCGCTCAGCTGCCGCGGCGGCCCCTGTCCAGGTCGCAGCGCAACGCAGGCATCCACGCCTCCCCTTGGCCCGCCCACTGAGGCCGCTCCCAAGCACGCGTCGCACCGGCCCACCCGTCTCAGACCTCCACAACGGACCCTATCCGGCTCCGCGCCCATTTACGTCAGCCTTGAGCTGGGTCGTAATCCTCGCAATGAGGTTCTTATCTCTGTCTCACTCGGTTACTCGGCATACTCAATGGCTTCCTCTGTCTACCGACCACCGCACTTCGTTTCCACCCCACCAGTAGCGTCCCTTATGCGTAGGTATTTCAGCCCGCCGTGTTCTCCCATTGTCAACAGAGGTCGCCCCTACTTCCTCTCTCCACCACCTGCTTTCCTGATTATCTTTGGGCGCCAGGGGCACGCCGGACAATGGCCTGCGGCCTTGCCACTCGCCGCGGACGGCCTGGCGAAGCGCTCTCCCAACCACGCTCCGACTTCCTCCCCCAACCCTGCGCTATGTTCTGGCTTCCCCATGGCCTGCGGCTTCGCCCTTGCGCGGTGTGCAGCCTTACTATCGTTCGCCGTCCACCAAGGCTTCAAGCATAAGCATAGGTTAGTGCCACGGCGGGCTTCTTCGCTTGTCGTGAGTTTGCCTTGGAGGTGTCGTCATGTCCCAGTCCCTTTGTGCTGTCAGTCCTTGCCCTCGCACGTGCGTCCGCGTGTGCCATTGCCCCGCTGGTCGGGCCCGCGCTTCGCTCTTGCTGGCTCAGCAGGCGGTGCGGCGCTTTCAGCGCCGCGCCTCTGCCAGCGAGGTGAATCATGAATGACATCCTACTTCCAGGCTTCAACTATATGGTCTGTGACCTGGTTACGGCTCGTGGCCAGTGTCCCTGGCTCTGCGGCAAGCACGGAGGTTGTATCACCACCTGGCAGGGCTGCTACTTCACCAGGCTTGGGGACCGCATCAAGACTGACCGCATAACTCTCACGCCAGCCCTCGCCCGTCAGCTAATCCGCAGAGCTCACGCAGTCCTCGCAGCGAGCAACTGCCTTGA
>Ga0114922_10005196_pt1 | contig 12038 bp, 9 predicted proteins | sample AartaG_FD_100975 | JGI IMG/M metagenome (GOLD analysis project Ga0114922, IMG submission 100975) | Deep subsurface microbial communities from Aarhus Bay to uncover new lineages of life (NeLLi) - Aarhus_00045 metaG | ecosystem: Environmental > Aquatic > Marine > Oceanic > Sediment | place: Aarhus...
ACGGCATCTTCTCGCTGCGCTTTGTCTCCCGGAACCTCTATTACATGAACCTCGGCTTGCCCCGGTTCTACCACATAGACGGTCAATGGCATTGGCGACCGAACTTCGAGGAAACGGGTATCTGGTGGACCACGCCGCTGCTGATCTACCTCCCGGTCTTCCTGCGGCGCACCTGGCGAGACCCTCAGGGCCGGATTGCACTGCTAGCCGTCGCTCTGATCTTCGCCGCCCTGCTCTGCTACCACAGCACCGGATGGGAACAACGAGGCCACAACCGCTACTCGCTGGACTACGTGCCGATGATGTTGGCCCTGATTGCCCCGCACTGCGGCCGGGGGCATCTGCGGTGGGTCACGCCTCTGGCGGTGACCTGGAGTATCGCCTATTTCGCTTGGCTGATTTGAGGCTGCGGACGGACGGCGCGTGCCGTCCGCAGCCGGACAGACTAGGATGTGCGGCCGCTGACCGTGGGACGACTCATGGCAGAGTATGAACCGGTACTGTTGCGAAACGTCGGCGTCGAGAATTCGAGGTCGTTGAAGGTCTACGAGTCCCGCGGCGGGTACCAGGCCCTGCGCAAGGCGTTCAAGATGGCCCCGGAGGAGATCGTGGCCGAGGTCAAGGCTGCCAACCTCCGCGGTCGGGGCGGGGCCGGCTTTCCCGCCGGGGTCAAGTGGGGGTTTCTGCCCGCCGACCGCACCGTGACCCTGCTCTGCGTCAACGCCGACGAGTCGGAGCCCCCGACCTTCACCAACCGCGTGCTGATGGAGGAAGACCCCCACCAGTTGATCGAGGGCACCATCATCACCGCCTACGCGACGCAGTCCCAGATCGCCTACGTCTACATGCGCGTCGAGTTCCACGAGCAGTTCCACATTCTGCAGTTGGCCATCGACGAGGCCTACCGAGCCGGCTATCTGGGCAAGAACATCCTGGGCAGCGGCTATGACCTGGAGTGCTACATCCACCGCGGCGCCGGGGCCTACGTCTGCGGCGAGGAGACCGGTCTGACCGAGTCCATTGAGGGCAAGCGCGGCTGGCCCCGGATCAAGCCGCCCTTCCCCGCCGTCGAGGGCCTCTTCCGCCGACCCACCGTAGTCAATAACGTCGAGACGCTCTGCAACGTGCCGCACATCGTCGAGCGGGGGGCCGACTGGTTCACCAGCATCGGGCCCGAGGGCAGCAGCGGCCCAAAACTCTTCGGCGTGAGCGGTCCGGTCAGGCGCCCCGGGTGTTTCGAGGGGCCCATGACCATCACCTGCCGGCAGTTGGTCGAAGACGACGCCTATGCCCGGGGCATGCTCGACGGCAAGCGGATCAAGGGCGTCATGCCCGGCGGGATCAGCATGGGCATCCTGGCCGCGGACGAGTTGGACATGAAGATGGACTTCTCCGATCCGGCCAACTACGGGTTGCTGGGGCTGGGTACGGCCGCGGCCGTGGTCATCGACACCGATACCGACATCCGCCAGGTACTGGCTAACGTGGCCCGCTTCTTCGCCCACGAGTCCTGCGGCCAGTGCACCCAGTGCCGCGAGGGGACCTCCTGGATGTACAAGATGGCCGCCCGCATCGCCGCCGGCGCGGGCCGGACCGAGGATCTGGACCTGCTGGTCGAGGTATCGCAGAACATGGGCATGATGCCCGGTCTGAGCATCTGCGGCCTGTCCGACGGGGCGGTCTACCCGATCCGGACAATTGTGAACAAGTACCGCCAGGAGTTCGAGGAGCACATTCGTCGCCAGGACGCCAGCCGGGTCGAGAAGGTGCTGGCGCCGTCTCATTGAGGGAGGTAGGGCGGGCTCTGCTCGCCGGAGTGATTCGCAAGACGATGCCCAAGATCACCATAGACGGAAAAGAGATCACGTGCCGTGACGGCATCACCGTCCTGCAGGCGGCCCTGGAAGCCGGTTGGGACGTGCCCCACTACTGTTATCACCCGGGGTTGAGCATCGTGGCTTCCTGTCGGCTGTGTCTGATGGAGATGCAGATGCCGGACCCCAAGACCGGCGACATGGTCTGGGCGCCCAAGCTCTTCCCCTCCTGCCAGACCCCGGTCCGCGACGAGATGGTGGTCCGCTTCAATTCCCAGGCGGTCAGCACCAGCCGGGCCCGCTGCCTGGAGTACTTGCTGCTTAACCATCCGCTGGACTGCCCGGTATGCGACCAGGCCGGTGAGTGCTATCTGCAGGACTACAGCTACGGCTTCGGCCAGGCCACCTCGAGAATGGTCGATCCCAAGGAGGTCAACCCCAAGAAGGACGTTGGGCCCCGGACACTGCTGTACTGCGACCGCTGCGTGCTCTGCACCCGCTGCGTGCGTTTCACGCAGGAGATTTCCGGCACCAACGAGCTGTGCGTCACCAAACGCGGCAGCCGGGCCGAGATCGACGTCTTCCCGGGAAGGCCCCTGGACAATCCCCTGCAGGGCAACGTGGTGGACATCTGCCCGGTGGGTGCATTGCTCGACAAGGATTTCCTGTTCAAGCAGCGGGTCTGGTTTCTGCAGTCGGCCCCCTCTATCTGTCCCGGGTGCAGTACGGGCTGCGCGATCCGCGTCGACGCCAACGACGACGTCGTCTATCGCCTGAAGCCCCGCTACAACCCCGGCGTCAACGACTGGTGGATGTGCGACGAGGGGCGCTTCGGCTGGAAGTACGTGCACGACCCGGCGCGTTTGACGGCCCCGAAGTTGCGGCGGGGCAGCCATGTGGAAGCGCTCAAATGGGAGGACCTGCCGGGAATCCTGGCCATCCGCTTCGGGCGGCAGGTGGAACGGAAGGGCTCAGCCGGCGTGGCGGCGGTGCTCTCGCCGATGATGGCCTGCGAAGAGGCCTGGCTGCTGATAGGTTTCCTGCAAAGGATAGCCCCCGAGCTGACGCTGGTCACCGGCCACGTGCCGGTCGGCGGCCAGGACCAGACCTTCCCCATCGGAGCGACCGCCGAGGCGATCAAGTTCACCATCCGCCAGGAGAAGTGTCCGAACCGCCGGGGAATCGAGACGATCATGGCCAGGTCCGGCTGCGCCGCACTTTCGCTGGAGGAGTTCTGCGCCAAGGCCGGCGCGGGAGAGTTCTCCGCCGCCTGGATCGTGGGCGGCTATCCGGATAAGCAGTGGGTTCCCAAGGATCTGGCCGCCGCCGCCGGCAAGATCGAGCTGCTGGTCGTGCAGGACCTTTTCGAGAACCAGCTCACCGGGGCGGCCACGGTTCTGCTGCCCTCCTGTGCCTTCGTCGAGCGGGCGGGCTGCTTCATGAACGCCCAGGGCAAGCTTCAGCCGTTCCGGGCGGCGATCCGCCCGCCCGATTCGCCCGTGGGCATCCGGCGGGACGGTCAGTATCTCTATGAGTTAGCCGGATACGAAGGCGTATACAACGCCGCCCGGGTCCGCGAGCTGATGGCCGCCACGATGGGCGAGTTCGCCGAGGTGGGCGACGCGCCGCCGCGCCCGGTGCACCAACACTAGGGCCGAAGTGAGAAGTGAGAAGTGAGAAGTGAGAACAAGACGCGGCGAACACGGCGATGGGGAGAGTCCTCCTTATGAGATCGCTGAACGGACGGCAGTGTTCGCTGATCGCTGTATCCAGGCGGCATTGGCGCTGCCCAATAACGGCGTTGCCTGGGAACTGCAAAGGCAGTTGGTGCGCTCCGCCGGCAGTGTTGGGGCCAACCTGGCAGAAGGAAAAGGTATCCTGACCAAGCCCGAGTTCAGCCATAAGGTGAGTATCTCACTCAGGGAGGCGCACGAAACGCTGTATTGGCTCGAGAGGATTGCAAACGCTGAGCTGCTGTCGCGACGGCGGTTGGAACCGTTGATTGGCGAGGCCGACGAGATAATAAGCATTCTGACGATAATGCTGAAGACATCCCGAGGTCAACAATGAAGTTTCCCGTGATTCCGTTTTCTCACTTCTCACTTCTCACTTCTCACTTTACCGGTCGCGCGGTGGAGCACGCGAATGGTTGAGTTCTTCAAGACCCAGTTGGCATTCAGCGCGGCGCTCATGCTCGTCGTCATCGCGGCCATGATGGGCACGGTGGCCTACAGCATCTACTTCGAGCGCCGGATTGCGGGCTGGATCCAGGACCGCCACGGTCCCAACCGGGTGGGATTCTTCAGGCTGTTCGGCAACTTCCACTTCTGGGGCCTGGGCCAGCCCATCGCCGACGGACTCAAGTTTTTCCTGAAAGAAGACATCATCCCGGCCAGGGTGGATAGGCCGCTATACCTGCTGGCCCCGGTCATCGTGTTCCTGGTAGCCCTGATCGGGTTCGCGGTGATTCCCTGGGGCGGCGTCGTGGATCTCGACGGCGACGGCGCCTGGGACGTGCACTGCCAGGTGGCCAACCCGGACATCGGCCTGCTGTATCTGCTGGGCGTCGGGGCCATGGGCGTCTACGGCGCCGTCCTGGGCGGCTGGGCCAGCAACAACAAATACTCCCTCTACGGCGGAATCCGGGCCGCCGCCCAGATGCTCAGCTACGAGGTGCCCATGGGCCTCGCCATCCTGGTCGTCGTGGTCACCACCGGGCAGTTGCGGCTCGAAGGCATCGTGCTGTCCCAGATGGGCCCGGGCAACTGCTGGAACATCCTCGTTCATCCGCTGGCCTTTATTGTTCTGCTGACCACCCAGTTCGCCGAGACCAACCGCACGCCGTTCGATCTGGCCGAGGCCGAACAGGAGCTCGTCGGCGGGTTTCACACCGAGTACAGCTCCATGAAGTTCGCCCTGTTCTTCTTGGCTGAATACACCCACATCATCACCAACAGCGCCTTCATTGCCGTGCTGTTCCTGGGCGGCTGGCACCTGCCGTTCATCCCCGGCCTGCAAGCGGGCGATACCTCGATCGGGGCCATGATGTTCAAGATGCTGGTCCTGGGTATCAAGATCGTCGCGCTGATCTTCTTTTACATGTGGGTCCGCTGGACCATTCCGCGGTTCCGCTTCGACCAGTTGATGCGTCTGGCCTGGAAGGGACTGGTGCCGGTCTCCATGGGGCTGGCCTCTCTGGCGGCCCTGATGGTCTACTGGCGTGTTCCGGCGGGGACCATCGTGGCCAAGGTGGTCATCGGAATGCTGGGCAACGGGGTCGTGTTGGCCGTGGTGGTCGCCGTGCTGGTGGTGACCCGCGGCAAGGTCACCGGCCGGCAGCTTAGCATGCCGCAGATTGGCCTGCTCGCGCCGGCCAAGCCTGGCCCTCCGTCCCCGCGAGGATCGGCTTCATGATTACCGACGATGACGTCATCATCGTGGACGAGATGCGGCGGGATCTGTCCGTGGCCGAACGCTTCTGGCTGCCGGAGATCGCCCGCGGGCTCAGCGTGACCATCCGCCACCTGTTCAAGTTCAACAAGCGGGTCACCGTGCAGTACCCCGAAATCCGGCGGGAGCCCCGCTTGCAGGAGGACCTGACCGACCCGCGCAAACAGATCAACGCCTCGCGCTACCGCGGCGTGCACCGGCTCAACCGCGATGCCCAGGACCGGGTCGCCTGCGTGGCCTGCTTCATGTGCGCCACCGCCTGCCCGGCCCACTGCATCCACATCGTGGCGGGCGAGGCCCCTTGGCCCGATCGGGAGAAATACCCGGTCCAATTCGACATCGACGAGCTGCGCTGCATCTATTGCGGCATGTGCGAGGAGGCCTGCCCCGTAGATGCCATCGAGCTGACCTATGAATACGACCTGGTCGGCACCTCGCGGCAGGAGATGATCTTCGACAAGGACAAGCTGCTGGAGGTCTTCGACCGGACGGTGCACCTCAAACCCCGCAAGAACCCCAAGATCACCGGCTACGCGGGCACGGGGAGGCCGATCGGAGGCCCGCAGCGACCGTTGGGAGATCAGAGTTGAGCGGCACGACTGCCTATTTCCTGTATGCCATCTTCGCCATCGGCGGGGCGGGGATCTGCTTCGCCCTGCCGCGCGCCGGCCGATCGACGCGAACCGCCGGGACTATTCTAGCTCTGGCCGCTCTGGCTCTGCTGCTGGTGCTGATGGCCGCCAAGGGCATCGGGCAGGAGTATCCCGTCTTCTTCTACCTTTTCTCCGCGGTGGCCCTGGCCACCGCCGGGCGGGTGATCACCCATCCCCGGCCGGTGTACAGCGCCCTCTACTTCGTGCTGCTGGTGGTGGCCGTCGCCTTCCTGCTTGTGCTGCAGAGGGCCGAGTTCCTGGCGGTGGCCTTGATCATCATTTATGCCGGGGCCATCCTGGTGACCTATGCGTTTGTGATCATGCTCGCCCAACAGGCCGGGGCGGCCGCCTACGACATCCGCTCCCGCGAGCCCTTCTGGGCGGTGCTGGCTGGGTTTGTCACCATGGGCGCCGTGGCCGGGCAGATCGACCACCTGCCCGACGCAGCCCTGCCCCCGGCGGAGGATCAGATCAGGTTAGCTCAGGCGCCGGTGCAGGCGGACCCTGCCGGGCCTGATGAGAATATAGGCAACACCGAGGCCGTCGGCCGGTCGTTGTTGACCACCTATGTGATCACGCTGGAAGTCGCCGGCGTGTTGCTGTTGGTGGCCATCGTCGGCGCCATCGCTATCGTCCGGAAGCGTGTGCCGGCCGACGAAGTCGCCGGTGAGGAAAAGCCGCTGGGACAGATCGGCAAGGAGGTGCCACCGTTCTAGCACCGTGCTCGGAGCGACGGGTTTGTACCGGTCGGACTCCGTGCCGGCCGTTGACCGAATCCGGCCGACTCGGAGGTCGGCCGCTACGAGAGACCCGACTCGGAAGTTGGCCGCTACGGGAGGCCTGACTCGGAGGTCGGTCGCTACGGGAGAGTATCCGCGCAACCCGCCAAGTGCGGATCGGCCGGGCACAACCAGAGATGAACGATGTCCGTTGAAAGTCAACTGGTCGTGGTCGGGGCCATCCTCTTCGCCCTGGGTCTGGTCGGGTTTCTGAGCCGGCGGAACCTGATCGTCATGTTCCTGTGCACCGAGGTCATGTTCCAGGGCGTGCTGGTCAACCTGGTGGCCATGGGACGCCTCCACGGACAGCTCGACGGGCAGGTCTTCGCCCTGTTTCTGCTGGTCATCGCGGCCGTGGAAGCCGGCCTGGGATTGGGACTCGTCGTGCTGCTGTTCAGGCGTCGCGGCACGCTGGCCGCCGACGCCTGGGCGACGATGCACGGATAGGAAACGGCGCTCGGCTTGATGGATGGGACACGGCAGGGCGCGGTTACGGCGACGAAGATTGACGGCGCGGTTCGTTTCCGGCTGAACTGGATGGATGGATGTCTGAATCCGCTCTCTACGCTTGCAGCATCGTAATCCTGTTGTGCCCGGTGCTGGGTGCGGGCCTGGTCGGGGCCCTGGGCCGGCCCGTGCTCCGCGGCCGCAGTCACTTCCCGGCCATTCTCGGCGTCGCCGCCGCGACCGTCGCGTCCTTTGTCCTTCTCGGGCAGGTCCGCGGCGCCGGCGAGCACCACGCCTCGGTCACCCTGTCGCTGTACCAGTGGATCGCCAGCGGCGCGGAGGCGGCCCGGGACGCCTGGTTCAACATCGACGTGCTGATCGACCCGCTGAGCGCCGTCATGCTGGTCACGGTCACCTTCGTCTCGCTGGTGGTCATCATTTACTCGCGGGACTACATGCGCCGGCACGACCGCCCCGAACAGGGCTACGAACGGTTCTTCGCCTTCATGGCTTTGTTCGTCTTCTCCATGTGCGCGTTGGTCCTGGCCGGCAACTTCCTGCTGCTTTATCTGGGCTGGGAGCTGGTCGGCCTGTGCAGCTACCTGCTGATCGGGTTCTACTACCAGAGGCCCTCGGCCGCCGCGGCGGCGAAGAAGGCCTTTCTGGTCAACCGGATCGGCGACTTCGGCTTTGGGCTGGGCATCTTCCTGATCTACCTGACCTTCGGGCAGCTCGACTACGAGACGGTGTTCGAGATGATTGGCCAGGGCGTCGCCGCCGGCGGCCAGGCCATCCCCGAGGGGCGGCTGGCCACCATCGCCCTGCTGCTCTTCTGCGGGGCCATCGGCAAGAGCGCCCAGTTGCCGCTCTACGTCTGGCTGCCCGACGCCATGGAAGGCCCCTCGCCGGTCTCGGCCCTGATTCACGCCGCCACCATGGTCACCGCCGGGGTGTACATGGTGGCCCGTTGCGGGGCGATCTTCGTGGCCTCCCCGGTGGTCATGACCATCGTAGCCCTGGTCGGAGCGCTGACCGCGCTCTACTCGGCTACCATCGCCCTGACCCAGCACGACATGAAGCGCATCCTAGCCTACTCGACCATCAGCCAGCTCGGGTACATGTTCCTGGGCCTGGGGGTCTATGCAGCCGGGTCAGCCATCTTCCATTTGTTCACGCATGCCTTCTTCAAGGCCTTGTTGTTCCTTGCCGCCGGCAGCGTCATGCACGCCATGGGCGGGATCATCGACCTGCGGCAGTTCAGCGGCCTGCGAAAGCTGCTGCCCTGGACCTGTCGGTTCTGCCTGGTCGGGGCTCTGGCCCTGGCCGGTTTCCCGCTGTTTTCCGGGTTCTGGAGCAAGGACCAGATCATCCACCATGCCTTCGGGGCCAACTTCTGGCTGGGCCTGATCGGGCTGATAACGGCCGTGCTGACCGCCTTCTACACCTTCCGGATGATCTTCCGGTGTTTCTGGGGTGAACAGCGCGTGCCCGAGGGCGTTCACGCCCACGAGTCGGGCAAGTGGATGCTCGTGCCGTTGGGCATCCTGGCCGCCGGGGCCCTACTGGCCGGATACTTCAACGTGCCGGGCGACCGGATCGGCCTGTTCCTGGAACCGGCTGTCCAGCCGTTCGTCGCCCATGCCCACCATGCAGTCGAAGCGGGCTTCTGGGCGGAGCACTGGCTGATGTTCGTCTCAGGCGCCTTGGCCGTCATTGCCATCGGATTGGCCTACCTGGTCTACGTGGTCTTGCCTTGGGCGCCGCCGCTGCTGGCTGATCTGGCTCCGGGTGCCTATCGGCTTTCGTACAACAAGTATTACGCGGACGAAGGCTACGACGCGGCAGTCGTCCGGCCTTTGCGCAACGGCGGGCGGCTCTGCTTCGGTATAGATGAATACGTTGTGGACGGGATCATCTGGTTGATAACGGCCATTCCCCGCGGCCTGGCCTACCTGCTGCGCACCCTGCAAGGCGGCGCCTTACAGGGCTACGGGCTGACCATGGCGGTGGGACTGGCGATTATCGTCTTGCTGGTGTTGTGGACGTAGCGGCCGGCGTCCTCGCCGGCCGTTGGGGGGGCGACTAAACGGCCTGCGCGACACAGGCCGCTACGGGAAGGACACGGACGAACTTGGAATCCTGGATCCTGACACTGGTGATCTTCCTGCCGTTGTTCGGAGCGGCCTGGGTCTGCGGCAGCAACCCGGCCGACCAACGGGGAATTCGCAACAAGGCCCTGGCCAGCTCGATGGTGACCGCCCTGTTAACCCTGATCGCGGTCATCTTGTTCTACACCGCGGACGTGCAGCCGGGCGACTTCTGCCTGGACGATAACAGAACCACCTGGATCGGCGGCGGCGAGAGCAGCAGCATCGACATCAGCTATCACGTCGGCGTGGACGGGGTCAGCCTCTGGCTGCTGGTGCTGACCGCCTTTCTGACCCCGCTGGCCATCTGGGCCAGCTTCAGCGGGATTCGAGAGCGGGTCCGAGACTACTACGCCTGGATGCTCGTCCTGGAGACGGGCATGCTGGGCGTCTTCTGCGCCCTGGACCTGCTGCTGTTCTACGTCTTCTTCGAGTTCACCCTGATCCCGCTCTATTTCCTGATCGGCATCTGGGGCGGGCCCTTGCGGCGCGAGGCGGCCAACAAGTTCTTCATCTTCACCCTGGCCGGCAGCGTGCTGACCTTCGCCGGCGTGCTCTACCTGGCCTACTACGCTTACGCCCACGGCGGCGCGGGCCAGTTCACCTTCAGCATCGTCAAGCTCACTCAGATGGGCCAGGAGGGATTGATCCCACCCGACGTTCAGTGGTGGCTGTTTGCCGCGTTTGCGGCCGGCTTTGCCATCAAGGTGCCCTTATTCCCGGTGCATACCTGGCTGCCCCTGGCCCACACCGAGGCCCCGACCGCGGGCAGCGTCATCCTGGCCGGTGTGCTGCTCAAGCTGGGCACCTACGGATTCACCCGGCTGAGCCTGCCCATCCTGCCCGACGCAACCGTGACCTTCGCCCCCTTCATGGCCACCCTGGCCGTCATCGGCATCATCTACGGCGCCCTGGCCGCCTGGGTCCAGGACGACGTCAAGAAGCTGGTCGCCTACTCGTCCGTCTCCCACCTGGGTTTCTGCATGCTGGGGCTGTTCAGCCTGAAGGTGGCCGGCGTGACCGGGGCCCTGCTCTACATGGTCAATCACGGCCTGAGCACCGGGGCGCTGTTCCTGGTGGTGGGCATGATCTACGAGCGCTATCACACGCGGGACATCAACCGGATCGGCGGTCTGGCCCGGCCCATGCCCTGGATGGCGTTCTTCCTGATCGTCTTTACGCTCAGCAGCATCGGCCTGCCGGGCCTGAACGGCTTCGTCGGTGAGTTCCTGGTCCTGTTGGGCACCGCGACCTCGCCCACGGTCACCGACGGAGTGGCCCCGGGGCCGCTGCACTACGGCTACGTCATCCCGGCCGCCACCGGCATCATCCTGGGCGCCGTTTACATGCTCTGGATGTGTCAGCGGGTGCTCTTCGGCCCGGTCAACGAGCCGCCGCACACCCCCGACACCAGCGCCGGACTGACCCCCGACCTGAACCGCCGGGAGATCGCCGTTCTGGCCCCCATCGCGATCGTCTGCCTGTTGCTCGGCGTCTTTCCCAAGCCGGTGATCAACAGCATGCAGCCGGCCATCGCCCGGCACATCCTGAAGTTCGAACCCGCAGCCGACACCGACACCGATCGAGAGGAGCGCGCCTACGCGGTGCTTTCCACAAAGGCCGGAGACATCAACAGTACAGCGCAAGGTATTCACAATCCGGTAGCGGCCGACCTCCGAGTCGGCCGTTTTGGGTCTCCACGGCCGACTCGGAGGTCGGCCGCTACGCATGAGACAGCGACCTTGCGCTGTACGGTTAATCAGAGCGATACCGATCCGAGGCCGCAGCGCGCCCGACAGCTCAGCGGGTCTCGCAATGATGCTTCGAACTCTGATTCAGCCGGAGCCCGCGCTGGCGCCTGGGCCCCGGATCAAGGGCGAATAGACGTGCCCGGTCACATGGAAGGAACGCAACCCGGATGAACCTCGACGCCTACGTCAACGCCCTGGCTCCGGAAGGGATCCTGGCCATCGGCGCCTGCCTGGTCACGCTCCTCGGCGTCTCGCGCCTGGAGGCGAATCGATCGCTGATCGCTCCGTTGTCGCTGGCTGTGCTCGCTTTGGCCCTGATCGCCGCCGTCTCGGTGGGTGTTCCCGACGCCGCCGAGGAGATCCCCGGCCTGCGGATCACGCAGCTTACCTATTACGTCCGCACCATCGTTCTGGTGATCGGAGTGCTGCTGCTGCTGGTCAACTGGCGCCTGCCGGCCGCCAACGAGCGCGGCGAGTTCTTTGGCATGATGCTCTTCTCCATCCTGGGGGTGACCCTGACCGCATCCGCCGACGATCTGGTGCTGCTGTTCTTCGCCCTGGAGCTGGTCAGCGTCCCGACCTACGTAATGGTGGCCTTGTCCCGGGAGGATGCCCGGGCCTCCGAAGCCACCGTCAAGTACTTTTTCCTGGGGGCCATGAGCGCCGCCCTGATGGTCTACGGGTTCAGCTTCCTCTACGGCTGCGCCGGAACCACCAAGCTGGCCGGCCCCCAGGGCATCGCCGGGTACTTCGCCTTGATCGGGCCCATGCCCCCCTACGCCGTCATCGGGCTGCTGCTGGCCTTTGCCGGGCTGGCCTTCAAGATCGCCGCCGTGCCCTTCCACGTTTACGCGCCGGACGTCTACGAGGGCGCCGCCTCGCCCGTTACCGCGCTGCTGGGCTTTCTGCCCAAGCTGGCCGGCTTCGCCGCCCTGGTCAAAGTGCTGGATATGTGCAACTGGGACCTGCCGGCTGCGGTTAACTGGCTGATCTGGAT
>Ga0114922_10005197_pt1 | contig 12027 bp, 7 predicted proteins | sample AartaG_FD_100975 | JGI IMG/M metagenome (GOLD analysis project Ga0114922, IMG submission 100975) | Deep subsurface microbial communities from Aarhus Bay to uncover new lineages of life (NeLLi) - Aarhus_00045 metaG | ecosystem: Environmental > Aquatic > Marine > Oceanic > Sediment | place: Aarhus...
GACAAAGGGTCAGGGGGACATACGTTCCACGTGACAGTTAGAGTTAAGGATTGGGGAAGTAGAGGGGATTTCAAAGTATACGTGAATATGTCTGAACATCCACATCCGTTTAGCTGGAGCCCTCTAGCTTCTGATACGCAAGCGATTGGCTTCTGAAAACCCTTAGACCACTAAGGCACAAAGACACGAATCAAGCATTTGGGAAAATCCCCCCTGATGCTGTTGGCGAATTCATTTTGAGAGAGAATAGAACGCGGATTGGGCGGATCTTCGCGGCGATCTGCTGAATCACGGAAAATTGCATTGGGCGGGTTTTCTCAATTGATCGGGCATTTTGAGGGAAGAAGACCCGCTATCTCTGTTACCAAAGGCTTTGAGCACGATGAACGAAACCCGCCCCTACAAAACCGCCTACGGACACGACATGTCGTGTCCCTACATCATAGACCATATATTATTTGCCGATTGGACCACTTAATCACGTATTTTGCTATAATGCTTCCCGTTGAATAAGTATTCCCTCCAGTAAGTTTCCCCCTTTTCCACAAAAACTCTGTACTGAAGAGTTTCTTCATTACCATTCGCGTGATAGATGATAATAACACCCTGTTCCTTATTTCCCCGAACGATCCATCGGCCTTTGCCCTTTTCCTGCCCGGTCGCATCCCAGAATCCTGTCTTATCACCAACATCATTCGTGAAGTTCCCATAATATCCGGCCTCATACGTATCTTCGTAACTTCCATCGGCCCCAAAGGTTATGTTAGTGAGAGTGCTTCCGGTGGTGTGCGCCCAGGTGCCCGCAAAATGACTGATCAGTTCAGAGACTTCCACTTTGAAATACTGCATGGCTCCGGCAATGGCGTCAGCAGCGCCGGATAATTGGGCTCCATATTTGTCTGGGGTGGTCACAGCAACGATATACGCTCCCCCTCCGTGGGGAGAAAATGTGCCGATCCCCCGGGCTTTCGCCTGCTCGCCGCCGAATATACCTGAATATTCTCCACCCACTGCGTTACTGCCAAGAGATTGAAGACTGCTTGTCAGGGACATTTGAATGCCTTCGTCTGAGAGGCCGCTCTGCATTTCTGATTGCAGTTCCTGAAAACTTGTCAATACATGAGGGATTACGATTATCATGCCAGCGATGGTGTCGTGCCCTAGTATCACGTGCGTATCAGCCTTCTGAAACTTCCACCCCTGAGGCGGCCGAAACTTGAAGCCCCAGTTCGGATCGCCTATCTCATCTCCCGATATTGCCGGGGATGCGGCAGATACGCCTGTTGCCGCCTGTCCGGGAATTGTGGAGACAGCAGGAGTCTGCTGAGGTTCACCAAAACCGAATGAAGAGAACATCTGTCGCAGGATAGGGTCACGCGCTTCTATCTGCTGCTTTAACCCCATACCTATCAATATCAGTCCGTAGTTATTGACGACACCGACAAACGCGCGGGCTAGGACTTCTCCCCCGGTTCCTGTTGCTCCCCAGTTAACTACCGCTCCCTTTCCTGATTTAATGATTATGGGTGAGGGTGAGCCGGTACGCTTCAGAGCAGGAGACAAACTCTGGATCTGTGAGTCCAGATATTCAAGAACTGCGGGATCCTCCGGGTTTTGAATGCCACCCTGTGATGCATCCTCGATGAGCACGAAATACATCTCAGTGGGAGCGCCATCCGCAGAACTCGGATTCGGTGGGGTGAGCTGGAGAAAGCCCTCCTGCTCCGCCACGCTCCAATCTTCGGGGTATAGGAAAGAGAACCCGGTGGAGTGTCTGTAAGCCTTCCCCTTCTCACCACCGAGCGTAAAGGTGCTTATGAGGGATTGCCATAGGGGTTGTACAGTTGGGAAGTTGTTCGATGGATCGTCTTCCGGCGCTGTGAGCATGAACATATAGGCTTTTGCGCCGGACACAAAGACAGCAGTCTGCGCGTGAGCAGGCATTCCCTGGGGGTTAATACCTGTGAATTCCACCACGGGTGATGCTACTCCCCCAATACTCTGATTACCTCTCCTCACCTCCTGATAGTTCTGCCACTGTGCGCTGATTTGACCCATAGAAGCGTCAAGAAACTGTTGAGCAGAAATCCCCTCCGGAAGTATTATCACACTGAGAGCGGCTTTGCCCCGGTTGAGAGCTATTCCCTGTCCCTGGGGCAGAGGCTGTACATTCCAATCGCCCGGATACTGGAACTCAAAGCGTCCTTGCGGGTCACTGTATTTTGCTGCAATACCCGGCATGGGAGCTGTCGCAGCCGGCGTTTCCAATAACTCCGCCTTCTTGCGCGCGTACTCTTCTTCGCTCAGTATCCCGGCCTGATAGGCAGCTTCCAGGGCTTTGAGCTTCTGCTGTTTGGACTCATCCAGAACCTGCGACTGCTTCTCCAGCTCCGCTTTTTTGCTTGCATACTCCTCTTTTGATAAGATCCCAGCCTTATATGCATCTTCAAGGGCTTTGAGCTTCGACTGTATATCCGAGGGCGCTTGTGCCCGGGCTGACAGTCCGATCAGTAACATCAGTATTACAATGATGGTAGATGTCCTCAATATCTCTTCTCCTTTTCCTGTTTGATGAGATCCCGGCGTTAATCTGATCAGTCAGATGTGGTCGGAAATCCCAATGCTTTCCATTCAGCAAGCCCGTCCAGCATGTTGTATGCCTCAACGTAGTTGAGAGCTTCCATCATGCTCAGAGCGTTTCCGCTCCGAAATCCGGAACCGCAATAGACGAAATATGTTTTGTTTTTATCAAGTTTGTCCAGGTCTTCTTCAAATGATGCGGAATAATAGTCCATGTTGATATTGACGCTGGGATATATGGAATTGCGTCATTCTCAGGCTCCACTGGCAGGGAGACTAAGTTCCATCCCTGAGATAGGTGTATTTCTACCTGTCCTTCCGAGATCAGGGGATGCGTCAAGAAAGCAAAAAACATCACACTAGAGGTTAAATATACTACTGCTTTCCGCGTCATCTTAACCTTCCTCAGGCAAGTTTGCAAGAAGCCTCTAACCTTTTGCAGATAGCCTTAGAAAAACTACTAACCCGATAGGCGGGACATTCCTGATGCTGTTGGCGAATTCAGTTCTGGGAATGATGCTTAGTATTCCCCCTTAAAAAAGGGGGCCAGGGGGTTGTATAGAATCTATGAACAGCCTGCAAAGCTTCAATAGTGTAGTCAACGATTCATGAGAAAACAACCCCCTGGCCCCCTTTTTTAAGGGGGAATCCATGATTCGCCAACATTATCATTCCTGTCCCGCCTATCGGGTCAACTGCTTTTTTCGGTCTGTTGGCAAAAGCTTAAAGCCTTTTCTGAAACTTGCTTATGCGACCTTCAGTAATGTTCTCAACTTTTTGATATTCTGGCGGGACAGGAATGTCCCGCCTATCGGGCTAACTACTTTTTCGGTCTGTTGGCAAAAGATTAGAGGCTTTTCACAAAACTGCTTATCTTCTTAGAAACTTCCCAGGTATCAGGCCTTCAATATTCCCGGCGAATATTCGGGACTTGCTCTGTTCGTCCAGATCCAGTTGCAGCACCTTGGCCAATTCGACTTTTGTGAAGTTGAAGAAGGGCATTCTGGTGCCGGATACGTCCGAGCCCAATATGACCCTCTCGTCGCCTACGTTGTCCAGCACCCTCTTTATTGCATCCAGATTGGCCACGCTGGTATCGAAGTATACGTTGGGATTATTGAAGAAAACGTCCATCCGGTCATATCCACCGTTAAGATTACCCATGTGGGGGATTATGACTTTAAGTCCTGGATTATCCTTCACGAACCGAACTGTATCGCCATACTCCTCCTCTATCAGCACTGGCATACTCAGGTCTTCTATCAGCTTCAGTATCTCGCGGCATCGTGGATCATCATAGTTATACCTTGGCTCATCCCAATGCCTGTGCCACTTTATGCCAGCGTAATCACTCAGGTTGTCTGGAATTATGTAATCGTTCCACACGAAGTAGAACGGATAGATGTCCTTGTTCTTTTCTGATACTTCCAGCACATAGTTATTAGCCTTTATGCGCCATTCCCGGGAGTCTTCTATTCTATACATATCTTCGGGAAAAGCAAAGATGACAGCACCTTGAGCGCCAGCCTCATCCAGATCCTGCTCTATGTCATCCAGAGTGAATGATTTGTGTATATTATTCCCGCAATGTATATGGTTATCAATAATCCGCATGAGAGACTTCCTTTCTATTGGCTTACCATCTCTTTCGCCTTTTCTTTCAGCTTTGATTCAACGGCCTGATTGATATACAGAGTTGCCAGCGCGCATCCGTAGCAGTGCTCCTGCTGTGGCAGAGCTATTTGTGAGGATATTCCTGCCTTGATGCTATCGAAGACTCCTCTATCCTTTATGCTTCCCAATGGAAATACATGACGGATGGCATGAGATCCGCATCTGTACTGCTGGCCGTCGGGGGTGAAAGACGCCTGCGTCGGCGTTACATAACAGCGCTTCGATAACGCAAGCCTTCCGTATCGCGCATCTGCCGATGCTTTAGCATAAGCCTCCAGTCCGCCTTCGTGTGCTACCCTCAGAAACGGATTGGAGAAATAGCCAAATAGCTTTCCCTTTTTGTCCTGTGGAACACCGATCTCATCCTGGTAGTCATCCCACATGGCTTCTGCCGTATCCCAGATCTGGTCATAAAACCTTTTAAATTCTTCTTCCGTGGGCCTTATGGGCTTGTTTCCATCACCGCCGACGGGGATTACGTGTACGAATAGATCGTTGAAAAACGGATCGCTTTTGTCCGGCGTCTGCGAATGTTTCTCCAGGATAAAATCGAAGAGCCTGGGAAAATGTTCCAGATTCTTGTTTGTCAGGACGCAGTTTGTGTGGATAACAGGATAGCCAACCCCCACAAGGTCGCGCGCTATCTGGACGTTGTAGATCCCTTCCATTACGCTGTCGAAGCGGTCACCACCGAGTAGAAAATTCTGCGTTTCCCTGTCCGGAGTATCCAGGGAGATGTGGAGCTTCGCCAGCCCGGATTTGATGAAATACAGTGCCACCTCAGGTGTGATCAACGTAGCATTAGTATTAACATTGACACCTGCTCCGCGCTCTGTGGCATATCTGATCAGGCCGCTGTCTCCCCAGATGTTCTCTCCCAGAACCAACGGCTCCCCGCCAGTTATGTATACGTAAGGTCCCTCTCCATTGGCTCCCGCTGTTACCTCTTCGATAATACCTTTCCAGCCTTGAAGATTAACTGAAGGCTCAACCCAGGGCTGGTTGCAGTATACGCACTTGGGCTTAAAATTGCATTCAGCCGTTACGTTAAGTCCAAGAAAGGATATTATAGGGTCTTTGCCATTCAGATCCTCAGGCCATCTACTCAATTCGGATACGATACGATCCTCGTCCACGCCGCGTTCTGACGCGATGAGCTTCGCTACTCTTTCCTCGTTGAATTCCAGAAGCTGCTTCAGAACGGTATCAATGAAGTTCCTGACTTTATTCGGCTCTATTCTGTCGGACTTGACCTCCTCAATCAGGCCGGAATCTATGACCCGCTGCCATGATGGAGAGTTTGCCAAATGCTCAAGCTCCAACCTGTGTTCTACCGTATAAGATCCCAGATCCATCCTTATCACCACCGAATTCTGTTATGAATAACACGGACGTTTGCTAAGACGCTTATCAGAATATCAGATTTGAGATGAGAAATCAACCGGATTTTGATAATATCCAGAGCAAGGATGGAAAAGGAGGCGGAGTCTGTATGGAGTGCCAGGCAGGTTTGGATGGGATACATGGCACCTTTGCTTAATTGAAGAGGCGGGGGCACGGCGGGTGAAAGATCAGCACGTCCTTGAATTATCCGGTCCCGGCGAGAGCACCCCGTACAGACCGCCTAACTGGCATTTAGTTAACTTTCGTTATATTATAATACACGTATGTTAATATTGTCAAGGAGAAAATGTTTTGCGAAAGGCCATAAAGGAAGGTATACCCGGATCACTTCATAGTAAATATACTTCATAAAATGATCACTCTGATACCTGTAATACCATTTCCATTGTTTAGTTGTGCATTACAGACGGGACAGGAATGTCCCGTCTATCGGTTGATGGTATATGGTGCAACCGATGATATATGGTTCAACCCGATAGGCGGGACATTCCTGTCCCGTCTATAACCATATCCTAATGCACAATATTTTATAGAATTGGTATAATATCTAAATCGTTGAGCAGGTTTCAGAAAGAATCCATGTTTTCGGGAAGATATGTAACATCGGCACGATTATTGCTAAAACAAGAGTGGGGAGCGGAATTTGAAACAGCGATAACTGGCTTGACTCAACTGCCCGATATTGCAGTTCGGAAAAACCCCGTTCAACGAGAGCAGTCAATCAAGCTTAGCGGCTTCTATGTAGAATGAGGGAGGTAATAGCAAGTTGTACGATTCGAAAGGTTTTTCACTAATTGAGCTTATGATATCCGTTGCTATTATAGCTGTAATGTCTGCAATCGCTTTCCCGACGATGCAGTCACTCCGCGCAAAGGCCAAAGAGTCGGAAATGCGTATGCATTTGGCTGCTATCCGGACCTGCGAAGAAACCTATAAGTCAGAAAACGATGCTTATTACGCCTGTCCAGCCCATCCGGCTATTGTTCCGATTGGAGGCAATAGAGTACCCTGGGACAACCCCCCGCCTCCAGTAGAATGGGATGTTATTGGCTTCAGCGTTGACAGCCCGGTTATATATCAGTACGCCATAATCAACGTTGTTGCAGGAACAGCCTATACGGCAACAGCAGAAGGCGATATAGATTGCGATGGCCAAACTGCGATATGGCGCATTACACCTCAAAGCAACTACAGGCCAGAGTGGGATCCGGCCACCGATAATCACTAGAATCCAGTGTCAAAAGCGATAGCGCGTCTGAGGCTATCCGCGGCTTTCTGAGATATGCTTTTCAATTGCACCGATTCACAAGTTCAATTTGTATAGATTTCTGGGGTTATCCCAGAGCCATTTTCGAGCTATGACGATCGCTTCATCAGCACTCATTAGCCCTCTGTCTACCCGGCGCCCAAGAACCGCAGCAATATCCTCGCGAGCCATCACAAGATGTCCGTAAACTTTTTCCACTGGCCTGCTGTAGTCTCCACCAAACCCGATGATCTTATTCATTGGCACCATGTCGATACACTCGTCCAGCGCTGAGCACGTCATCTGCGGTGAGATGATGTGACACCAGCACAAATTTAACCATACGTTGGGGAAATTCTTCCCGATCACTATGGCGTCTCTGACTGAGGGCATGCTCAGGTGATAGAGATCAAATCTGGTGTTCGGATGTCTTGGGAATACAGGTATCATGTGTGTCGCGTCCAGATTACGGTAATCGCCCCACATGCCGGAGTGCACAGCTACTACCAGATCCATTTCTGCGGCAACATCCAGCAGGTAGTTCATGAGGAAATCCTGCAGGCGACTGCTATCTATGCTTTGATTTGGCTTATCCCCGGACAGAATCTTATTGAATATTTCCTCAGCGGCATTTCGGTCCGGCGGAGCATTAGGCGTAGAAGCCATCTTCAGACCAACTGCGCCCTCTGACTTCCACTTCTCTATGCCTTTCTTTGCCAGTTCCATGTAGTCATCGAGGCTGGCGACTTTCATCCCGAGGTTCTGAGCTTTCTTTAAAATATCGTCTGCTGACCCAACAACAGAGTAATTACCAAGTGGCATAAGTGGGACGAGCAGATCGTCGTCGTAATCGGTTCGTCCGGCCTGTGTCAGCGCAACCCTGATCTTGCATTTCTCCCTCAGGATGCGATGGTAAATACCCGGGGTATTCTGCTCCTGCATACGCTCAGAGATCTGCCTGTAATTGTCGTCGTTGATGCTGTCGAAACCATAGAATTCCTTTGCTGCTATCATAGCCGGGCGAGCGTAGGACCCATAGCGAATATGCTCGAAATATGGCCTGAATAGCTTCCATCTCTCATCCAGCGGGCCTTCGGTGTCGATAACTTTCTCATAGTCATCGGGCTTCATCCCCGATGTTACCAGATCAGTCCGTGTGTAATGGGCGAAGAGTGTCAATACATCCACTTTCGCGCTTGTCCGCACATGCTCCGGTGGCAAGTGTTCATGTGCATCTACGATCTCCATGTTTCCCATTGCTTCCAGCAACAGCTCTTCCGTGCGCGTGTAATTCATAATTATCTGTGATCTCCTTTTCAGGTCTTATGGAGTGCGCAAGCTTGCTTGCGCAATGCTGGAGCAAGCTCCAGCACTCCAAAAAACTATTTTGATTCATCATGATTCCCCAACGTGACAAGATCCCTGAGTCTTTTTAAGGTTACATCCCCTATACCGTATACATTGGCAAGTTCATCGATCCTCTTAAACTCACCATGTTCCTGGCGATAGTCGATGATCTTCTGCGCCATCACGGGACCGATCCTGGGGAGGTTTTCCAGCTCCTCTTTGCTGGCGGTGTTAATGTTGATTTTACCACTCTGGATCGGCTTTTCGGTAGTTACACCCGGCTTTTGCGCCGCCTGAATAACAGGTTCAGACTTTTCCTGCTGATCTGATTGTAGTTTCTGCTCTGTATCGTCAGCAGGCCTAACCGTATCATCTTTTAGCCGCGGCGATATCTGATCCTTTTCTACGTCGAAATCGGGTTTACCCAGGGACAAACGCATGATCCACCCGGGCTGAAACCTCTTTACCAGCAGAACTCCAGTTCCCAGGAGCATAATGACCCCTAAGAAAATTATGATCCGTTGCTCATGGCGCGTAAAGTATATCATAAGTCTGTATACCTTATGGTAACATCTGGGAAAATAATGTTCCTGATAGCCTAATTCTACCTCTTTTTCTTAGCCGCGTCAATGAGATCTATCCTTTTATTCGGCACGGGAGGGCGAAGTTCCTGCTGAGCCTTGACTCACTCATCACCTATTACGTTTTATGCCTCCTTCTCTGATGAAATATAGACACAAAAGGTTAGCAATGATATAATGATATGTAGCGATAAGTGCGGATGACGCTTCATTACTTTTTTTGCAGAAAGGAAATGGCTTAATGACTGAAGAGCCTAAGATTTCATTTGCGGCGGGAAAGAGCATTAGATACAGATCGGAGTTCGACACAGTTAACTGCGAAAAAGTCTATCTGTCCGACATTGACGGCGATGGACATCCGGAGATCATCATTCCCAGATGCAGTTCCTCAAAAGACAAAGCCATCGGCGAAATTGCCATATATGACCTGGATTTGAATCTGAAGGCCAGTGACGGTTGGGATGGTACTGTCATGGATGTGGTCGCTGCTGACATAGATGATGACGGAACTGTGGAGATAATTGCTGTCGGTGGAATAAAGAACTCCACGCCAATAATGAGAGTATACAGATATAACGAGAACTACAAAGGCAATTTGGAACTATCGAAGCAGGTCTCATGGAAATCGCCGGGGGAAACGTTCAGCACGGCTAAGGCCGTTCATGCGACTGATATAGACAAAGACGGTCAGGTGGAGGTAGCTGTGCTGACCGTCGTTGAAGGAAGCCGGGAGAATAACGGCTATGCTCAGTTGAGGCTCTATGATGCGGATATGCAGTTGAGGAGGATCGCGAGATGGACTCCCATGAGCGGCAGCATCGTCAAATGGGGTCATTGCATGACGGCAGCGGATATAGACGGCGATGGACACGATGAACTGGTGGTTCTCACTAACTTCCGTCACGAAGGCAGACAGAAATCAGACCTGAGAATATTCGATCATCATCTCCTCCTGAAAGGAGTTTGTGAAACGCTTGCCGATGAGTCTTTGTTCGCTACGTGCATTTCAGCAGGCGATATAGACCAGGATGGGAACATTGAGATCGTGATCGGGAGTGGCGTATTTACTAAGGTCTGGCAGGGCGCGACCAATCAGTTGATGGTGTTTGACGGCAATCTGGATCTGAAGGCTAAAACCACGTGGAAGACGTTCAGGCACTCGTGGGTGTGGGACCTCCAGATCGCTGACGTGGACGACGACGGGGATCAGGAGATTGTAACTTACGGCGGCACTTCCATGACCGGCAAAAATCAGGAAGAGGCCAATATCATGGGGGAGATACGCGTATGGGCCGGCGCAGATCTGACCACAAAGGATATATTCATCTGGCAGAGCAAGCCCGGTGAGGACACACGCCCATCTCGCGGATTTGCACTGAAAGACGAACACACGCGCTTTGCTATCGCTACGTCCAGGTGGTCCAGAAGGCGGAGGGGCCAGGAACTGGAACTGAGAATGCTGAAATATAAGCCCGCGGCTGGTGCTATAGAGAGATACTCAGAGCTTATAAGGGTTTACGAGGAGAGAAGCGTTGAGGCTCTGAAGGCATTCACTGTGTCCAGGGGGGCGTTTACACCGATTGCGCTGGAGGCGCTGGCAGCCATTGGTGGCCCGGAGGCGACCGGGGCTATAGGCGCATTACTCGATACTCAGGATCAGCTTCTCTTTCTCCGTGCAGTCGTGGTTATGAGAGATATGGGAGATGAAGCGATAGATGAACTGCGCCGGATAGGTTTTACCATTCCTGATGACTGGATCATAGTTAGTCCGTTCGACAATACAGATAACTGCGGGTTCCATAAGCAATATCCGCCAGAGGTAGAGGTCGACCTGGATGCCTTCCACGCTGGCAAAGACAGGATAGTCCGATGGGGGAAGATAGATTACTACAGACGGGACGCATATATCGAACTGGCTTATACGCACTTTGAGAGCTTCGAGCGCACTGGCATAGAATTCGAATGGAATGCTCTTCGCACTGAGTCGGCTGCTTATGCTCTCACGTACATCCACTCTCCTGCGAGCCGGGAAGCGCAGTTAAGAATTGGCAGCGCGGATGGCATGAAGGTGTGGGTTGATGATGAGCTGAAATATTCAGCAGATGTAGTGAGAGACGCCGCTCCCGATCAGGATACTATACCTGTTTCCCTCGCGGAAGGCAGAAACAAGGTTTTGCTCAAAGTCGCTAACCACAAGACCAATGGATGGGGATTCTATCTCAGAGCTACAGATACTGAGGGCAAGCCAATTCCGAACCTGCAATACGAACGGCCGGAAGTATCGCACGTTCACAACCGAATGCTAACGTGTGAACAGTTGGTCTCGCTGCTGGAAACTCCCAATGAAAGTCTCCGCTGCCTCGCCGCCAGTAAGTTGGCGCTGTCGGCGGACAAACGCGGGAACGAAGCGCTTTTTCATCTCTTGCAGTCAAAAGAAGCATCCGTGGGGGCTAAGGCGGCGCTGGCTTTGACACTGGCAGGGGATAGCCGCGGACCGGATCCTCTGGTGAAGTACGCTCCGGGCCAGGATCACCTGTTCCAGGTTGCCGCTGGCTATGCGCTGAGGCGATCGGGTGACAAGCGAGCGGAGCAGTTCTCCATTCATAACTTGACGGATGATAACGGCAAAAAGGTCATGGAACTAAAGGTTGCAGATAGGGAAAACGGCTTTTATGTTAGCCCTGTGTTCAAGCTTGATGATACAGCGTTTGTGGAGGTTGCCAGCAATAGACGTTTCCATCTGGGCGAGAATATATCTGCCAGATGTGCCATCATCTCAGGGTTCGGGGTAAACGAGCCCAGGTACAGAGGTATGGGGCTGGGAGGCATTGCCATTAAGAAGGCGTGCGATGTCATGACTGAGAAAGGAGTTTCCTGCTCCACTGTCAGCACTGGCACGAGGCTTGTGGCTCACAGGCTATACTGTCGAAACGGATACGTAGATCGCAGGTTCCCGTGGCAATACACGAAAAAGCTGGAAGGAACTGATGACGGAGAGAATGGCGGAAAGCTAAGAGCGCGAGAGTATACTGATGCCGATCGGGCGGATGTAAATGAACTCAGGGAACAGTATATACGCAACACAGTGGGGCCTGCGGAATGGTCGCCCAGAAGCAATTACGGGCAATGGATCAGGATTGTCGAGGATGAGGGGAAGATGATCGGGTACGCTGATGTGCATCTCAATCCCTTTGA
>Ga0114922_10005198_pt1 | contig 12027 bp, 13 predicted proteins | sample AartaG_FD_100975 | JGI IMG/M metagenome (GOLD analysis project Ga0114922, IMG submission 100975) | Deep subsurface microbial communities from Aarhus Bay to uncover new lineages of life (NeLLi) - Aarhus_00045 metaG | ecosystem: Environmental > Aquatic > Marine > Oceanic > Sediment | place...
CGCCAGCCGCGCACGATCTCGCTTTGGGGGCCAATGGCTTGCTGGCAGACCAATTCGCTGGTCTCCCGGTCGGTCAACCAAATCGAGCAGGCGATCGCACCCAGCAAGCGGCGCACTTCTTCCAGAACGGTGGCGAGCACCTGGTCCAGGTCGAGAGTGGAGGTAAGCGCTTGGCCTGCCCGGTTGAGCAGGCCCAGTTCACGGTTGCGCTGTCGCAGTACTTCCTCTGAGCGTCTGCTGGTGAGTAATATGGGAGCGATCCAGGCTATTCCAGCCAGCATAAGTGCAGATGTGGTAAGCGCAACCAACTCGGCCAGCAGATCGGGCGGCCGAGACAAGTCTCCGGAAATCAACCTGAACATTGTGACGCCACGCTGGACGGCCATGAGAAAGATGCTCGTTGCGACCAACACCCATGCTGTGCGTCTCTTGGTGACCCAGAGCAGCCTCACAGCCAGAAACGCCGCTGTAAGTTGAAGCAGAATAGAGATTCCTAGAACAAATGACACGTCCATATATTCATTCCCGCGAGCGAGCAGTGTCTAGTTGTCAGGGGTGATCCCGTCTGGACATCTCCGGGCACGACGTTGCCCACTGCCCCCACCTGCCCACACTGTCTACCTCAAGAACTCTGACTTCTGGTGGTGCATCACTACGTTCTCCGCTATCCCGATGCCAATCATCGTCGTCAGCAGCGCAGTGGGGCCATAACTGATGAAGGGCAACGGCAGTCCCGCGATGGGCAGCAACCCCAGATTCGTGCCGATGTTGACAACAGCCTGGAACAGGATCATTGCCAGCGTCCCTGTCACCAGCAGCCGCCCAAAAGCATCCGGCGCAATCAGGATGATCCGCAGCAGGCGCAGGAACAGTATCAGATATAGGGCAAATAACAGCATCACGCCTGCAAAACCGAGTTCTTCGGCGGTGACAGCGAAAATAAAGTCTGTATGGCGCACCGTCAGATAACGGAGTTGGCTCTGTGTGCCCCGACCGAGCCCGTGTCCCCAAAGCCCACCTGAGCCGATGGCGATGAGAGCCTGTTCTACCTGGTAATCGGGTTCAGGATTGAGGAAGCCTAGAACACGCTGCTGCATATAGCCGAACTCAAGCAATTCCATCAGTTTCCAGAGTGGATAGATTGCGCCCAGTCCTACCACCGACGTAAGCACCAGATATCGCATCGGCACGTCCGACTCGAACAGCATGGCCAGCCACATAAATATGAGCACGGCGGCAGTGCCCATGTCGGGTTCCAGAAAGATCAACGCTGCCAACACGAGTGTCATAACAATGGAGGCCAGATAGTTGACGAGATCGGGGCGCTCGGCGGTCTCCTCTGCCAGCAGGCTTGTTTTGGGGGCTCCGAAGAGTGGGGTGGCGGGGGATTTGCGCCTTCGTCGCCGCCGGCTGAACATAGCGCCCACCGAGATCGTGAGCAGAATCATCGCCAGGAACGAGGGCTGGAAGCCGAAAGTGCCCAGGTAGAACCAGGCCCTTACTTCGCCGATTTCACTTTGCCCGAAGGAGAGCACTAGCACCAACAGGATAACAGCCAGAAGATAGGCCAGCCACCAGAAGTCACCGAGCCACTGGTAATCGCGCGGGAAAGCAGCTAGCAGAAGGATCAAACCCATCCCGGCAGCTCCGAGAATCGCCTGTCGCCGCCACCGATCTTGCAGACGGGGATCAAGGCTGCCCTGGGTGGCGTAGTAGATCATTACCACGCCATAAGCAGTCAGCAGAACAGTAACCAAGAGCAGCACGTAGTCAAAGTGCCGCCAGATGCGGAATTTCGTCATCTTACCTCTTGCGCCGCCTGCGCTGGGACAACAAGGGTATATCAGCGACCAGGCGTGATTCGCGAGTACCCTGGGAGAAGGTCACTTGAACGCTTTCGGTGTCAATGGCGATGTGGCGTGAAATCACGGTGATGATCTCGTCTTTGAGTGTGTCCAGCAGTGCGGGCGAGATACTAGCCCGGTCGTGGGCCAACACCAGGCGCAATCGCTCCTTAGCAACCTCCCCGCTCGACGATTTGCGACGACGACTCAGCAAGCGTTCAAGCGTTCTCATAGCCATTAGTCCCCTCCAGAGCGCATAAAGCGGAAAAGCCATTCGAGCACACCTTGCTCACGCAGAGTCAAGAATGGTACTTCCTCCCCGCGTAGCCGGCGAGCGATGTTGTGAAATGCCCGCCCAGTCATGGAACTATCGCTAGAGAGGGCAATAGGCCGTCCCTGATTCGTGGCAATCAGGATGGCTTCGTCCTCCGGCACGACGCCGATGAGATCAATAGCCAGCAGTTCGACGACGGCGGCGATGCCCAGCATCTCGCCGCGCCGTATCATATCCGGCTTTACCCGGTTGACGATCAGTTGTGCGGGGCCTTGCTCCTCTGCTTCGATCAGGCCGATGACCCGGTCAGCGTCGCGCACGGCGGCTATCTCCGGGTTGGTGACAATGATGATCTCGTCGGCTGGGGCGATGGCGTAGCGGAAACCCTGCTCGATGCCGGCTGGCGAATCAATCAGGATAAAGTCGTGCTGCTCCCGCAGGTTCTCGCAGACGCTCACCATGTCGTCAGGTCGGACGGCGCTCTTGTCGCGGGTTTGCGCAGCCGGCAGCAGGAAGAGTTCCGAGAGCCGCCTATCGCGGACCAGCGCCTGGCGCAGCCGACAACGCTTCTCAATTACGTCAACCAAGTCGTAGACGATGCGATTCTCGAGACCCAGCATCACGTCCAGGTTGCGCAAGCCAACATCGGCATCAACGACCACTACTCGCTGTCCTTGCCTTGCCAACGCGACGCCCAGGTTGGCGGCAAGGGTTGTCTTGCCCACCCCCCCCTTGCCAGAAGTAATCGTAATCACTCTTGCCGCCATTGACTCTCCTTACCCCGCCCCCTCCAACTCACTACCGCTTGCCTACGCCCTCGGGCTAGGCTCGGGCCGAAGGCACGGCCACAATCTGTCCTCCTCGCACCGAGGCCATCTCCGGCACAGGGTCACGCCGCTGCCCCTCCGGGGAACGGGCGATGTGACCAGCGATACGGAGTTGTGTGGGAGCCAGATCGAGGGCGCAGATCACAGCTTCCTCATCTCCCAGCGCCCCGGCGTGTACCATCCCGCGCACCCGGCCCCATACCACGATATTACCACCTGCCACTACTTCCGCTCCAGGGTTGATGTCACCGATGATCACAATGTGACCCGGATGGCGCAGGCTCTGGCCGGAACGAAGCGTGCACTGCACAACCAACCCCTCGACAAACGGTTCCTCGCTTTCCTCGGGTGTGGTTTCTGGCCCGGTTAAGCCGAGGTCAGTCACCAACCCCAATTCCTGGGCGGCTGTCTCTGTGACCGGGTTTGTGCTGACCACTGCCCACAGCTCAACCTGGTGACGGGCCAACAGTGCCTGCGCTTCCCCAATTTGAGAGCGACTCAGTTCCTGCGCTCCAACGTCAAGAGCGACACGGCCACCGCGAAAGAAAGCCGGATTAGCGCCAAGACGTGCCTCCAACGCAAGCAGTTCAGCACTCCAATTCCGGTTGGCCCAATCCCCCTCCCCCAGCGTGACAAGCAGTCCCTGACGGATGCCCTTGATGGTGATCGTATCTGGATTCATGCTCCCTTCCTGGCGTCTCAATGGCATTATCAGTACATGGGGAATGTGCCAGACGGCCCTGGCCGATGTATGAGGTGAGGGACCTCTCCCCGGTACTGATTATAGCCTGGAAACGAGGAGATAAGAGAGTCGGAAGTGTTACAGGGACGTTAACGCGCTTACGCTCTCCATCTGACGCCTTTGCAGATTCTCCCCCCGACCAGAGGTCATGAGAGCGAGAGTCCTGATGCTCTGGGCAGTAGCTCTGTAGGTTTTGTGTCTGAGTTTCATCTGTGGACCCCTGCCACTCCAGTTTTTCAATTGGTGATTATAGCACAGGACATAGAATCGCGAAAACCTGCGTGCAGGTGCTGCGTCGTCGCCAGCAGGTACCAGCCAGGGCTGAAAAGGCCGAGGGGCAGGTCTGCCAGCGAGAGGAGGGAAGTCAGGCGCAAAGTGACTATATGGAGGGGGCGAGCCCTGCTGTACCTGCGCCCACCAGAGGAAAGGGCCAACTCCCGCTACACGCAACAAATCATCAGGGCACGGCCTCACCACGGCCGAAATAATACTCCAGAATCTCGTGGGCCACCGGCACCGCAAATATTGAGCCCTCGCCCCCATTGTACAGGAAGACGATGACAGAGACCTCCGGCTCCCCCACCGGCGCGAAGGCGGTGAACCAGGCGTGTTCCGGCTGGGCGTACCCGACGCCGCCCAACATAATGTCGTCGGTGAACTGGGCTGTGCCCGTCTTACCGGCTACGCGTATCCCCTCAATCTGGGCCCGCCAGGCCGTGCCGTAGGAATAGGCTACCGCCTCTTCCATTCCTTGCTGAACCAGCGACCAGTTCTCTGGACTGATGGGCAGCGTGTGGATAATCTCCGGTTCAAAAGGCTGGGTCACGACCCCCTGGGCATCGGCGACGTGGTGCACGATACGCGGGCGGTAGAGCGTCCCGCCGTTGGCGACGACGTTGACGGCGTTGAGCATCTGGAGCGGCGTCACCGCCAGGAAGCCCTGCCCGATGGACAAGTTGTAGGTATCGCCGGTAGCCCAACTTTCGCCGTATGTGAGTCGTTTCCAGGTTCGTGAGGGCACCAGACCAGCTTCCTCGGCCGGCAACTCCACGCCTGTCGACTCACCGAAACCAAACTGTTCAGCATACTGAGCGATACGCTCCACATCCAGTCCCTCAAAGTCAGTCTCCTCGAAGCCGCCGCCAACTTTGTAGAAGAAAACATCGCACGAATGAGCAAGGCCACCCACCACGTCCAGTGAACCATGGCCACGCAGGTTCCAGCAATGAAAAGACTGGGCACGGCCGGGGTCGTTGGGATAGTACTTGTTGGGCACGACGATCGTTCCGGGACAGGAGAGGCGCGTGCGTGGTGTCAGCACCCCCTCCTGAAGGGCTGCCGTCGCCACCACGATCTTGAACACTGACCCAGGCGGCAAGCGGTCCAGGATGGCGTGGTTGAGCAGCGGTCGGTGAAGCTCATCGTTCAAACGCTGCCAATCGTCTACCGATATGCCTTGGGCGAAGAGGTTGTTGTCATAAGTTGGCAGGCTGACCATCGCCAGGATCTCGCCCGTCTGTGGGTTCATCACGATCGCCACTCCGCGCGGTGAGTTATTGGCCCGCTCCATCCCGCGCCGTAATGCCTCCTCGACAAAGCGCTGCAGATCAAGATCTAGCGTCAGATAGACGTTGTCACCAGGCGCAGACGTAGCCCGCTCCTCAACCACACGGATTTCCCGGCCCATCACGTCTTCTTCGACGATTCGCCTGCCTTTCTGCCCTCGCAACATGTCCTCGCAGGTCGCCTCGACCCCGGCGACACCGATACGATCGGTGTCTGGATCGTAACCTTGCGCGACGCACTCCACTTCACGTTCCTCAGGAATGGGTTGCAGGTATCCAAGCATCTGCGACACCAGCGTGCCGTATGGATAATCGCGCCGCGAACCCACCTCGATAGACACGCTGGGCATAGTCATGCTCTCTTGTTTCACCACTAGTGCCGTGTCCCGCTCTACTCGCTTGACCTCCAACGGGCGGTACAAAGCCCCGATCTCAACCGCTTCTTCCACCATCTCTCGCAAGCCCAGAGGTTCGTCTGCACTCTTGTGCACTCCGGCTGTGGTGTAAGGCATATCGAGCAGCACGGCCAGGCGGATGAGGACGGCCTCGGCCTCTGCATCGTCGTCGGGAAGGTAGGCGGGGACGATGGTGACTTTGAAACTGGGGACGTTGCGTACCAGTGGCGTGCCATTGCGATCGTAGATGATGCCGCGAGGGGCAGGGACAGTGACGAGTCGCGTGCTCTGCCAGTTCGCCCGGGCGCTGTAGTATTCGCCCTGCAAAAACTGTAGTTGCCACAACCGACGGCTGAAAACCCCAAAGATACACAGAACCAGCAAGCTCAATACGATGACCCGTGGTGCCTGCTTGATGATTGTCCAGCGTGCCTGCCATTCACTCTGAGCGACTTGCTGTGCTCCTTTGTTCAGTGTCACAGCGTGAATCCCTCCTGTCGGGTTTTCCGTTCTAGCCACGCTAAAGGCTGCTGGATGAACGGGACCAGCAGTGTGTTGAGCAACACCGACGGTCCTGCTACGCGCAGCAGCGCGAATCCCCAATCTACCGCATGCCCAGTCCATGCCAGGACGAGCAGCAGGACAAGATGATAGGCTACGGTGCCGAGAAGTGCCAGGAGCAACAGCCGCGCCACCGCCAAACCGAAACCCTGCCCCCATGGCTGCCCTGCCAGGAATGCCACTGATAGCAAGGCCAGTGCGGTTGCGCCCAGTGGCCCTCCCGAAAGCAGGTCAACGATCAGCCCGCCGATAAGACCCCACACCAATCCCTCGTCCACGCCACGCACCACGGCCCAGACCAGCACGACCAGCACCACCAGGTTCGGTCGCGCTCCCCACAGATTCACCCGCGATAGCAAGGTGCTCTGGATCAAGGCTATGCCGGTCAGAAGAGGGAGGCTCAGGTAGAGGCTTATCTCACACCTCCTGGCGCAAAGCATAAAACGTGCCGCGTGAGGCTACGGCTCCTCGGCCGGAGACTCATCGAGGGGGATTTGCTCGAACTCTGTGATCACCAGTACCAGTTCTAACCGTGAGAAGTCCACCACTGGCCGCACGATGGCAACCTGGAACAGTTCATAGTCCATCTGCTCCACTTCGGTCACCTGGCCGATGACCAATCCTTTGGGCATGAAGCCGCCCAGCCCAGAGGTTAGTACGATTTCGTCGGCGCCGATGCTCTCCTCTTGCGGGATATACTCCATACGCAACGTGCCGTCGGGCTGCCCCACGACCAGACCAGTGACACGGGATATCTGAAGGAGAGCGGTGATGGCACTATCGGGGTCGTTGAGTAATTGGACTTTGGCTGTGCGCGCGCTCACCTGCGCGACCCGCCCCACCAGCCCAGCCCCGCCACTGACGACCGGCATTTCTACCTTCACTCCCTGCTGTGCTCCCACGTTGATGGTGACGTAGCTCAGGTAGGGGTTAGGATCTGTGCCCACTACCTCTCCACATGGGAAGGTGTTGCAGGCTTCCCGACCGATCACATCGGCACCCACGAAAGCCGAGATCCAATGCTCACCGGTAAAGTTTAGCAAAGCACGAAGCTGCTGGGCCTCGGCTTCGTACTCTCTCAAGCGCACGTTCTCGACAGTAAGGGCATCCGCCTGCGTTTGCAGTTCTTCGACCTGAGCGCGCAGTTCGCGCACTTCGCGCACTGTCTGGAACAGGTTTCCTGCGACTATCGCCACGTGTGAGAGCGCACGCTGCAACGGGTCAAGCACGTAGTGAAGCGCGTTCTCCACCGGGGTCAGATACCCGGATTCGTGCAATACCAGCAGCAACAACCCGAGGACGAGTAGTGCTAAGGGAAGCCAGGGACGGCGAGGAGATCGCTTCATAATCCTGCCCACCGATGATTAGAAGGCGGTTAATCCTTTGCTTGAAAGCCCATCAGAAAGCAGGTGACCTGGGACGTCGGTCGTCAGCGCTGGCCAATACTTCGCGCAGCGTGTCCAGTTCCTCCAGTACCTTGCCAGCACCACGGGCTACACAGGTCATCGAGTCCTGAGCTACCCAGGTTCGCATGTTTGTCTCTTCACTGACTCTCTCAGCCATGCCCCTCAGCAAAGCACTGCCACCAGCCAGGCAGATGCCGGTCTCCATCAGATCGGCGATCAACTCGGGCGGTGTTTGATCTAGCGTGTCTCTGATCAGGTCCACGATGCTGTTAACCGAGTTGCTCAGTGCCTCTCGGATCTCGATGCTGCTGACCTCGACTGCCTCGGGCAGCCCAGTGACCAGGTTGCGCCCGCATATCGTCATTGTCATTTCCTCGGGCAGCGGGTACGCCGATCCGATGTTGATCTTAGTCCGCTCAGCCATACGCTCGCCGATGTAGAGGTTATACTTCTGGCGAGCGTATTGCACAATATCCTCGTCCATCTCATCGCCAGCGATGCGGAGATAACGGGCGACCACGAAGCCCCCCAGACAGAAGACGCCCACCTCGGTCGTGCCGCCGCCAATGTCCACAACCATGCTGCCACGCGCCTCTGTGACCGGCAACCCGGCCCCGATTGCAGCGGCCATCGGTTCCTCAATCAGAAAAGCTTCCCGCGCACCGGCAGATATGGTGGCATCGTACACCGCGCGCTTCTCGACCTCGGTTACGCCGCTGGGGATGCCCACGATGACGCGGGGACGGGGGAAGGGAAGTAGCAACTGGCTATGCGCCTTCTTGATGAAGTAGTCCAACATCGCCTCAGTCACTTCGAATTCCGAGATAACCCCATTGCGCAGGGGGCGGATAGCGACGATGCTGGCAGGCGTGCGACCGACCATCTCCTTTGCTTCGGCGCCGATGGCGAGGATTCTCTTGCTGTCTTGCTCTATGGCCACCCAGGAGGGTTCGTTGATGACAATACCCTTGCCCCGCACATAGACGAGCGTATTAGCTGTGCCGAGGTCAATGCCAATATCCAGGGAAAACAGCCCCAGAAAGGCATCAATAGGATTGAACACAAACGTCTCCTACACGCAAATTACCGCCCCGGGCCGCTCGATCCTTCAACGCCGGGGCTGCTGGGCTAAAATTATACCACAAATCATGGACAGAGGGAAATCTTGGAAAGCAGGCCGTTTATGCTATAATCCGATGCTATGGCTATGTCTGAGCACTACCAGGTTAGATTGCCTGTCTTCGAGGGCCCTCTAGATCTGCTCCTCCACCTCATCGAGCGGGAGGAACTCGACGTCACCACGGTTGCGTTAGCCCAGGTGACCGACCAGTACCTGGCCTACCTGGCGGAGCTGGAACGACGACAGGTGAAAGAACTGGCGGATTTCCTCGTCGTGGCAGCGAAACTTGTGTTCATCAAGTCCCTGGCGCTGCTCTCGCGTCCCTCGGAACTGACCCCAGAAGTTGAGGTGGGCGACGAATTGGTGTACCAGTTACAGGTATACAAGCGTTTCAAGGAAATCGCCAGGCTACTGCATGAACGAGAGAAGCAAGGACTGCGTGGCTACGTGCGCATCGCTCCTCTCCCCCGTCTGGAGCCGCAGCTTGACCTGGGCGGCGTGACACTCCATGATCTGATGACTATCGTACAGGAGGCGCTGGACGAGGTGCCCGCCCCGCCGGTCGGAGAGGTTGTTGCGCCTGTCACGGTGACGATCGTCGAGCAAATCGCCCGCATCGAGGATCAACTGGCCCGGCGACGTCAGATCCACTTCCGCGAGGTCCTTTCGGGTGCCACTACTCGCGTCGCAGTTATCGTGACGCTGCTGGCGCTGCTGGAACTGATCAAGCAGGATCGAGTGCAGGTATGGCAGGAGCAGCTTTTTGGGGAGATCATCATACAGCGTCAGGTGCCCGCCGAGACAGCGCCTTCCGACGTTGCAGCCACCAGTCCAGCAGCATAGCCCCGCACGCTCCCGCCCCGTCCACTGCCACATCCATCAGCGTGCCATTGCGCCCTGGCACAAAGGTCTGGTGATACTCGTCGCTCAGGGCGTAGACCACAGCCAGGCCGAAACTCGCCACGCGAGAGGTGGCTGCGCAGTGAAAACGTTCGCGCAACGCCCGCAGGTAGAGCCAGGCCAGGGTGCCATAAGACAGCGCGTGACCGACCTTCTTGAGCAGTGTATCCAGCCGTGGATCGGAAACACGGGGAAGATCCGGTTGGGCAGAGAGTACAAAGATCAGCCCCATCCAGACCAGCGCTGGGAGCCAGCGCCAGAGAAGCTGCTTCATCGCCCCACCCCATAGGCCAGTTCAACCGTCTCCACCAACCGCTCCCACGCGAACCGCTCCCGCACGTCACGGGCGGCCGCCTGGCCCAGCCGCTCCCGCAACTGCTCGTCGTCCAGCAATCGCGTCACCGCCTCAGCAAAAGAGGTCACGTCGCCGGGATTCACTAACCAGCCGGTCTCGCCATGACGGATCATCTCCCGGTTCTGTCCTACCGCCTCGGCCACGACCGGCACTCCGGCTGCCAGCAAGTCGCGCAACTTTACCGCACACTTGGTCCGGTTGACTAGCGTGTCGTCGAAGGGATAGATGGCCAAGTCAGCCTGGGCGAAACAGGTGGGGAGTGTGTCGGAGGGAACCCACCCGAGGTAGGTCACGTCATGCGTGAAACATGAAACGTGATGCGTGATGCGTGACGCGGGATGCGCGACGGTCAGCCCGGATTGGACGGCCAAACGAAGTAGTTCGTCTTCTTCTCCGAAGAGCCCCTTGCCCACGACCAGCAGGCGCGCCTCCGGCACCTGCTCGCGCACGCGGCGCAGCAGTTCGATGGCGCGGAAGACGGGGAACTCGAAAAACCTCGTGTATAGCAAGATGACTGGATACTCGGTACTCGATGCTTGATGCTCAGTGCCAGCATCTAGCATCCAGCTTCCAGTATCCAGTTTCCGATTTCCGACACCATTAGGCACATAGAACACTCGTTCCGGCGCGACGCCCAGCGCCCAGACGAGGCTCTCCAGCGTGCGGCTGGCGACGGTGACCGCATCGGCGTGGGTGAGCCCCCAGCGTTCCTGCCAGGCGAAGAACCGCCGTTGAGCCGGGGTGTAGTCACCGATCTCGTTCCAGCCGCCGGGACCCTCCCAGTCGTCGCTATCCACCGCCAGGCGAGGGCGGCGAGCGCGAGGGAGACGGGACAGCAGCCAATGGGCCAGGCCGCTGTAGGCCTTGGGCTTGAAGAGATGCACCACCTCGGGGCATAGGGCCAATGCCCGGCGGACCAGCCGGAGAGCTATCATCAAGTGAAAGAGGCCGGGGATGCACGGCGGCAGGGAGACATTTTCGACGGCGACACCGTCCTCCTCCCAGCACCGGCCGGCGTCCTCCGGGTTCTGCCAGGGAGGAAGAAGCATGGTCACGACGTGACCACGAGCTGCCAACGCTTTTGCCATTGGCAGCGCCCGCACGCTCATCGTGGTTCGGGGCCGCAGCCCGAAGGGACCAACCATCACGACGTTCATGTCTCATCTCAACAACAGCCGGGGCGCGGAAAGGCCCGGCCCTGACACTCACTTGCAGCCCACCAAAGTTGAGACTAACGTTCACCGGTGCTCTTGCTACGAGCAAGAACTGACTCAGGTCCAACAATCCTTAAACCGTCCACCTCGAACATCTGCCAGTCATCAACATCGTAGGTGTAGACTTTGCGCACTTCTGCAACCAGTGCTGCGGCTGCGTGCCGAGCATCGTGCACTCGCCGTGCGGTGAGTTTGTGGCTGGCTGCCAATTCGAGCGCACGCAGGATCACCTCCAGGTCTTCTCCAAGCACTTTGATTGCCGAAGGTGGCTCAACCAGCAAGCGGACTGCATTTGCCGCCTGGACCGGAGGGTGACGAGGCTGCGCTTTCTCCCAGGTCAGCGCCCCATAGACCTCGCTCAGAATGCCCGCCGTTGTGCAAGCAAGCAATTCTGCACAGCGTGCCTGCTCAACCAACGGCCGTGCTTCCTGGTGGCGAGGGTCCCCCTTGAGCAAAGCCCCAATAAAAACGCCAGCGTCCAGTAGTACATGCTGAGACATACCCCTCCTCAACTGTCGGCGTAGATAGCATCCTTCCAACCCCTGGGTACATAGCCTTCCAGTACAGGAAGAGGTTTGAGTCGTGGCTTTGACTCAATGACGACCTCTTCGCCACCAGGCATGCGCACGACGAGATATGTGTAGCTCTTAACCACGTCCCACAAAACCTCTTCCAGGGATCGCTCTCTAATATCTTCCAGTGTCATAGTTTGAGCCATCATGTCACTGCCTCCGACAGCAATACCAAGTCATTATTGCCCCAAGATTGTGAATGACATTCAGAATGTTGAGCAGTTTTGGGATTTGGAGTTTGGGCTTTGGAAC
>Ga0114922_10005199_pt1 | contig 12025 bp, 11 predicted proteins | sample AartaG_FD_100975 | JGI IMG/M metagenome (GOLD analysis project Ga0114922, IMG submission 100975) | Deep subsurface microbial communities from Aarhus Bay to uncover new lineages of life (NeLLi) - Aarhus_00045 metaG | ecosystem: Environmental > Aquatic > Marine > Oceanic > Sediment | place...
CAAAATCGACGCCGGAGATCGTCGTAGCGATCTCTATCCTGACAGGCGGGACGCCCAGATGGATGATCTGCCATTCGCGCAAGAACAACTCCGGCGACAGGTCGGGAAGGTCAAAGCCGAATTCCTTCAGGGCGGCGACGATCCGAGCGGCGTTCGCCGGGCGTGCGGCGACCCATATGTCCAGGTCGGCGGTGGCACGCGGATACCCGTGGTAACCGACGGCGTATCCGCCGATGACGAGATACTCAACCTTGTGGGCGTTGAGCAATCTCAAGAACTCTTTGAAGTCGGGTGGCAGATGGGTCGTAGCCATAGATAATCTGACGCATCAGTTCCAGGGCCTGCAAACGCTCAAGTGGTGTCTTGGAACGCCAGAAGGGTTCTTCGTCCGACGGGTCGAGGAGCGATGCTGTTGCAAAGGCCGTCTTGTCTATCTTTGCAGAACGAAGTCCATTCATGACCTAACTGTATCAGAAAACATCGCTTGCGTAAAGAGGCTTTCACAAAGCTCCCCGCGCAGCGGTGTGATTTCTCTCGCAGCCGCCGGATCCTTCGCTTCGCTCGGGATGACAGGAAAAGTGCGGCTGTAGGCACGGAGCCCGCCCCCTACGGGCTGGGTTGTGCTGCCGGCTCGGGGGCCGGTTGTGGCTTAAAGAAATCCACTTGGGGCACTTCCGTCTTTGCCCGTTCGGTCGCTTCGAAATACGGTTTCGCTTCTACGCCCGCCTTTCTGGTGAAGAACGAGCCGAAGAATTCGCGCGTGTACGTGTTCAGTTCCCCGGCCGCCTGGTTGTAACGCGTCCGCGCCACGGCGATGCGGTTCTCCGTGCCTTCGAGCTGGTCCTGCAGCGCCAGGAAGTTCTGATTGGACTTGAGTTCCGGATAGGCCTCGCGGAGCATGAGAAGCCGGGAGAGGAACCCGCTCAAATTGTTGGAGGCCTCGATCTTTCCTGCGACCGTGCCGGCCTGAAAGTACTTCGTGCGCGCCTGGGCGATGTTCTCGAAGATCTCCTTTTCCTGGCCGGCGTACCCTTTCACGGTCTCGACGAGATTAGGCACGAGATCCAGTCGGCGTTGAAGCTGGGCATCGACGTTGGCCCAGGCCTCTTCGACGCCCTGCTCGAGGCGTACGGCCCGGTTGTACCCCGCCCTATACCAGCCGAACAAGGCCAGGCCCACAAACAGCACGACGCCGAGAACGCCAAGAATGATCATTGCGATCAGCGACCCTGCTCTACCTGACTGCTTCATCTCTATTTCCCCACAATTGTTTGTGCGCGTTGTCGTTTTTACCAGCCCCCGCTGGCGCCGCCTCCGCCGAATCCGCCTCCGCCCCCTCCGCCGAAACCGCCAAAGCCCCCGCGCATGCCTCCGCCGAATCCACCGAACCCGCCGCCGAAGATGCCTCCGCCGTAGGAGCCGCTACGGCCGTAGCCGCCGTAGCCTCCGAATCCGCGGAACAAGAACGGCAGAAACAGCCACCCGAGACCGCCGCCCCGGCCACCGCCGATCATGAAGATCAGAAAGAATATGAACAGCAAGGAGCCGATTGGCATGCCGCAACACGGCGCCACGCGCAATCGCCCGCCGGGCATCGGTGGCAGTGCCGGCATGCCGGTCAAGGTCACCCCGGCCTGCTGGGCGATTCGCCGGACCACTTGCAGGTTCGCCTCGTAGATGCCCCGGCTGTACTCGCCTTTCTTGAGATACGGCGCCAACACGCTTCGCCCGACTTCTCCGGCGAACCGGTCGGTGATGACGCCTTCGAGACCGTAGCCGACCTCGAAGCGGTACTTGCTGTCTTTCAGGGCCAGCGTGAACAGCAAGCCGTTGTCCTGGCCCTTCTGGCCGAGCTTCCACAGGTCGTGCGCGTGGCGGATGGAGAACTCCTCGATGGGCACGTTGTCGGTCGTCTGGACGGTTAGGATGATGTATTGCACGCCGGTCTTCTGCTCCACCTCCTGGAGAATGCCGAGCAGCGAGCGTTCATCCTCCGCGTCGATCACGTTGGCGTTGTCCACCACGTACCGGGTGGGCATCGGCAGGTCACCGGCGGCGGATGGCGACGCGGTCAGTGCCAGCAGCAACATGACGGCGATATACAGCGGGAGCAGGTTTCTATGCATCTCTACAGCTCGAACTTGTCAACCGTCGTCGTCAGGAACTCCACGGACCCGACAATGGCGGTGAAGGCGTTCTGGATGTCCGGATCGGTTAGTCGAGGCTTCTCGTATCGCCAGCGCTCGGCGGCCACCACGGCGTTCAGATCGACCTGGAACTCACCGGCCGCCTTCCGCAGCGCCGCGGCCATGGTTTTCGGCCGCTCGATGTCCCTGAGCCACAGCATGGCCCGGGCCAGAGGGGCCAGGCCTTTGGCGGTCGAGATGAGAATGTCGCGGACCAGCTTTTTGTTGCCGGCCGCCGCGATATAGCCTTGCCGCAGCCGGACGAGCGTCGCCTTGAGCTCCCGCTCGCACTGGAGCCGGACATCCGCCTTCTCGATATGGAGGGAGGCAAACGGGTCTGCGCCAACGATCGTCTCGTGCCTCAGTTGAAAGTCCAGGAACTCAATACCGAAAACGTCGCGCGAGCGATCGATGTAAGCGGGCGTCATCAGCAGTGGCGGCGAAAGTTTGTGCTTCCGCATCGGCTTGGCGAGCGCCGCGACGGCATCCAGGGCCGCGACGTCGGGTCGCTCCAGCACGACCACCGTGTTGATATCACTGCTTCCGGGCTGAAAGTCCTCGGTCAGACTGCTGCCGACGACCGTGATGCTCTGAAGACGATTCCCCAACGCCGCCCGTAGATGCTCAACCAGCATCGTCAGCGGCTCCCGGAGCGATGCGCGAATCCCGTCCAACGACAGCGCACTATCCGTATCGGCCATGTTGTCCACCCCTTCCTTTGGGAGACGAATCCTGCAAAACACCCACAGTGTACCCCATCTGCCGGCTGAGAACAATCGTGGGCTGAGGAAGGGCCCGCCGTCAAGGGAAAGTGCCATTTTGACAGCCGAAACCGCCTGCAAACGCAAGATGAGCGGCTTCTTGTCGCAAAATCGCGGGATTTGGGGACCCTTGCGTCTGGCACGCCGTTTGCTCATTCCCACTCTGGAAATGTGTCTTTGAAAGTGTATCGAAATGACATCGTGCATAACGAAGAAAGGAGGTCAGGTATATGGCGTTAGTACCTTGGACCAGAAGAGGCCGAAACGAATTGGTCAGACTGCATGACGAGATGGATAATCTGTTCGACGGTTTTTTCCGCGGCTTGGAGAGGCCCTTCGCGGGTTTCAAAGCCTGGCCGGCCATCGATGTGGCCGAGAAGGGCGATGCGATCGTCGTCCGGGCCGAAGTGCCCGGCTGCCGGCCGGAAGACGTCGAGATCTCCGTCTACGGCAACACCCTGACGATCTGCGGTGAGAAGAAAGAGGCGAAAGAAGAGAACGAAAAGGGCTACTACCACCTCGAAAGCACCTACGGCTCGTTCCGTAGGGAAGTCACGCTGCCGGCGGATGTCGATGAGGACAAGATCGAGGCCGTCTGCAAGAACGGCGTTTTGTCCATCACGCTGCCGAGGGCCGAGAAGACGAAGGCCGTGAAAGTGAAAGTCAAAGGATGATCGATCCCGTGTGATTCGCAAGTCACAAGAACATGCCACCTGTGTCGCGCGGCACAGGTGGCAAATTTTTTCGTACGGAATCAGGCCGCCGAAGAAGCTGACGCGCCGGATCTCACGAATGATTCTTAATCAACCGTGGCAGGCGGCCTGCCAAGCCGATGCGGTCGTTCTTGACGATGACTACGCCGGCGATGCCCTCGATGCGGGCGACGCGTTCGAGAGCCGCATCGACATCGTCAACCGTTCGGACGAGGTTCGCGGCCTGCGTGGCGGCCGCATCCGCCAGGGCGGCGTCCTTGGAGACCACCGTCGCCAGGTCACACTGTCCGAGGCTCGTCGAATGTCCCATCTTGCCGGAGGAAGAGCATATCGAAACCGGCGTCTCGTGCGGCTCGATCGAGAAGGCGAGCCGGTCTGCCAGACCGGTCGTACCTGTGCCGAGAGCGACAACCACCGGCTCGACGGTCCTGAGATACACATCGCCGCCATTGTCGACGATGGCTTCTGTGGCCCCGGCACGCAGAGCGGCCTGCGCTGCATACTGCGCCATCGCGCCCGCGACCGCCGCCATGGGCCCGGCCCCGACAAGCCGGGCCGCACGGGCCATTTGCCGGGCGATTTCCGGTGCATCGGACAACAGCTCAATCGGCGCGAAGGAGTGCTTGAACTCAGGTTGCCGGCGGATGTAATCCTCGAGAAGCCCCCGCTGCCGTCTGATCTCGGCCGTGACGAGGTCGAATCTGTCGCAGCAAATACGAAGAACCGCCTCGCGATATGTGAATGTCCGGTAGATTCGTCTGCAGGTCACCGTCAGAACGCCGATGCGCAGGCGCCGAAAGGACAGACGCGAATGCACGCGAGGCACTCGATACAGTCCGACTCGTTGAACGCTACCCGGCGCGTGGCCGGGTCGGCGATGAGCAAGGCCTCCGTGGGACAGTGCGTGAGGCAATGGCCGCAATGCGTGCAGCGGTCCTCGTCCCATGTTACTCCCTTGCCCGTGCAGTTGATCGTGACGTTGAAGGTCTTCACGAAGTCCATGGCGCTCCGGATGTCCTCCTCCGTTCCGGTCACATCGAGCACCAAATAGCCTTCCTCCTCCGGCGTCACCTTGGCGCGGAATACGTTCACGATGAGATTGTGGTCCTTCACGAGGTGGTAAATGATCGGCTTCTCGCATTCGCAGCGCGGGAAGAACAGCATCAGCTTCTTCGTCACGGTCTGACTCATGAATGTTTCTCCCTTGTCACCAGGGGCTTCATCGTGGTGTCTTTGGGAAGCGGTGCAATCGGTCGGGCGAGCGGAAACTCGCCCCGGCGGATCTCATCGGCCAGCAGATTTGCGATCTCCAGCGCCTTGTAATAGGACGAGAGTGAGCCCACCGCCACCTTCCGGCCGTCGATCTGAATCTCGCCGTTTCGCAATTGCTCGTAGCTGACGTGGCAGATGACCCGGCCGGTCTTCTGCGGATAGTCGGTGCCGTAGTCCACCACGGGGGCGAAAATGTCCCGGTCGCGCGCGCACGCGCGTTTGAGCACCTGCTCGTTGAGGACGGGGATGGGAACGCCGATCCCGAGTGACAGCGACACCCCGTAGCCGCGGAGGCTCACGCCCCGTACGAACTCCGGGTGCATCTGCTTCATGTCGGCCGTCAGGGCGAGCGTGCCCGCCCCTTCCTTCGGCACGCCCTCGGGCGTCCGCTCGCAGCCGCCGGCGTGCTGCGTGCCTTCCGCGTAGACGTGCCCGTGCGCGCCCGCCAGCCACACCCGCGTTCCAACGCCGATCGTTTCATAGCACGGATCGTTCAACAGGGGGGACAACTGGCCGGCGGAGCAGTAATTCGCGTTCTTCCGGCCGGGCTCCAGGGCCCCCATGTACGTGTAGATCGGTCGATCCGAATCGTTGACCGCCACGTTGTAGTTCTGGTAGCAGTTCCGTGGATTGACCATGATGGCCTGGTTCAGGTCCTGGATTGTGAAGTACGTGCGGATCTCGCGGCGCGGGTAGCAGTCGGTCCCGTAGGACAGGGCGAAGAGTTGGAGCGTCTTGCCCGCGACGAGGTCCTCGATCACGTGGCCGCCGCCGTAGCGGAACTCCCCGGGATAGTCCATGTTCGCCGGGTCCCCGTGGCGCAGTTGCGTCGCGCCGAGATAGACGTCCACGGCGGCGATCCCCGTATAGACGAGAACGTCCTCGATCCAAGCCTCGGACATGCGAATCTTGGGCTTGGAATGCCCAAAGTTGATGAAACAGCCGGAAGAGCACATCGGGCCGAACGTGGCGGTCGTCACAACGTCCACTTCCTTCGCCGCCGCCGCGAGGCCCTTCTTATCGACGTAATCCATGATCTCGTCGGCGGTCAGCACGACGGCTTTGCCCGACTCGATCCGCTCGTTGATCTGCTCATAGGTTTTCATGTTCTGTCTTCATCCAGGAGGATTACTTGCCAGCGGCGACGTCCACGCATGCGAAATCGCCGGCGGCGTTGCGGGCATAGATTTTGCCGTTCGCCAGGACGGGGGTCGTCCAGCACTTTGTTGTCGGCAAGATCTGAGCGCGAGCCACGACGTTGAACTTCTGCGGGTCGGCTTTGGCGATCACGAGCTCGCCCTTCTCGCTCATAATGATCAGCCGGCCGTCGGCGCTCATCATGAGCGAGCCCTTGCCGAGGCCCTTGTCCTGCCACTGCTCGGTGCCGTCCTGGAGCTTGAGGCACTTGAAGACTTTCTCGTCGAAGCCATACACGTACCCATCGCGCAGCACAGGGCAATTGATCTGCATGGCCATCGCTTTGTTCTCCCAGACCTTGTTGGCCTTGCCGCCCTTGATTTCCAGCAAGGCGCAGCCTCTGGCGTACCCGGAAGAGATAAAGATCTGGTTTCCGGCGATGACCGGGTCGGGGGCGTTCACCTCGTATTTAGTTTTCCAGGGGAACTCCCACATCAGCTTGCCGTCGGCCAGCCGGACGGCAAAGAGCGTAACCTCGCCGAAGAGGGCCAGACACTTCTGACCATCCATCTCGAACGAGACGGGCGTGGCGTACCCGCACTTGCCCTTGCCGTTTTCCCAGAGAAGATCGCCTGTGTTCTTGTTCAGCGCCAGTCCGGCCTTGCCGATGTTGAGCAGCAGCCTATCGTCCACGATCAGCGCGGAACTGGAGAAATGCCACGTCGGCAGCTCGAAGCCCATGTCCTTATTGAGCTGTTTCTGCCAGAGCACCTTGCCGGTCCCGGCGTCGAGACAGAACAAGTCCCCCATCTTACTGAGGGTGTAGACCTTGCCGTCGTCGACCGTCGGCGTCGAGAGCGTGCCGCCTTCGTAATATTTGGGTTCGAGCGGGCAGGGGTACGTGTGCTTCCAGATTTCCCGGCCGGTGGCCGCGTCGAAGCAGTAAACGACATCGGTATTGCTCTTCTTGCCCGTATTGCCCATGGCGTAGACCCGCCCGTCGGCGACGGCGGTGGTGGAGAAGCCGATCCCCACCGATTTCTTCCAGAGCACCTTGGGCCCCGCATCGCCCCAGTCGCAGCGCCAGTCCGTCTCGGCGCTGATGCCATTACGGTCCGGGCCCCGATAGCAGGGCCAGTCCGCCCCGGCTGCCATCTGACTGATTGCCGCCAGAACCGCAAGAACCGACAACGCGATCTTCATTGGTTGACTCATTGTTTCACATCCTCCATAAGCAGGAATTGAGTTTCTGTTTTCATGGTTACATCAGGGGCCCCATTGTACCGTACCGCCGGGCCAGATCAAAGGGCCTCATGGACAATTTGCGGGGGCAGGGATTCTTCTTGAAAGCCCGCATCTCGCACGATATAATTCCCTATTCATAGAAGTAGTATCGCGGGATTTCACACCTTGGGATTCGGCAGCATTGCGGCCCCGCACGACGCCGGCGTCTTGTGCCGATCGTGGCAGCACCGGCTGGGACATCACGGCACGCAAGATGGGGGACTTGGCCATGAAACGCGTATTCGTTTCCTCAACCTCCGTGGATCTGGCGCCGTATCGTCAGCAGGTCCGCGATGCGATCCGCCAGCTCGGCGCGGTTGACATAGCCATGGAGCACTTCGGCGCACGCGATAATCGGCCGAAGGATGAGTGTATCCGACTCATTGAGGGAGAATCGGATGTCTTTGTCGGCCTCTATGCCCACCGATATGGGCACATCCCCGCCGGCGATAGCATCTCAATCACGGAGGCGGAGTACGACGCCGCCACGGCTGCCGGCCGCAAGAGGTTCATCTATTTGCTTGACGAGAACACTCCGTGGCTTCCGTCTCACATTGACAAAGACGAAGCAGCGCGCAAACTGCATGCGTTGAAGGCAAAGCTCAAGGCGGCCCATGTCTGCAAGTTCTTCTCCAGCGAGCATCAGCTCGCGGCCCAGGTCGCGGCCGACCTCGGCCGATATTTTGCGGAAGGTGCACCCGCCGGAGCGGAAGGCCACCGTGGTGTCCTGCACCAGCCGGCCCCGGAATGGAGATCGCCGATCGCAGACAATGCATGGCGCTACAAGGTCGTCGCGTTTGACTTGGACGGCACGCTCCTGCGCGGGAGCAGTTTTCGGTTCTCCTGGGAAGCCGTCTGGAACGGCCTTGGGTTCTCGCGCGAGATCCAGGCTGAACTGAAGCGCGAATACCGCTGCAAAGCACAGGATCGTCACAACGACGCCGAACGGATCCGCGCCTACCGAGAGTGGTGTCAGGAAGCATGCATCCATTTCAAGGCCAGGAGACTCACGCGCCGATGGCTGTCCGACCTGATTGTGCCGCTGCATCTGACAAACAACTGCACCCAGGCACTCGCCACACTGCGCCGCGAGGGTTTCGTGCTGGCCGTCATCTCGGGAGGCATCAACTACTTCCTTGAAGAGAAGCTCCCGGATTTTCGCAACTACTTCGACTTCGTTTTCATCAATGAACTGAAGTTCGATGCCGAAGGCGTTCTGAGTGAAGTGGTCGCTACGGAGTTTGACTTCGAAGGAAAGGCAAAGGCGCTGGCCTCGGTGTGCGATCGCGCGGGGTGCACCTGCGACGAGGCCGTCTTCGTTGGCGACCGCTTCAATGATGAGGCGGCCATGCTGGCCGCCGGCAAGTCCATCGCTTACCTACCCACGGACGACATCGTGCCCACCATTTGCCAAGCCGTCATCCGTGAGGACAACCTGGAGTTGGTCGTCGCAGAAGTCTGTGTGAGATGAGGCGACAACCGGCCCGCGAACGGGGGGGCCGGGATGCTGCGGCTCGGGAGAGAGCAAGGAGAGAATTATGAACAGGGACGTGATAAGACTCGCATTGTTGGCCGTCCTCGCGACGGCGTCGTTCGGCGCAGGGGCGGAACTGCCGGAGAAGGTGGAAGACGGCGTCATGCTCCACTGTTACGGCTGGCCGTTCAGCGCGATCGAGGTCAACCTCGACCGCATCGCGGCCGCCGGCTTCAACGCCATTCAGGTCTCGCCCGTCCAGCGGATTCGTGAGCCCAGCGCGCAGGAAAGGGCCGACTGCCCAGCGACGGGGCCCTGGTGGCTGCTCTACCAGCCCGTCAGCTTCGCGAGCGTCGGCAACTACAAGCTCGGCACCGAGGGGCAGTTCCGCAGCCTCTGTGAGAAGGCCGAGGCCAACGGCATCAAGATCATCGTGGACGTCGTGCTCAATCACGTCGCCGACACGGGCCGGCCCATCAAGGATGACCACGAGCTCGATCCGGTGCTTCGCGACCTCAATCTGTACCACGATGCCGTCTCCATCGCATGTATGCAAGACCGGCGTCAGCTTACGCAAAGGATGCTCGGAACATTGCCAGACCTGAAGACACAGGACCAGCGCGTGCAGGATATGCACGTGCAGTTCCTCAACCACTGCATCGACCTGGGCGCCGACGGCTTCCGGTTCGACGCGGCCAAGCATATTGAGACGGACGAGGGCGACGACGAGGATGCTGACTGGGAAGGTGACTACTGGCGGGATGTGCTCGGCCGGCTCAACCACCGCGACCGGCTCTACCTCTTCGGCGAGGTGCTCCAGGACACAGGCGACAATCGGCCGGTGTACGAGAGTTTCTACGACATCACCTGCCACAATTACGGCGGCGTGCTGCGGCAGGCGATTCAGAGCCGGGACGTCGGCCCACTTGGCGGGCACCGGACCGCGCTGTGCGGCATTCGCCCGGAGCGCGGCCTCGCGTATGTGGAGAACCACGACGACTACGAACACGATCATTCCCGCAGCATGCCTTATTGGGACCGCAAGATGGCCGGCGCGTTCCTCATCGCGCGGGCCGGCCTCGTCCCCCGCGTGCTCGACCGCCCGGAAGATGATATCTGGGAAGACCCCGACATCATGGCCGTCAATCACTTGCGGAACGCCGTCACCGGCACGGGCGAATTCCTGCGATTTCCCTCGCGCTACATCGCCATCGTCGAGCGGGGCAACCGGGCCGTGGTCATCATCAATCTCGGCGATGCGACAGATCTGGACGTCGAGACACGCCTGGTCGACGGTACGTACGCGAACCAGGCTTCGATGGCCTGTACTCTGGAGGTTGCCGGCCACAGGCTCAAGGGCCGGCTGCCCGGCGGGGCCGTCTTTGCATCCCGACTGAAGACGGGCACCACGACCGAGTTCCGAGCCGCTTACGACACCGGCTGGGGACATTCCCTCTACATCCGCGGCAGCGAGCCGCCCCTGTCCTGGTCTCGCGGCATCCAGATGCAGTGGACCGATGGGAACGTCTGGCTCTGGCGGACCGAGAGCTTCGCGACCGGCACGGAGATCGAATTCAAGGTCCTCATCGACGACGAGCGATGGGAGATTGTGGACGGCCAACCGACGCAGAATCATACGGTCACCACCGGCGGGACCGCCCAGATCCACCCCGTCTTCCCATGACGCCTCGCCGGCCATAGGGAAATCAAAAAGCAAAATCGCGGCTTCGGCGGGTGGCACCCTCAGGCCCAGCCTGAAGGGTAGTTCTGCGGCGCACAGGCAACCATCGCCAGACCCTGCGGGCCTGACGCTGCCACCCGACCGTCATCGCAAACGTCCGCGTGATCGCGCGTGTTGTGTCGAACTGACCGCCAGCGGAGAAACTGCGCCTTGCCATGTACACGGCCCCCGGTCTATCGTATGATTGGAGGTCCGACGGAACGGAGATATTGTGGGCCCGTTTGTGTGCGAGCCATCACAGCCGGCCCAGCCCGAGGCCTGAGATGAGTGACATTACTCGTATCCTGGCGGCGATTGACGAAGGGGACACCCGAGCGGTGGACAGGCTCTTGCCGGCGGTGTACCAGGAGCTGCGGCAATTGGCCGCGAGGAAGCTCGCCCGGGAAAGGCCCGGCCAGACGCTCCAGCCGACCGCCCTCGTCCACGAGGCCTACCTCCGGCTCGTCGGGGCCGAAGGCCAGAACTGGAGGGGCAAGACGCACTTCTTCGCCGCGGCCGCGGAAGCCATGCGCCGTATCCTCATCGAAAACGCCCGGCGCAAGGGGCGCATCAAACGCGGGGGCGGCCGGCAGAGAATCGACCTGGATGAAGTCCAGATGGACATCGAAGACCCCTCGGCCGACGTTCTGGTCCTGGACGAGGCCCTCGCCAAGCTCGAAGCCACCGACAAGGGAAAGGCCGATCTCGTCAAGCGCCGCTACTTTGCCGGCCTGACCGTCGAGCAGGCGGCCGAGGTTCTCGGCATCTCCGAAAGAACCGCCAAACGGCACTGGGCCTACGCCCGGGCCTGGCTCTACGACGAGATCACCTCCCACTCTTAGCCCACATTTCTCACGAAATGCGGGAAGCACGAAATCCGAATGTCGAAGCTCGAAGCAAATCGGAATCTCGAATGACCGAAATCCCAAACGAGCCGAAGGCCCGGCCGTTTCGAGGCTTAGGGCTTTGGTTCTTGGGGTTTGTTTAGGAATTAGGACTTAGAGCTTAGGATTTCGCCGCTTGGGGCTTGTCTCGGATCTCGAGTTTCGGATTTTGGATTTGCCGGCTTCGAACGGCAACGGCCGTGCAAACCCGGGTTGGCGGCCTCGGTTTCACGGGTCCTTCTGACGGGCCCGAGATTTTTTTGATGCCCGCTGGCCCCGCGCGGGTCAATACGGCGCATTACCTTGTGGAGAGAGGGGAAGCGATGGACATTCGCGTCGAGGAACGCAACGGCAGTCTGACGGGTGCATTGTCCGGCAGACGGAGATTGGGGAGCATTCAGCCATGACAGCGTCAGAGAAGAACCCAGAGGACATCTTCTACAAGGCCATCGAAATCACGGATCCCGTAGAGAGAGCGGCCTATCTGGACGAGGCCTGCCAGGCCGACGGCGAGCTCCGCGCCAGGGTGGAGGCCCTGCTGGCGGCACATGAGCGGGCCGGCGGTTTTCTCGAATCCCCGGCGGCGGGTGTGAC
>Ga0114922_10005201_pt1 | contig 12022 bp, 11 predicted proteins | sample AartaG_FD_100975 | JGI IMG/M metagenome (GOLD analysis project Ga0114922, IMG submission 100975) | Deep subsurface microbial communities from Aarhus Bay to uncover new lineages of life (NeLLi) - Aarhus_00045 metaG | ecosystem: Environmental > Aquatic > Marine > Oceanic > Sediment | place...
ATGTGGTTATATTCTTCATTTCCTTCCGGTAACAGTAAAGGAATCATACCGCGGGCTATTCATCAGGCTGCCGCTGATAGTAAAGATAATACTGGTTTACCTGTTAGCACTTGTTCTGTACAATGTGCAATCAACAGATATACAACCGTTTATCTACTTCAGATTCTAAATTCATAGAACTCAGCCCCGAGAATTCGGGGCGAGCTCGCAAGTCCCGAATCTTTGATTCGAGGATCCTCGAAAAGCAAGCGCTTTTCGGGACAGACGGTGATTGTGGCTGGTGGGTGCGAGCAATAATGGAATACTGGATTGATGGATTTAATGGATGGTCATCGAGATTAACATTTATTTATTAATTCATAATTCATAAATCATAAATCATAATTCATAATTAGAGGTATTCTTCATCGCTTAAATCAAAACCAACAAAGGGAGCTATTGCTCTCCTGTAAATTCCCTGTACCCAGGCAATGGCCATTCCGTAGTTGGTAACTGGTATTCCGGCTTCTAATGCCGGTCTGATCCTGTTATGTAATTGCTTTCGCGTGATCATGCAACCGCCGCATTGTATAAGTAGTGCATACTCTTTCACCGGCCGGGGAGTGGCATCAAGTCCTGCTACAACTTCGAAATCTATCTTTTTACCTGTAAAGCTGCTTATCCATCTAGGTATTTTCACCCTGCCTATATCATCACATGAAACATGGTGTGTACATGATTCAAGCATCAGTACACGGTCACCGTCCTTAAGATCTGATATTTTTGGGGTGCCTTTGAGGTAATTATCGAAGTCCCCCTTAAGTCGGGCAAGAGCTATACTGAAACTGGTAAGTGGTATATCGCGTGGTACCGAGGCATCTGCTTTGACGAATATTTGTGAATCGGTAATAGCAAGGGCCGGCTTTATAGCAGATCTTTGCAGGAAGGTATCAATTTCCCTCTCTTTAAGTACTATGGCAATAGCATCATTATCAAGCACATCCCTTATGGCCTGCACCTGTGGTAAAATAAGCCTGCCCTCAGGGGCTTCCACGTCAATGGGTGTTATCAGGAGCACTATATCGCCATGCTTTACTATATCTCCCAGCAAGTTTGGTGTTTTCAGAGCATGTTCAGGTATTGTATCTTTAATAAGCCTTATGAGATCCTCATAATTTTGTTTTGTTAATGCAGAAAAACTGACTACCTCTCTGCCAGTTATTTTACTTATCTTTTCAACAAAATTGTCAGAGGGTTTTACCAGGTCTGATTTGGCGTGAACAATAATATAAGGTGTATCGGTATCTTTGAAACGGCTTATAAGCATGTCCTCGTACTCACCCCAGATATTATTGTTCAATACAAGTATGCCCAGGTCAATAATATTCAGGGTTTTCAAGGATTTTTCCACGCGTTTATTGCCAAGCTCGCCCGTATCGTCTATCCCGGCTGTATCAATTAGTATTACGGGGCCGAAACCTGTAATTTCAAATGATTTCTTCACCGGATCAGTTGTGGTACCTGGCTGTTCTGATACTATTGCTATCTCCTGTCCTGCAAGGGCATTGATCAGGCTGCTTTTACCATTATTCCTTCTGCCGAAGATACCAATATGTGGAGTGCTTTCGCGACCTTTCTTCATAAAAAACGCAAATAATTAATCATCATGACTCTTGATATCATCCACCGAAAATCCCATTTTAAGCAAATTACCCGGTTTTAATATATCTTCCAGCCTGTCTCTGTCAATATATCCTGTATGTTCACATGCTTCAAAAATATCAGTTTTCTTTTCTTTCATATATAATGCGATCTCAGAGGCCTTATTATAGCCTATATAAGGAATTAAGGCTGTGCTTATTACCGGGCTACTTATTAATGCATCATAGGCAGCCTTCATATTAACCTTAAGATCTTTGACCAGGTTCATCGACAGGCTTTTATTAGCATTTATAAGCATCTTAAGGCTTTCAAGTATACTGTGACCTATAAGGGGCAGGTAAGCATTCAGGTCAATACATCCCTGTCCGCAAAGGTTACTAATAAGCATATCATTGGAATATATCTTATGTGTTGTGCTGATGATAAATTCAGGAATAACGGGATTAACCTTACCGGGCATTACAGAACTGCCCATCTGGCGCTCCGGTAGACTGATCAGGCCTGTTTTGCTTATGTCAGCAGCCAAAAGCCTTATGTCTGATGCTATTTTCTCGAGGTTAACTGCATGAGCTTTAAGTGTGGCATGTATTTCAACCCATTTATCAAGGTTTGATGTAGCATCATTCAGGTTTTCGCTTCGTGTGAGAGGCAGTGATGTAAGATGTCTCAGTTCAGGTACTACTTCGATTATAAAGAAGCGTGGAATAGCCAGGCCTGTACCGGTGGCCCCTCCGCCAAGGTTTACTACCTTGATTCTTTCCTTGCATTTTGATACCCTCCACCAGTCGCGTGATAATGCATCATTATAGGCACTGAATAGCTTCCCGAAAGATGACGGTACAGCTTCCTGCATCTGTGTGTAACCGGGCCTGAGGTAGTCACGGTAAGTTGTTTCAAGACCTTCAATATACTTCCTGAGTAAATTTATTGATTCTTCCAGGTCAGTAAGTAAAGTCATGGAAGCAACAGTGAGCGCGGTGGGAATGACATCGTTGGTTGATTGGTAGATGTTTGCGTGCTCTATGGGATCAATAACCGAATAATCACCTGCAATGCCACTGCTGTTTATCAGGGCAGCATTGGTAATTATCTCATTAATATTCATATTGATACTTGTACCGGCTCCGCCCTGCATTGCAGGTATTATAAAATGGCTGAAATACAATCCTTCCGATACTTCAATGGCAGCATTTTCAAGGGCATCAATTGTTTCAGGTGGTATCATCTTCAGGGGCATATCCACGGCATATTTTTTCCGGGTGGCCTCAGAAAACTTTCTGTATACACGGTAGCAGGCCTGTTTTACCAGCCCTGTTGCCTTGTACCATTCTTTGTGAAACGGAATGTCACCTGGAAAGTTTTCCTTAGCCCTGATTGAGTTGATACCGTAAAGAGCTTCTTTGGGGATCCTTACCTCACCAAGCTTGTCAGATTCAATACGATCCATGGGCTTAATTATTGATCCGCCACAAATTTAGTCAAAATAATAATTAGGTGTAATTGGCTTCCTCCCTTCGATAAACTCAGGGCAAGTTGGTTGTGTAATTTGTCATGCTGGCCGCCTCTGTCGGTCAGGTACTATTTATTTCCAGAAATTGGATGTGCGAATGAGACCACATCTTTGCCTGTAATTTCTTCAGGGCACAGGATAATAAGTCGTTCCAGAACGTTTCGGAATTCCCTTATATTGCCAGTCCATTCGATTTTCTTCAGTTCACTGATTGCACTTTCCTCGATTCTCCTCAGGCTAACGCCATATTCAATGCATATAAGGTGGTTAAAATGCTCCGCAAGTAAAGGGATATCATCCAGCCTGTCATTCAGTTTTGGTACATCTATCAGGATAACACTCAGTCGGTGGTAGAGGTCTTCCCTGAAACTGTTCTTTTCAATTTCTTCACTTATATTTTTATTGGTAGCAGCAATAATCCTCACATCAACTTTTATATCCTTGTCTGATCCAACACGTGATATCTTGTTTTCCTGCAGTGCTCTCAGTACCTTTGCCTGTGCCGGGAGGCTCATATCTCCTATCTCATCCAGGAAGATTGTTCCCTCATTTGCCTGTTCAAATTTACCTATCCTCTGTTTATGGGCAGATGTAAAAGATCCTTTTTCATGCCCGAAAAGTTCACTCTCAATTAATTCAGAAGGTATTGCTGCACAGTTAACTTCCACGAAGGGCCCTTTTGACCTGCTGCTTTTTTCATGTATCTGGTGTGCAACCAGTTCTTTCCCTGTTCCGCTGGCACCGGTTATTAAAACCCTTGCTTCAGTGGGGGCAATCCTGTCGATCATCTCTTTTACCTTTACTATTGCTTCCGACTCACCAACTATTTCGAACTTTTTGCTAACCTGTTTCTTAAGAGTTTTGGTCTGTATTATCAGGCTTGATTTATCCATTGCATTCCTCATGGTAATCAAAAGCCTGTTCAGGTCAAGTGGCTTTTCCAGGAAATCATAGGCTCCCTTTTTTATTGCTTCAACAGCGGTATCAATATTACCATGACCTGATATCATAATCACCGGGATATCATCAGTTATTTCATGAATTTTCTCGAGAACTTCAATGCCATCCATCTTGTCCATCTTGATATCACAGAGAATAACATCGTAACTGTTCTCCCCGAATAACTCAAGTCCGCTGTCTCCATCTTCTGCCAGGTCAACTTCATGCTTCTCGTACTCAAGTACCTCTTTCAGGGTATTCCTTATAGCTTTTTCATCATCGATTACCAGTACTTTTGCCATTTATGGTTTAGAGGTTTAGAAGTTTATATGTTTAGCCAGCTTTATATTATATCCCTAATATCTCACACTTTATCTCTCGCCTCTCAGATCCTTCGCTTTGCTCAGTAAATCAAATTCATCTTTCCTCAGCCTCAGCCTTAGTCTTTATATTTTATCCACTTCCACATCTCTTTGTAAGTAACTTTCTTACCATACATTAGTATACCAACCCGGTATATTTTTGCGGCGAGATATACAAAGCCTACAAATGTAGCTATGAGTACTGCTACAGATACCACAACCTCCCAGGTAGGAACTTCAAACGGAAGGCGTGCCATCATTACTATCGGTGAAGTAAAAGGTATCATTGAAAACCAGAAAGAAAGTGAACTTTCCGGATTTTGCATGGTTCCTATAGCAACAAATAAGCCCAATATAATAGGCAGCATTACAGGAAACATAAACTGCTGGGTATCTGAATCAGTATCTACTGCTGATCCTATTGCAGCAAATACTGAGGCATAAAGTAAATATCCAAATATGAAATAAATGAAGAATGAAATAAGTATAAGCGGCCAATTAACATTCATCAGGTTATTAAATATTTTAGCAAATTCCTGTTCCTGGGCCGATAATTCAATAGTTTGTTGAGCCATTTCACTATCCTGACTGGCTGGTACCTGGCTCATAACACTCTGTGATATCTGCTTACTTATTTCCTGTGGATTATCTGGAAGTACTTTTGATTGTACAACGGTTAGAATGGCAAATGTCAGGATGATCCATATTGAAAATTGTGTAAGTCCAACCAGGGCAATACCAATAATCTTCCCCATCATTAACTCTACGGGTTTAACCGATGATATGATCACTTCCACTATACGGTTATTCTTCTCTTCAAAGACACCTCTCATTACCTGCACACCAAAAAGTAGTACTATCATATACATTAATAGTGCACCTATATAAGCCAGTGCCATGGAAATACCGGTGCTGGTTTCTTTTGTCTGTCCGGCATCATCAATCCTGATTGTCTGTACTGATACATCGGTCTGTACACTTTTTAATATTGTACTTAAGTCTTCAATATCGTAGGCAAGTAATTTTTTGTTTTCAATATCTTGTTCCAATGCTCCTTCAATATGCTGTAGCAAATCAAGGGGTGGCTGTTTTTTGGAAATAAGCTGTACTGCCTGGGGAACATTTGTTACAACAGGTGATATGTACAATATTCCGTAATAGCCGGCTTCTTCGAATGTTGTTTTAAGCTTATTTACATCGGCATTTTCAAGATAAACAAAGTCGGCGTAATCTCTGTCCTTTATTACACCTTTGAAAAGGTCGCTTCCGTCTTCTATCACTGCTATTTTCTTGAACTCTCTATCCTCATTTCCCATTATTAATATAGGTACCAGGAAGAGTGCGACAAAGATAAGAGGGGTAAGAACAGTCATTATTATGAACGATTTCTTTTTTACCCTTGTACTATATTCTCTTTTTATTATGGTTGATACGTTTGCCATGACTATCTTAATTTGGATCAGTTGTTTTTATTGGCTTCAACTACTCTTATGAATATCTCATTCATTGATGGGAGCGCAGGATTAAATGATATAACCTGTCCTTTATCGGTCATATCCCTGATGATATTGTTTATATCAAGCTCGCCCCCCGTCTTTAGACGTATTGTTGACTTGCCATTATCCCTGGTGTATTTCAACACCTCATAATGGCTGTTGGTCTTTATATCAGCTTCACCTCTGAATACAACATCATATTCGTTTGCAGCCCATTCTTCACGTATCCTTTCAACGCTGCCCTGGAGTATTGACTCTGCCCTGTCTATCAGGGTTATATGATCGCACATCTCTTCAACTGAGCCCATATTATGTGTGGAGAAAATAACCGTAGCCCCCTTATCCCTCAGGTTAAGGATTTCATTCTTAAGTATACTCGCATTTATAGGGTCAAAGCCACTGAAAGGCTCATCAAAGATCAGGAGTTTGGGTTCGTGTAATACAGTGGTAACGAACTGTATTTTCTGCTGCATCCCTTTAGACAATTCTTCCACCTTTTTATCCCACCAGTCTATTATCTCCAGCCTGGTAAACCATGATTTGAGCTTTTCCATTGCCTGCTGCTTACTCAGCCCCTTCAGACGGGCCAGGTACAACGCCTGTTCACCAACTTTCATTTTTTTGTACAATCCTCTTTCTTCAGGCAGGTAGCCTATTGAGTGAAGATCATTCCTTGTAATTTTATGACCATCAAGCAATACTGTTCCGCTGTCAGGAGCAGTTATCTGGTTGATTATCCTGAGCAGGGTAGTTTTACCTGCCCCGTTTGGCCCCAGCAGTCCGTAAATCGACTGCTTGGGCACTGTCATGCTGAGATTATCCAGTGCCAGGTGGTTCCTGTACTGTTTAACTACATTTTCAGTCTGTAAGAGTGACATTTATTATATTTTACCTGATTAAACAAAGAATTTGTAAATATATAAAACAAATACTTTTTTTGTCAATATAAGTACGTTATATCTATAAAGTGGATTAATTGACTGGTATACTTGCACTTCTGCGGGTGTGTTTATTCAAAGTATGATTTCATGCGCTCAAAAAATCCCCTGTCATCTTTATCAGGTTTTGGAGTAAATGATTCTGAGTTTATCATTTTTTCCATTATTTTCTGTTCTTCCCCGGTGATCTTTTTTGGTATCCATACATTTACATTAACCAGCAGATCCCCCTTACCATAGCCATTTACTTCAGGCAGACCCTTCCCTCTAAGTCTCAGAATCTTTCCGGGTTGTGTTCCCTGCTCAATCTTTATTTTGACCTTATTATCAACAGTTGGTATCTCAACATTGGTGCCTAATATGGCTTCAGGTACACTTATATAAAGATTATAAATAAGGTCTTTACCTTCCCTGTAAAGTTCCGGGTGTTTTTCTTCATCTATCATTACAAGCAAGTCTCCCGGCACACCTCCCCGTCTGGCAGCATTACCTTTGCCGTTTACTGTCATTTGCATTCCTTTTGCCACGCCGGCAGGAATATTGATCTTAATAATTTCCTGGTCTTTTATTATACCTTCACCAAAGCAGGTATTACATTTTTTTGTGATTATCTTACCTTCTCCACCACAGGTAGGGCATATTGAGGTACTTTGCATCTGGCCAAGCAATGTATTTGTTATCCTGGTAACCTGGCCTGAACCATGACAAGTATTACATGTGGAATAACTATTACTGTCAGCTGCGCCTGATCCACCACAGCTTGAGCAGCTTACATATTTAGTAACCTTTATTTTCTTTTCGGCAACTTTGGTTATTTCCTTAAGACTCAGCTTTACCTTTACCCTGAGATTGGATCCTTTATTGACTCTTTGCCGGCTTCTGCCTCCTCCAAAGCCACCAAAACCTCCAAAACCACCGAAGGCATCACCAAAAATATCACCGAAGGAAGCAAAAATATCTTCCATTGTCATTCCTGCACCACCGAAACCGTTCTGCCCACCAAGACCGGCATGGCCATACCTGTCATAACGTGACCTCTTGTCATCATGACTCAAAACCTCGTAGGCTTCTGCTGCTTCCTTGAACTTGTTTTCAGCTTCCTTGTCACCCGGGTTTTTGTCGGGATGATATTTAAGGGCCTTTTGACGATATGCTTTCTTTATCTCGTCCTTCGTTGCATTCTTTGATACACCCAGTACTTCGTAATAATCTCTTTTGCCCATCCTGTCTGGTATTATTCTCCCACTACTACTTTAGAGTAACGTATTATTTTGTCATTCAAATAATAACCTTTCTGGATTACATCCACGACCTTACCTTTTTTCTTCTTTTCTGCAACAGGTATCTTGGTTACTGCTTCGTGTAAATCGGTATCGAAATCTTTATCCAGGGCATCTATTTCCTTTATGCCATTCTGTTTAAGAAAATCCTTCATCTTGCCGTAAATAAGTTCTATCCCTTCTTTCATTGCTTTGCAGTCTGATGTTGTTTCCATCAGGCTGATTGCCCTGTCAAAATCATCCATCACAGGTAAAAGGCTTACCAAAACATTTTCACCTGCTGATTTGGTAAGCTCTATCCTCTCCTTTAATGTTCTTTTACGGTAATTATCAAATTCTGCTGACAGTCGAAGGTATTTATCCTGTAATTCTGCCAGTTTTACCTCTGTATCTTCTTCCTTTTTTTCACTCTTGTCAGATTCCTGCTCTTTTTCTTTCTTTTTTTCTTTTACGGAAATTTCAGGATTTAATAATTCTTCATCTTTATCCCCAACAAACCCTTCTTCTGCCTGTTTTTCGGCAGTTTTGCTATTATCACTCTCTTTAACAGTCTGTTGGGTTTCTGACTGCCTGTCCTTTTCATCTTCCTTACCGATATTCTTTCTTGTCATATATATTCATTTTGCAGTTAATCATAATGGAAAACAGCAAATAACCTGCCATATGAGTCATGGGGACAAAATGTCATGATCATAATGCTTTTACTTTGTAATTATTGTAGTAATTTAATTTCCCGGGAGTCTAATAATTAAACTCGTTTACTAAATATCATGGATGAGATTGTCGAAAAAATATATTGTAATCAGAACATTTTAAACAAAATATGCTTTTCATTCTGCAGTGTAAGAGCCGACAGGGAGGACCTTTTCCAGGAAATTGTTTACAGGGTCCTCAGATCTTATAAGGACTTTAATAAGAAATCATCATTCTCAACCTGGCTTTACAGGATTGCACTGAATACGGCAATAACTTACAGGAAAAAGAAGAGACCTGAGCTTTTTACAGGGCAGGATCAGTTAGTCATAGAAGATAATAATGAAGATAAAGATCTTGACGAAGATATAGGTCTGCTTTATGAAGCAATTGGTAAACTGAATAAGGTTGATAGGGCAATAATACTGCCGTACCTGGATGAGTATTCTTACCGGGAGATTGCTGAGATTACAGGTTTTACATCTAAGAATATTAGCGTTAAAATACACAGGATCAAGAAAAAGCTGCATGAATTATATATACAATTAATTGATTAAAGTTATGGAAGACATGAATTTAGAAAAAATATGGAAAGAAAAGAATGTGGATGCTCAATCAGGTATTCACTACTCAAGGGAACAGATCTCTGGTCTCAGGAAGAAAAGAGAAAGGCAACTTACAGGATCAGTTAAGTCTGCTATTATTACAGGGCTGTCCATTAAGTTTATTCTGCTGGTTGGAATAGTCGTATTTTCGGTAATGGCTTTCGAACTGTCAAACCTTCTGCTTGCTATCTCGTCGTTACTTATTATCACGCTCGGGATGATCAGTTATGATCTTTACCTTTTGAAATTAATTGCCGGGATTAATAATTATGGTGATGATATTGAATCCAGGCTGGTTAAATTAAATGACTTCCTTTCTGTACATCTCCCGGTTTTCAAGATCGAAAATTCTTTGTCAACCCCTGTACTGGTTATAATGGGTATGTTCTACTATCATTTCCTAAAATACTCAAAATTTGAATTCAGGGCTGTTGATGATATTATCGTTTTTGTTGGAATAATAGTGATAAGCTATGCACTTTCCTTCTTTGCATCAAAATACAGCTTATCTGCTTTTAAAAAAGAAGCTGTTGAGTTGTTAGAAGCAGGAGATGAGCAGGATGCGATCATCAATTTTGAGGAAAGGAGGAAGAAAAACCGTAAAAAACGACTTCTTATTTCATTGATTATCCTTATAACGGGAATAGCTGTATTTATCCTTTTACTTATGGCATAAATCAGGTAATCCGGGAGACAGAACTTTCAAACATCCAGGGGGATTTATCTGCAATGCCATATTATCATATATTTTAAACATAAACAGAACATCTTTGATGTTTCTCTGTTATAAAGATAATAATTTATCTGAACAGGGAAACAAGAAAATCAATATGGAACTTGAAGTATTTTTTGAAGAGAATAAGAAGGTTAATGCAAGGCTTAATGGGTCTGTAATTAGAACTGATCAGTCAAAGAGAAGAGGAGGGGATGAGTCAGCGCCGGAGCCGTTTAGTCTTTTTCTTGCTTCAATAGGCACATGTGCCGGTATTTATGTTAAATATTTTTGCGAAAAGCGTGGCATAGATTCCAGTAAAATAAAAATAATCCAGCTTCATAATTTCAATCCAGAAACCAGGCTGATCGATAGGATTGAACTGGAAGCAATATTGCCTGATGATTTCCCCGAGAAATACAGGAGTGCAGTAGTAAATGCGATGGATCTCTGTGCTGTAAAAAGGCACTTGAAGAACCCGCCGCAGATAGAGACGTTTACAACGCTTGACAGTAAAACAAATTAGGAGGCCTGGTAGATAAAGGCAGTTTATGAATATCGAACACCGAATGCTGAACAATGAATAACGAATTTATATTCAGAATATCAGATACTTCTACATTCGCTAATCGATATTCATTATTCGATATTCAGCAATCATATCGCCGCCACCGCCTCAATCTCAATTAACACGCCATAATGTAATTTATTGGTTGGTACCACTGCCCTCGACGGCTTATGCTTGCCAAAGAATTTTTTATATACTTCGTTCACCTTTGACCAGTGTGACATATCAGAAATATAGGCAGTGGTTTTAAGGATTTTATTCTTATCCGAACCCGAATCTTTAAGGATTGTCTCAATATTTTCCAGAACCTGCAATGTTTGTTCCTCTATATCACCTTTGACCGGTTCACTGGTAAATGGATTCAAGGGCAGCTGCCCCGATACATAGATCGTATCATTATATTGAACTGCCTGGGAATAATGTCCTTTTGGTTCAGGGATGTTAGGTGTGTATAATTCTTTTATCCTAGGGTCTTTTTTGGACATGGCATATTTATTTTTAAAAGTTTTACTGGTTGATTCAGGTACTGGGAACTGGGTAAAGTTGCTCGTTACTCGTTTCTCGTTAAACTCTTACACCACTTAAACCCAACTAATAAATAATCAATAATAATTAATAAATTCATTTCTCATCTCTCATCTCTCGCATCTCATCTCTCTTCACTCACCACTCAATCAACCCTTTGTATACTGGTTCCCAGTGCATTCAAACGGCCATCAATATCCTGGTATCCCCTGTCAATCTGTTCTATATTATGGATAGTGCTTATTCCTTCTGCCGACAGGGCTGCAAGTAACAATGCCACACCGGCCCTGATATCGGGTGATGTCATTACTGTTCCCCTGAGATTGAATTTTCTTTCAAGGCCTATGATGATAGCACGGTGGGGATCACACAGGATTATCTGTGCTCCCATGTCTATCAGTTTATCTACAAAGAACAGCCTGCTTTCAAACATTTTCTGATGTATAAGCACTGATCCTTTTGCCTGTGTGGCTACTACGAGAAAGATACTCAGCAAGTCGGGTGTGAGGCCAGGCCATATTGCATCAGATATAGTCATTATAGAGCCATCAATATGAGTTTCTATCTCGTAACATGTCTGTGCAGGTATATAGATATTATCGTCTTTTCTTTCAAGTTGAATGCCCAGGCGTTTGAAAGAGTAAGGTATTATACCCAGGTTATCATAAGAAACGTTGGTAATGGTTATCTCAGATCCGGTAAGTGCTGCCATTCCTATGAATGATCCTGTTTCAACCATATCAGGTAATATGG
>Ga0114922_10005202_pt1 | contig 12022 bp, 17 predicted proteins | sample AartaG_FD_100975 | JGI IMG/M metagenome (GOLD analysis project Ga0114922, IMG submission 100975) | Deep subsurface microbial communities from Aarhus Bay to uncover new lineages of life (NeLLi) - Aarhus_00045 metaG | ecosystem: Environmental > Aquatic > Marine > Oceanic > Sediment | place...
AAAGATTATAAATCAGCTACATCTAGAGAAGTTCAACCACAACTTCGTCAAATGAGATTTCAAATTGATAATTATACGTGTTTAAAATGTAAGAAGCATAAAGATGAATTAGATGTGTCTATTCATTGTCACCATATTGAAGGTATTAGATGGGAACCTTTAGAATCTGCCGATGTTGATAAATGCATGACAGTTTGTGAAACTTGTCATAAAGAAATTCATAAAAAGGAAGGATGTACTTATAATGATATGCAATGTAAATAAACTAGGAGGGTGTGAGAAACAAACTATTACTTCGAAAAGCGTTTCGAAATGATTTTAAGGGTTTCTGAGAGGTGATAGTCAAGTTTCTCATTTGATAATTTATCAACAATTTTAAGGAGAACGATGGTTTCGCTCTTTAAGTGACCATCATAAACAAGACCAGAATCGACCAATTTTTCTAATCTTGTCAATAACTTAGAGACTTTCTTCTTTCTTTCATAATTTCCCATCATAATTTCTAAGTTTTGTTTGTTCTTTACAACTTTTGATTTTCTTGACTCATATAAAGTTTTCAACTTTTTTACTTGAGAAACTTTCTCAGTGTAAACATCATCAAACAATGGATACACATTACTGATAATATTGTCTGCTAGGATAACTTTTGATTGATCAAGGTTGGTGTCTGTTACGTCTGGAATGGATGTTTCGATAATATTCATAGTTCGCTCCCCAAAGATTCTAATAGTTTCTCTTTTAAACCTGCATTTCTATCTTCTAGTATACTCAATCTTTCATTCAGTTCATGACCCAAGTTTTGAGATTGTTTAAATAGGTCAGTTTGTCTTTTAATTTTTCTCTTTATAGCTAAAATATTCCTATCAATTTCACTAATTTGTTCTCGTAATGGAAAATTTGTATCACTTTTACAAATTGAAAAGATTCTGCTTATTACTTGTGGTAACATTTCTTTATCAACTTTCTTTTGGTTTACTTCTTCGAATTTCATTTTTTATCCTTTCTATTATATCCACCTTGTAAAAAATTCAATGGCTTTGGTTTCTACTAATTTATCAAAATATTGAGGTAGGAAGCATTGATCTCCAAGACATACTATACCTGATCTCTCAGTAATAAGTCTTGATTCAAACTTCATTTCATTGAAGTCAACAACCGCAGATTTATGTGATGGCATAGACACAGCATCAAACGCAATAATTGTAAGAGGAGCTTTAACTTTATTATAATCAGGACCTCTTTCTAATTCTGCCATTCCTCTCATACTAAATCCAAGTCCTGTTCTATCTTTAAGAAGACCCAAAAGAGTTCCACCATGTCCAGTACTTGTAGTTTCCATTTCTCCAAAGAGTAAATTATCACGAAAGTCATATGCTCTTACAATATGAGAAACTTCTTTCAAAGAGACAGTTGTTTGTCTAACACCATCTATTTGTTGATTTCCTGTTGGCAGGGGATGATCAAGTTCTGAATAGAAAGCTCTTCTTTTAATTCTAGAATCACATGACCCCATACCTTCCTTCAATACTGGTTCCGGATACATTCTATTATTTTGATTTACTTCGTTAACTGACTGAATCGGGCAACGAAATATCGCCTTAGATGATGTTTCTTTCATCATCTGTGCTTCAGAAAATATGCTTTGTTCAATAATTAATGAACTCATTTGTATTGCTCCTCTTATGGATTGTAAACATTAATTTTTATTTTTGGTTTTTCTGGTGGCAACTCTTCATTTGTAATATGTTCTCGTGATCTCTTCCTATAATACCTTGCAGTTTCATTGTAAACTCTTTCAAGAAACCTGTAGTATTGTACTATTATTTCATCTATAGTTTCTTCTGGAGCACGAGGAGGTTTATACGATGATATATTAGATGCTAAAATTTCAAACAATTCTATTGCTTTTGAAACAATAGTCCTTGTCTCTATCATAGATGGATCAGAAGATTCTGTTAAGTATGCTTCAATAACAGTAAGTCTTGTATATATTTTCTTTAACTCATAAATACGACCTAAATCTGTTGGAGATTTTGATGTGTCTTCTTCTGGAAGAGGCTGTCCCATTCCTGGATCCATTGCTTCTGGCGGCATTTGGTCTGGTGGCATTCCAGACGTTGGTTCTTCTGGAACTTCCTGTCCCTGCGCTTGCATCTGTTGCTCTTCTGGAGTATCTACAGCACCACCTGTTGGATCTCCTCCGGCTGCTGCAGCTCCAACTTCTTCGGGACTATTTGGAGGAGCTTGTTCTATCATATCTTTTAATGTATGTAAAAATCCTTCAAATGATAATTTACTAGGTCCATATGAAGAATAGTCATCTGATGGAAGCATCATTGGTGTTTGAGTTACATAATCATCATCCACATCCCCAGCTTCAAGATTATCTACATCTTTAACATCATCTCCACCCTCATCTCCTTTTCTATATTCGCCCTGTCCACGTCTTACATAATGACCGATAAATCCTTTTGTTGCTTGAGATTCATCTAAGTCTAATTCAACTTCCGGTTTTTTGGCGTACTGCTTAGTAAATAATTTATCGTTTAGTTGTTGTAATACATCTGATGGGCTAGCCATTATACATCTCCTAATTGAACTTTTAACTTTCTAATCTTTTTATCAATACTTGCAGTACACTTTCCTGGTTTCTTTGATTTAGAACAAATAGATCTTCCTTTTTGAAGTTGAGCTATATGTGTTCTCTTTGATTGCATTTTATATTTATTCATACAACTAGTCTTAGCTTCGCCACCTAAATTTTTACATGCTCTTGCAGCTTTACTAAGAAATCTCTTATAAATTCTATATGAAACAGTGATAATCAAAGCTGCAACTGTTGCGGCAGCCAATCCACCTACAGCTCCTTGTTCTATTCCTGTACCATGCCCAGCTCCATATCCACTTTCCCAAGAAGTACTCCCTTTTTTCTTAATAGCGTTGTCAATAACCCTTTGAAGGTGTTGCAAATCTATTATTCCACCTACTCTTTCTCCACCAATATCCAACGATCCTGCCATAAATCCTCCATCGCCTGCCTCGGATAAAATTGCCTCTCCGGTAGCCAATAGATTTTCAATTTCACTCTCACTTGCCATATCAATAAAGCTTCCAAGATAATTCTTATCAGTTTGGTCAAGATTTTCTTGTAAATCAATATACGTTAACGCAAAGTATTTTAAGTTATCCATTAGAACTCTCCTCCTCCTGGCGGTGGCGCTCCTCCCATTGGTTCCATGCCACCTCCTATATCTCCTCCCATTCCAAACTCATCTTGTCCCTTAGTTGGGTCGATTGCTTTTTCAACCTTTTCAGCAATTTCATATTTCTTAATTTCTTCCCAATCAAGTTGTGCTAAGTATCTTCTCTTAGTGTACTCTCTCGGGATACCAATTCTTTCAAGACTTTCAATTAAGTTTGTTAACTCATTGATATATCTTGATTCTCTTTCATATTGTAGTGATTTTGGTAGTGGAAATGCTATTAAAATATTATCTAATAATACTAATGACTCATCTGGGTTAACAATATCAAGAACTTTCTTTATTAAATCATTAATCTGATGAGTTAAATATTTTTGATGTCTAATGATAGTTCTAGCAAAGAGAATGTTTTCCTCGCTTAGAGATGATTTATTAGACATATTTTCTTCAATACCAATAAAACTAGGTGGAACTCCATATCCTGCTACAAGTTGATCTCTCATTTGTTTAATTTCATCAACTTTACTTCTGGTGTCAACATTTCCTTCTGTAAATGTAGAAATATCAACGAATGGTTTTCCATCTTTCTGTGGAATATAAACATCTTCAAATGTTGTAATCATACTAGGAATCGTATCAACTGTACCGAAGCTATCAAGACTGACTTTCCTCTTTCTAAACTCTTCCTTCATTTGTTCAATAGCTTTTCTTGCATCCCTTGGTAGACCAATTTCAATGGCAATTTTTCGTTTCTCTGTTGATCTAGATAGACGTTGAATAGCTAGAGCTGTTTCAAGAGCAATGATAACTTTAGCTGAGTACTGACTACTATCAAACATAGATTCTCCATACGGATAATATTTTGTAGTCGGTACTAAAAAGTGAACCATTTTATCTGTTGGTACATATCTAATCTCAAGAACTTTGTTTTGATCAACTTGTTTAACCATACTTTTTATAATATCTCTTAGTTCTTGATCATTCCTAAACTCTTTCATTTGAGGAATTTTTCTTTCAAGATTTCTAAGAATTGCAACACAGATGTTATTAATAGTTTCATCAGCTATTGATTTAGCACCTGTAATTTCTTGTGGTGGAAATAAAAGATAACCAAAACATACTGGAAACAATGCACTTTGTAGTGCAAGAACATAATGAGGTTCATGAAATACAAGCTGAATGTTTCTAAGTCGATCTCTTTTTTCTTTATCTTTTTCTTTTTTATTTTTCTTGCTAAAGTCTCCTTTATCATCAAATCCTTCATTAAATAATGAATAGTCAATACTGACTTTAACCTCTTCTTTCCCTTCTGTTACCAGGAAGTTTACTTTATCTCCATTTTTAAATTGATTTTCTATTACTTGATTATATTCTTGTTCTGTTAAAATAGAACGACTAGTCAATGCAGTATTTGCATCTCCAAGCTCACAGAAAAAATCACCAAACAAAAGAGTATTTCTAACAATAAGATCTAATTTTTCTTCAATTTTGACTGACTCTAATACTTCCTTTATGTATCTTATTTTTGCTGCTGTTGGGATTTCATCTTCTAAATATTCAACAGAGTTAACATCTAGAGATACTTTTGTAATATCATCTGGAGACAATACGTTATCAGTTATAACCTGTAATGCTCTATAACAATAGTTTATATTTGAAACAATTGCTTGATATGTTTTATACCTTTGTATTCTTCCGCCTTGACCAAAAGCAGAAGGTCCAACACCTTGTTGAAATAATCCACCGCCTACTCCACCACCTATTTTTACATCAGCAGTTTTAGAGATAAGACTTTTTACTAAGTTTATATATCCGTTTCTTCCCGTATGACTCTTATATGAAGATATATCTTTTACAGCTTTATCTAACTTCGAGTCAATCCTTTGTGTTTGAGTTCTCACAACAGTGGATTTAAGACCAGCTAACATGTCTTTGATTTCTGGCAATGCCATATCAATCTCCTAATTATTTTTTCTTTGATTTTCCAGGTTTTACATCTTTCTTCTTATACTTTGCAGTCAAATCGCTTATACCTTTTCCTTGGATGGCTCTACTTCTAACTCTTGGGCCATATTTAGATCTAATTCTTTCTCTAAAATTAAAGAATTTTTTTCTAAATTTTACCAGTTTTTTGTATAAAGGATCATTTGCTTCTTTCGCAAATTTAGTCGCAAGAGCTCCTATAGCTCTATCAATTTTTGTCTGTCTTGTAACTTTTGTTATAGTAGTTCGTTTAGATACTTCTTGTAAACTATCAAGCTTTTCATCTACTATTTTATCGTAATCCATTAAACTTACCTCCTCGCACGAGCATCAACACCTTTGTTGTATTTTTGGTGGACTAACGCACGATACCTATGATATAATTCACGATAATGAATCATCCTTTTATATAGAGGGTCATTTCTTTTACGAGCCTGACCTGTTGCCATTTGGGAAACAGACTTTTTAATTTTTGAAGCTCTTTGTGTCGTGCTCGTAGTAGGGAGCTTTGAATCTACTTCCCTTTCATCAGCAAACGCCTCATTAATATAATCTCTTATCATTTATGTGACCTCTTTAATCTTGCTCATCTACCTCTGCCTCAGTTATTTGTTCCATTGCAGTGTTCCTGATCTCATCATTTTCATACTTAGTTCCAAAAAATTCGAGAACAACGAAAATAAATGTATCTTCGTCACCATAGAAATTAATATATTCTTTTAATAGAACAGGTCCAATAAATTTTTGTAATAACTTTACAAACTCCTGTGAAATTTTATCAAAGTCTTCATCCTTAATTCTAAAAGCGTCTAATGAATAAGTTAAGATATGTTCTTTGTGAATCATATCGTATGCTTTTTCCATATTATATTCTAGAACTGCCCGATATTCACTAAATTGTTTTATATAATGAACTCTTTTAAAATGTCTAAAAATAAAAACAGCAAACAAACCGACAAATCCCGCACATACTGAAATAAATATTAAAATACTGTATAATTGAATTAGCTCATTAATCTGCATCTGTAATAATATCCACTGGTTCTTCTTTAACTTTTTTTAGTTTTGTCTTGATTACTTTTGTTTTTTGTTTTTGTCTTGATTGCGGGTTGTCCTCGGGAATTTCATCTTCGTTGACGACAATTGAATTGATTTTACTCGGTCTTATAATCAGGCATGAAGTACTCATATTTAGGATTGATATATTGCTAAGGCTCATAAATTTAGATAAAGAATTTGAATACTCTTTTAAATCTGTACTATCTTCATCTATCATTTGGATGGGTACATTATTCTCTTGGTATAATGTTACAATCTTTCTTGTTGGCATCTCTATTCTCCATTCTTTTCATCTTGTAGAAGCTTTCCTAAAATTGTAGTTGCTTCTTGAGATTCTTCAACAACATACAAATCCTCAATGACGACTTCCTTATCGTTGGGAACAATTATATCTTCCCAAGTACTTTCATCACCTTCTTTAATCTCTTCAAATGTATAATCTGAAATTCCACTAGAGTTCATTGCAAATTTAAATAATTCTAGATCTTTATCGGTTAGTTCTATTTCAAAAGGAGTTCTTATCTTTCTGTCCCTAAAAAATATAACCTTTCCTGATATTTCAACTCTAACCTTAAATTTCTTCATACAATTTCCTTTCGTGGTAGGGTGGGTTTCCCCACCCCATCTTTAAAAAAGATTAAACGATGATATTATCGTCTTCGTCTTCGTCATCTTTGATAGCTTCTTTGAATATTTCAAAAGACTCTTTCATATAATCTTCATTGTAGGGTTCCTCATTATCCATATCGGGTTGCCCTTTAGCAATTCTTCCAAGTCCGTTAGGAGCTGATTCGTCATAATACTTTTTCTTCTTTGGAACATCTTTTCCAGACCATTCTTTTTCTTCAATGGTTTCAACATCTTCATCAGATGCGAGAGCTTCTAAAAGCTCATCATCATCAATATCAAAAAGATCTGCATCTTCGCTATAACTCTTTGATTTTACCATATCATCATGCTGATCTTTTCTTGGCGGAATTTGTCCCTCAGCAGGTCCAGTTCCAGCTTGATCAGTTCCAGCACCCTTTGTGTCTTCTTCTGGTCCTGATGCTTTCTTCTCATCTGGTGCTTCCATTCCTGGAGCAGGTCCTTCTTTATCATAGGTCATTGTTTTGCTTAGATTCTTTGTATCTGGTCCTTCGCCAGTATAACTTGTTTCAACTTCTTCTATCTCTTCCATTTCATCAATGAGTTTTTCAATGACAGAATTTTCTGCATCTTCAGAAAGATCAAGACCTTCTTCTACTTCTGTATCTTCCTTTGCTTCATCTTCTTCTTCATCTTTTTCAGCAGCTTCTTCACCATCTTTCTCACCCATTTTTGAATCTACATCAAGAGGTTTATCTTCATCTTTTTCTTCATCCTCTACCTCTCCTTCTTCTTCTTGTTCGGAAAAGAATAGTTCAAGATCACTTGTTAATGTATCTTCTGAAAAGACTTCATCATCTGCGGAAAGTTCAACATCTTCTTTGGCAATGTCTTCCTCTTGAGATTTGAGGTCGCCTCTGATGTTAGAAGCTTTTGAAGTTCCAGCTTGTTGAGTTCCTGGTCCTTCACCATGTTTTTCAGATGATGTTTTCGCTTCTGTACCATCTTCATTATATTCCATTTCATCTAAATCTTCTAAATCAGGCATCATGATAGGATCTTCTGCGTTCTCATTAAAGTAATATCTTTCAAGGATGCTTGCTGCATCTTTATAGATAGGAATTTCTCCATCTCCATCCCATGCCAAGATCGGGTCTAGCATCGGTCCTTTAACTTGAACAGTTTTCGAAGTATCATACTCACTAATTGCCTGCTTTAATAAGTTCTTATAAGAAACTTTCTTGCTCATTTATCATTCCTCCTAGTATATTTTTTGCAGGTAGGATAATAATTATATCCATTTAAATTTATAATATGTTCTAAGAACTAATCCCTAATAAAGTCAGTTTGTTTCTCAAATTGTGTTGATATTGCCACCGAAATTAATAGCAGTATTGCATGACTTACCACCTGGTGAAGTACCATCTTGTTTTTTTGGATTAGCTTTTGTGCTTGCGCTAACAAATTTAAATCTTTCAAAATCTACTTTGAAGTCAACTGATAAATTTGCTTTTCCACTTCTATTCTTACCGACTTTTCCATGAACTATCGTATCATCAACTGGATCTTTAGCTAATAACAAAACAAAATCTGCATGTTCTACTTTCTTGATTGATTCAGACATCATATCAAGACTCAGTTTATGTGAATCATCAATTCGATACACATTTCTTGTTAGTTGTGAACCAGTGATTACTGGGATGTTATATTCTACTGCTAATGTTTTTAATGATAATGTGATATGTCCAAGTTCAATTCTGTACAAATCATATTTTGTGTCTGTCTTTAATAAATCAAGATAATCAATATATAAACCCGCTATTGCATCTTTTCCATATTCTTCAATAGCATCATCTAATACGCCCATCAAGTCTAATGGACCAATACTCATAGCAGGGAAGTATTTCATTATAATTGTTGAACCATTTCTCGTAAGTTCATTAATAATTCTTTTCTTAATATCTACTCCCTCGGCAATCTCCCTTAACATATCAGGAATAGTTCTATCGAATATAGGTTGATATGTTCTCATTAATGCTTCTTCAATTGTATTCTCAAGTGATACATAAACATATACTCTATTTATTTCGCCAGGTTTAATTATCTTACTAGAAGATGTATCAATCTGACTTTGCATTGCTGATTTATAAATTGTGTTATTTAAAATTGTTGATTTACCTGAACCTGAACCTCCACCAAATACATACAGTCTTGATTTCTCATAGCCACCAAACATTACTTTACTATCAAGATATGGAAATCCAGTTGAGGTTGTACTTGATCTATCATACTTTTTCCTTATCATATCAACTACGTGGGTATAATCATCTTTTACTAAGTCCAATGATGCAGTAGCTTCAAGCGCTAAACTTCTATTACTTTCAGTCATGTTTGAATATAACCTTTTGATTGTCAATTCATAATCTTCAATTAGATCATCAATTGAATCAAATGATCCATCTTTAATTGATTCTAGAACATCACTCAAATCATCAAAATTTTCAAACAATGTATTGATTTTAGTTCTCAATCTTATTTGTTTTATAATATCCTGAAAATCTCTTTCCGAAATATCTTCACTCATTTTCATATCTAAAAAATCTCTATGTTGTTTGAAGTTTTCGCTGAATGATATACTATCTATAATATTTCCTGTGGTTTTATCTTCAAGATATAATTGTGAGATTTTTTTGAGGCAGTCCAATTTACTTTGAACTGTGATTGGAATTTCAAGAGTTTCTTTTTTCTCGGAGAAGTCTAATACATCAAGGATTTCTTTGTACAGTGCTTTAGTCTTTTTTACCTTTGAGCTTTTGTTTAGCAATAGTGTGAAGCAAGAGTTCAGAAATGACTCCGTTATCATCTTCATCCTCCTTTTCTTTTATATTTTGTTCCTTTGCCTCATTGTAAGATCCTATAATATTTTCAAGAATTTCTTTATCAATTTCTTCTCTTATCTCCTCTGACAACTTATCAATAATTTCTTGTTCTAGATATGGAAATAGACGACGAGGTTTGTCCATTATTCTTTCAACCCAGTCAAATTTCCCGTCACCTAGACATTTTGGACACTCTGGAGTAATATCGAAACCACCGGCTTCCCATTTCTTTCCTTTCCCAGTGCCTTGACATCTAGGGCAAATGGTATCGCCAGGATTTAACCTTGTCTTGTTCTTTTTACCCAATCTATTACCCCTCCTCCCTCACATTCTGGACATACATCGAGTGGAAAACTTGTTAAACTTTGATGTGACATTCTTTTTTTAACTATGTATCCCCACCCTTTACACCTTTTACACAGATATTCTCCTTCCATTTCATCTGTATCGATTTTAGAGTTTTCTTCTACTGGTAACTTATATATATCATCATTCATTTTTCATTGCCTTATCAATCCAGTCTAATGTCCCTTTCCCAAGACATCTTAAACAAAGATGTTCTCTACTGTCTTCCCCTGTTCCTTCGCATATTGGGCAAAGTTCTTCTTGAGGTTCTTTTGGTCTTACATAACTTCGTCTTATAACATTAAATACCGAACCCTGTGTATTGCATATAGATACTTTCATATTTTTAGCTCTCTTTTAACATCGTCAAGCTCTACAAATTCATCTTTAGATAGATATTTATTGACTAGAAACTCACAATAATCTTCATCTAAATTTTTAATCATATCAAGAGATCTATATATACTATGTGCTTTCTGATCTTGTTTCTTTGTTAATTTACCTTGGTTCAGAAACTTTGTTATTTTAATACATTTTTTGTAAAATGTTTCAACATCTCCTGCTTCATAGTATGGATATATTTCAGCTACTGCCTTTTTAAGTATTCCTTGAATATTTGAAAAGTTTCCTAGTGTATATAAAATTGAATACACTTTAACATCTTCATGAAATGTATTACTAATATCACAATACACTCCATCTAAACTGATTGGTTTGAAGTTGTGTTTAACTGCAGTTTCATTTAAAACTTGTTGAAGCATATCCTCTACTGTTATACTATACTCATTCAGTTCATCTTTAAAAAATCTGTTTGCGAGATTATCACTCTTGATATTCATCTTCTTGATATTTCCAAGTCCATCTGTAATGTGCATATATCTTGCGTGCATTACTTGCTTATATATACCTGACGAATCATAAGTAATATTTAATTTGATTTTATGGTATTCCCAAGTTGCTTTTTGAATTAATTCGTAAAAGAATATATCTCTGAAGTTTGCTCCACCAAGAACATGAAAATTTAAATAATTTCTTCCATATTTCTTAGCTTCATTTAATAGAGGAATAATTGGTAGGACATAAATGATACATGGAATAATCATATCACTGGACATGTTAGCTACAATGCCGCCTGTGCCGTGGTATTCGAACATAGGAAACATTTCATTGTCTCTCATGATCTTAGTGTATATATCCCATAACTGTGGCGTTCTGAAGTGATGTATGTAGATTATCTTTTTTCTTATTTCATCAGGCAATGCTCTTGCTCTTTCATATGATTCTAAATTCAGTTTATAAACATCATAAAAGTTATGAAAAATTTCACAACCTGGTCCAGGCGGGATGTCAAGAATAAATGCTTTATCAAGCAAATGATGATACTCCTCGATCCAGTCGTAATACATAACTCTTAAAAGATCTGATTCTCTTCTCGATAGACGTCCGATTGAGATTTGAAATCCTCCACTATCAGCAATCATTGTACACCCATCAAAGATTCTCATATCTTTACATCTCTGGTACATATTCGCTTCGGTCCAGTTATATTTATCATATTTCTTTTTGTTAGAAAAATTTTGACCATATGAATGTAGATAACCAGCACACTTTGATGATAGAAAAGCGGAGATTTCTTCTCTTGTGAAGTTCTCATTCCACCTTCCCCTTTTCCCTTTGAAAAAATTATCCACAATCGTCGCAAGTGTTTCAAAACCAGCTAACACATATCCACTTTCAGCCATTATAAATTCCTTTCTTTACAGTTCACTTTTCTTATTTCTTTTACGTCACATTCGGTATCAGATTCATGACCTTTTTCACGATGGCATTTTTTACAACAGCTCCAGGAAAAATCCGGGTCTAATGCAAAAAATGGTTCTAATTTTTGAGGTCGTTCATGATGAACATCCACTGCTAATTCTCCGCAATATTGACATTTGTAGTTATCACGTTCTAAAACATATT
>Ga0114922_10005203_pt1 | contig 12021 bp, 16 predicted proteins | sample AartaG_FD_100975 | JGI IMG/M metagenome (GOLD analysis project Ga0114922, IMG submission 100975) | Deep subsurface microbial communities from Aarhus Bay to uncover new lineages of life (NeLLi) - Aarhus_00045 metaG | ecosystem: Environmental > Aquatic > Marine > Oceanic > Sediment | place...
CGAATATCTCAGCCAGGTTATCAAGCGCATTACCTGGGCTGGGGCTCTTTTCCTGGCGGTAGTGGGCATAGTGCCCTTTATTGCCCGGGAGATTACCAATGTTCAGGTAATCCAGCTCTCCAGTATGGGTCTGATTATCGTGGTCGGTGTGGTGCTGGATACTATGAAGCAGATAGAAGCCCAGCTCGTGATGCGCCGCTACGAGGGTTTCATAAAGTAGTCGAGGGGCATAGCTTGAGAGGGTTTTATAAGTAACCAGCGTAGCGTAGTATATAGGAAACTTTATAAATAGGGGAGGTTTGGTGTATATTATTCTTCTGGGGCCGCCCGGTGCCGGTAAGGGAACGCAGGCAGTCCATGTTGCGCAGAGTTTGAAGCTGGCTCATGTTGCTTCCGGAGACCTGTTTCGTCAGGCGCTGGAGCAGGGAACAGACCTGGCGCTAAAGGCCAGGTCCTATATGGAGGCGGGGAAGCTGGTTCCTGATGAGCTTACGGTGAGCATGGTCTTGGAGCGGCTTAAAGCGCCGGATTGCGAGACCGGGGTGGTTCTTGACGGCTTTCCCCGGAACCTGAAACAGTCGGAGGCGTTGGATAAGGCCTTAAGTGGGCAGAACAGGTCTATCGACTGGGTGTTGTATATTAAGGTCTCCGAGGAAGAAGTCCTGAGGCGCCTGGGCGGACGCTGGATTTGTCGCAGCTGTCAACTGCCGTATCACGCTACGGAGTCCCCGCCCCGGGTTCAGGGCAGGTGTGACAGGTGCGGCGGCGAGCTTTACCAGCGCCCTGATGATAATGTCGAGACAATTAAAAAGCGGCTGGCGGTGTATGCTCAGGAGACGGCGCCCCTTATTGACTATTACGCCCAGAGGGGTAAGCTAATAGAGGTCGATGGAGAGGGGGGGCCGGAGGCCGTGGGCGAGAGAATAATCGCGGCCCTGAAGCGAGGTACCGAGGCGGGATGAGTATTATCATCAAGTCAGACCGTGAGATTGCGGCTATGCGTGAGGCAGGCCGGGCTGTGGCTCTGGTGCTCAGGATATTGGCTGGAGAGCTAAAAGCCGGCATGAAAACCAGGGAGTTGGATGCTATCGCCGCCCGGGAGCTGGAGAGGCTGGGAGCGAAGCCGTCGTTTAAGGGCTACCGGGGTTTTCCAGCCAATCTCTGTGTCTCGGTAAATGACGAAATAGTGCACGGCATTCCGGGGGAGCGTGTCCTGGCTGAGGGTGATATCGTGTCCCTTGACCTGGGGGCAATTGTTGACGGTTTTCAGGGTGATGCCGCGCTTACGGTAGGTATCGGCGAGATTAGCCCTGAGGCAGAACGGTTGCTAGAGACTACCAGGGCGGCGTTGCAGGCCGGGGTTGATATGGCTTATGCTGGGGCTAGGCTGGGGGATATCTCGGCGGCCATTCAGCAGTATGCGGAGTCAAGAGGCTACGGCGTGATTCGTGAGTATACGGGGCATGGCATTGGCCGCGAGATGCACGAAGAACCGCAGATACCTAATTTCGGACAGCCGGGAACCGGGCCGCTGCTCAAGCGGGGCATGACCCTGGCGCTGGAGCCGATGGTGAGTATCGGTGATTGGCGGACGCGGCTTGATGGTAACCGCTGGACGGTGCTTACCGCCGACGGGAGTCTGTCGGCGCATTTTGAAGATACCGTGGCCATTACTGATGACGGAGCGGAGATACTTACGGTTGTATAGAGGGGTAGGTTATGCCCAAGAAAGAGGCTATTGAGGTTGAGGGGACGGTAGTGGAACCACTGCCTAATGCCATGTTTCGCGTCGAGCTGCCGAACGGTCATCAGGTGCTGGCTCATATTTCGGGAAAAATAAGGTTGCATTACATCAGAATATTACCGGGGGACAGGGTGCTGGTCGAGCTCTCCCCTTATGATTTGAATCGGGGTAGGATTACCTACCGTTTGAAGTAGTGGGAGTTTAAAGTGAAAGTCAGAGCTTCAGTCAAGGTTAGATGTGAAAAGTGTAAGGTGATTAAGCGGCGGGGGGTGCTCAGGGTCATCTGCTCCAACCCCCGGCACAAGCAGAGGCAGGGCTAGATGTCTGCCGGAGTAAGGAGGGAGTCCTGATGCCACGTGTTGCCGGTGTTGATATACCCAGAAATAAGCAAATATGGGTAGCGTTGCAGTATATCTACGGTATCGGCCCAACCTTGAGCCAGAAGATTCTGGCTGAGGTGGGTATTGATGCTACTACCAAGGCGGATAATCTTACCGAGGACGAGGTTAACCGCCTTCGTGAGACTATTGACCACGGCTATCTTGTTGAGGGTGACCTGAGAAAGGAGGTCAACTTCAACGTAAAACGCCTCATCGAGATTGGCAGCTATCGTGGTCTGAGGCATCGTTATGGCTTACCGTCCAGGGGGCAGCGGACCCGGACCAACGCCCGGGCGCGGCGCGGGACCCGTAAGACGGTAGCCGGTAGAGGTAAGAGACGCGGCGTGGCTAAGAAGTAGCCTGGCCCGTGATGTATAATATCAGGAGGCAGAATGGCACAGAAGAGGCGAGCTAAAGGCAGGAGACGGGAACGTAAGTCGATTCCCGCTGGCCGGGCGTATATTCAGTCCACCTTCAATAACACCATCGTGACGCTTACTGACCCCAAGGGGAATGTTATCGCCTGGGGTAGCTCCGGCACCGCCGGATTCAAGGGGTCGCGTAAGGGCACTCCCTATGCCGCCCAGCTGGCGGCTCGTGATGCGGCACGGAGGGCTATGGAGCATGGCTTGCGCCAGATTGAGGTTTATGTTAAAGGGCCGGGCAGTGGTCGTGAAGCGGCGATTCGCTCGCTGCAGAGCTCCGGGCTCTATATTACGAGTATCAGGGACGTAACGCCTATTCCGCATAATGGCTGTCGTCCCCCGAAGAGAAGACGGGTGTAGGGAAAATGGCAAGATATACAGAAGCAGTTTGTCGGTTATGTCGGCGTAGTGGCGAGAAGCTGATGCTTAAGGGTGGCCGGTGCCTGACGCCTAAGTGTGCCATGGAGCGGCGGGCAAAACCACCGGGGCAGCAGCTTGGTCGTCGTCGGCGGGTTTCTGACCGTGGTTTTCAGTTGAGAGAGAAGCAGAGAGTCCGTTATATCTATGGCATGCTGGAGAGGCAGTTCCGGCGCTTTTTTGCTCAGGCTGAGAAGCAGCCGGGTATTACCGGCGAGAATCTACTGGTGCTCCTGGAGAGGCGGCTGGACAATGTCGTCTATCGTCTGGGCTTTGCCGATTCCCGTTCCCAGGCACGTCAGCTGGTGCGGCACGGGCATGTCTTACTCAATGGTCGCAAGACCGATATTCCGTCCTGTCTGGTTAAAGAGGGTGATGAGATTAGCTGGCGGGAGCGCAGCGCCAAAACGGGATACTATGCTGAAGTAGCCAAGAGCATTGAAGCCAAATCGGTTCCCGGCTGGCTGAGCCTGGACAGGCAGCGCCTGGTTGGTCGGGTTGTCTCCCCGCCCACCCCTGATGAAATCGAGACTCAGTTCGAGATAAAGAATATAGTCGAGTACTATTCGCGTTAGGTCGGCGAGTGAGGAGGGAGTAGTTGTCTCGCTTAGTAATACCCAATATTGAGTGCGTTGAGAGCCGGGATAATTTTGGCCGCTTTCTGGCGGAGCCGCTGGAGACGGGATTTGGGGTCACCCTGGGTAACTCCTTACGTAGGGTGTTGCTCAACTATCTGCCCGGGGCGGCGGTAACCAGTATCAGCATTGAAGGCATACAGCACGAATTTTCGACTATTCCCCACATCAAAGGAGATGTCACCGAGTTCATCCTTAATGTCAAGGAGCTGCGCTTAATCCCTGTTTCCGGAGAGCCGGGCAAGCTGGTACTGGATGTCGCCGGCGAGGGTCGGGTCTGCGCTGCGGACATTAAGCCGTCGACGGACTTTGAGGTTGCCAATCCGGAGCTACATCTGGCGACCCTTGATTCGCCCGAGGCTAAGCTCTACGTGGAGTTTGGCGTGGAGCTGGGTGCTGGCTACCGGCAGGCCGAGTCCAGAGAGGACCTGCCCATAGGCACCATTCCGATAGATGCTATCTTCACCCCGATACGGAAGGTGAATTTCACCGTGGAGGCGGCCCATGGCGGTGAGGGGGCTAACCGCGAGCGGTTACACTTGGAGGTGTGGACGGATGGGGCCATGGCGCCGGTCGAGGCGGTGAGCCGCAGTGCCGCGATTCTGGTGGAGCAACTGACGCCTTTCGTTAGCTGTGCTCTGGCTGTCGAGGCTAAGGTAGAGGAGCAGCGGGTTCGTTTGTCCATTCCGGATGAGCTTTACAATATGCCGGTGGACAGGCTGGACTTATCGGTGCGGACGATGAACTGTCTGCGGCGGGGCGGTATCGAAACGGTGGGGCAGGTCATCAGTAAAGGAGATAGGGGGCTGATGGCTCTACGTAATTTCGGTGAGAAGTCCAGTCAGGAGATAGAGGAGCGTCTTAGAGATCTGGGTCTGTCGCTGGCTCCTCCGCCGGAGGAATCGGTCGCACCCTCTGAGGAAGGGCAGGTAGATGAGACATAGAGTTGTGGGGAGAAGGTTAGGCAGGTCTTCGGGGCACCGGAGAGCCCTGTTCCGGGGACTGGTGACCGACCTTTTGGGCTACGAGAAGATTACCACTACCGAGGCTAAAGCCAAGGAAGTGCGCGGTCTGGCTGATAAGATGATTACCCTGGGTAAGAAGGGAGGCCTGCCCGCCCGTCGGCAGGCACTGACCTTTGTTCTGGATGAAAAGACGGTTGACAAGGTTTTTTCCTACCTGGCCCCGAGGTATGCTGAACGGAGTGGGGGCTATACCCGTATCGTCAAGCTGGGACCCAGACTGGGCGATGGCGCCTCTATGGTTCGGCTTGAGCTGGTTGAGTGAAGAAGGATTTTCCTGTGGCAGCCGCTACCAAGGTTGTCTTAATAATTGAATACGAGGGCACGCGCTATCACGGTTTCCAGTTGCAGCCTAGGCTGCCCACCATTCAGCGGGAGCTGGAGCGGGCGCTGGGTAAGCTTACCGGTAGCCGGCGGCGGGTGGTGGCGGCCAGCCGGACTGATGCCGGGGTGCACGCCAGAGGGCAGGTGGTTAGCTTCAGAACCGGGTCAAGCCTGCCTGCACTGACCTTTGTCACCGGGCTGAACCACTACTTACCGGAGGATATTGCGGTCAGGGCGGCATACCGGGTAGACGATTCGTTTCATGTCCAGCGTGATGCCGTCAGCCGGGAATACAGTTACTATGTATTGAACAGCCAGACCCGCTCTCCACTGGGGAGGGTGACTTCTTATCTGGTGTCGGGTCGGCTGGATATTGAGGCTATGAATGGGGCCTGCCGGCTTCTGTTGGGCGAGCACGACCTGGTTTCGTTTGCCAGCCGCATGGAGGTCGGGGAGAGAAGCACGCTGCGGAATATACTTCGAGCCGGGGTAGCCAGGGAAGAGGAGATGGTCGTTTTCGATATAATGGCTAAATCCTTCCTGCCCCATCAGGTTCGTAATACCGTGGGCTTACTATTGAGAGTGGGTTTGAGTAAAATGGGCGCTAGTGAAGTTCGTGATATAATAGAGGCCAGGAAACCGGGGCTGGCTGGCCCCACTATCCCCGCCTGTGGGCTGTGCCTTATACGCGTGAATTATGTGCTTCCCTTTGAGGAGATGAGATGAAGACCTATAGTGCTAAGGCATCCGAGATTAGACGCGAGCGGCACGTCATTGATGCCGAGGATAAGATTCTGGGTAGGCTGGCTACCGAGGTAGCCCGGTTACTCATGGGTAAACATAAACCGATGTTTAGCCGTAATCTGGACGTCGGTGACTTTGTGGTGGTTATCAACGCAGCCAAGGTCAGGGTTACCGGCAACAAGGCGAAGCAGAAGTTCTATTACCGGCATTCCGGCTATCCTGGGGGCTTTAAGAGCATCAGCTACGAGAAGTTAATGCAGACCAAACCGACCCGGGTGGTGGAGCATGCCGTGAAGGGGATGTTGCCTCATAACCGGCTGGGGGCCAGCATGATGAAGAAGCTGAAGGTATATGCCGGCGCTAGTCAGCCCCGTCCGGCCCAGGCCCAGGCCAAGGCAGAGGCAGAGGTTAAGGCAGTTACTAATCCGGAAAGAGAATAGGTTTTGATGGAAGAGCAAAGTTACTTTTATGGCACCGGTAAGCGCAAGACGGCGATTGCTAGGGTAAGGTTGATACCCGGGGAGGGCTCAATCATTGTCAACAATATGCCCTATGAGGAGCGCTTCCCGCGTCCCGAGCACCGTCGGGTAATCCAGCAGCCGCTCCTGGTTACGGAGAGCGTGGGTAAATTTAACGTGCTGATTAAGGTGGAGGGTGGTGGCGTATCCGGACAGGCCGGGGCTATCTCCCACGGTATTGCCCGGGCTCTGGTGAAGGCCGACGAGAGGCTGAGGCCGAGGCTGCGTGAGGACGGGCTGCTTACCCGCGACAGCCGGATCAAGGAGCGCAAGAAGGTTGGCCTAAGGCGGGCCCGCAAGGCGCCTCAGTACACCAAGCGGTAAAAGCTGGCGCTCACCGTTGTTTAAGCGGCGTATGGGGAAGGTTATGCATATCTTCTTCCCCGCCGGCGATTTCGTGAAAAAAATAGAGGGTTGTCCCGCTAGGGGCAGCCCTCTTTTATCTTCAGGAAGCTCGTTCGGCTTAAGCCTCACACCAGCCGCCAGTCCTTATAGCCCTGCTGCATCACGGCTAGATACTCCGGGGAGGGCTTACCTGGCTCGGCTCGCCCGCTCTGGATGTAGGTTACCGCCTCTATCGGTTCGCCGTCTTCATTGTTGACGATGACATTCATACGGCGGTAATCGCTGCCCTCATGTTTATCCAGCCGCCGCAGGCACTCTTCACTGACTTCATAGGTGGCGCCGGGGACCTTGCCGCCCCTAATCGGTCTGATGGTAGCGATACTCCCCCGCCACCTTCGCGACCAGCCGATAAATACCACCTGGTAGTGGTGCAGGGTGGCGGGGAACTTGGGCTGGCTATCGGGGCAGCGCTCTCGCATCTCTTTACGGTTTAGATTTAAGGCATAGGCAAAATAGTACATCGTTATCCCTTTGCCAGTTGCTGCTTCAGAAAGTCGATGGCTTTCACCGGGGAGGGGTCGGTCTTATAGAGTATAGCCAGGTAGTAGCTGACATAATCTCCAAAGAGCACCAGGCTCATCATCTGGCTTAAGGGACTCTGGCCCTCTCCGTCTATAATCTGGTAGCTGACCCCGGCTCTCTCCAGGAGCTGGCCGGTTATCCGGTAGCGAAGTTGGGTTCGCTCCGCTAGTAAGGCTGAGCGGAGCAGGACGGCCACTATTCTGGTGGCTAGCTCCTCCGGGAGCTGGTAGCCGACCACGGCATTGTGGTTCAGTTCCGGGAAGACCTCGTGGAAAGCCCAGGCTTTGGAGTTCTCGTTAAGCTGGGTCTTCCAGCGGCGGGCTACCTCGGCGGTAATCCCGGCCCCGTAGACTACCGGCAGGCGGTTATAGAGCCGTCTGGCCAGTTGCTTGGCCCGGTTCTGCGACTGGGGCACCGTTTCATCTATCCGCGACGATAACCCCTCCAGTAGCGGCACGGTCTCGGCTACCGCCGGCGATTTATCGCTTATGAGGCCGAGCCTGTATAGAAAGCAGAGGATAGGCAGCAGGCTGAAGGGCAGGGCGGCGCGGGGTGGGGCTTGATAGTCGAAGCTAAAGATGGGAATACCCCTTTCCTGAGCTAAATCTTTCAGTCTGCCCCCGGTGGTGATGGCCAGTTTTTTGGCCCCTGTCTTCAGGGCTTGCTCGAACGAGGCCAGGGTTTCCTCGGTGTTCCCGGAATAGCTGGAGGCGATGACCAGCGTCTTAGCGTCGGTAAAGCCGGGTAGCTCGTAGCCGCGGCAGACGATAATCGGTAGCCGAGCCTCCGCTTGAGCCAGGCTGGCTGCTAAATCGCCCCCGATGGCAGACCCACCCATGCCCAAGACGAGCACCTTATCAATATCGGCGTAGTCTGGGGGCAGCTTAAAGTCCAGCGCCATCTGCCATGCCTGCTGGCAGAGCTGCGGCAGGCGGTGGAGGTGGTTCATCATGCCTTCGGGGTCGTACCGCTTGAATACCTGAGGGTCATCCAGGCTAGGATTTGTCATTACGTTCCCCCATTTATGTTTGTTTAGGGCAGGTTCAGGCGCTAACCAGCCCTTGGGCTGCTTTAAGCAGCCTCTCCACCCGCTCCGGGGTGCTGCTCTCCGCATACAGGCGCAGCAGGGGCTCGGTCTGGGAGAACCTGATGAGCAGCCACGAGTTATCAGCCAGAATAAAGCGGAGGCCGTCTTTGCTGTCTGAGCTTACTACCCTGATGCCGTCAATAGACCCTGGAGAGAGGTCTCTAAGGCGGCTGGCGCTTATCGCCTCCTCTGTGCCACCGAGCTTGATATCTACCCGCCGGTAGTAGTGAGGGCCCACCTTGCTGTGGAGATAGTCGATGAGCTGTGACGGGCTCTTGCCTGTCTTGAGCATCAGGTCGAGGAAGTAGAGGCCGGCCAGAATGCCGTCCCTTTCCGGGATGTGACCGCGGAAGCCGTAGCCACCGCTTTCCTCGCCGCCGATGAGTGCCTTCTGCGCCATCATTATCGGGGCCACATATTTGAAACCGACACTGGTTTCACGCACGGGCACGTCGAAAAGTTCTCCCAGGCGGTAGGCCATGCTGGTCATGGTTACCGTCTTGACGATGGGGCCTCGCTGCCCGCGTATCTCCAGCAGATAGAGGCAGAGCAGGGCAAAGACGTGGAGCGTGGAGACAAAGGCACCGTCCTCAGCTACGATGCCGAGGCGGTCGGCATCCCCATCAGTAGCCAGGCCAACGCTGGCTCTTTCTCCGGTAACGGTGTCTGCCAGCCCGGCCAGGTTAGCGGCGATTGGCTCCGGCTGCTGTATGCCGGGGAAGAGCGGGTTCCGTTCCTTATTTATCTCGGTAAGCTCAATAGCGCCGCCGCCGAGCATTTTCCTGAAATAGCCGGCACCTGCCCCGTACATCGAGTCAATGACTACTTTGAGTCGGGATGAGCGTATCGCTTCCAGGTCAACGAGCTTCGCCATTTGTTGATAGTAGGCTGGAGCCGGGTCGAGGTAGCATGCCAGGTTTTGTTCCGTAGCCAGATCTAGCGGCAGTCTCTTTATGGCGCCGGTCTGCTGGGTCTGGACAATCCTTTCTTCTATCCGGGCGGTAATCTTCGGTGAGGCGCTGGCGCCTGATTCGGTCTTAAACTTAAAGCCGTTCCAGTTAGCCGGGTTGTGGCTGGCGGTGATGATGATGGCCCCGCCGGCTTTCCGGGTGACCACGCTAAGGCTTATCACCGGTGTCGGGCTGGCTGTGGGGCAGAGGTATACCCTGATTTGGTTACCGGCCATCACCTCGGCGGCGGCGGCGGCGAAGTCCTCAGAGGCAAAACGGGTGTCGTAACCGATAACCAGCCCCCGCTCGGCAAGCCCTGTCTCTTTGAGGTAGTCGGCTACTGCCTGGGCACATACCCGCACATTGTCAAAGGTAAAGTCCTGGGCAATAATCCCCCGCCAGCCGTCGGTGCCGAACTTAATGTGGGCGCTCATTCCCGTCCCCCTATCATCTTCCCATCTTCTTTTTATATTCGAGCATGAGGTCAACGGTGATTTCTGGCAGCCCCTTTTTTCTTGCCTCTTCCTCGATACTTTGCTTGGCCATACGCCTTACGAAAAATGGTATCTTACCAAGCTGCTTTTTGGCTTCAGGAGTCCAGGCTGGCTCGTTGCTTGGCTTGGATGTTCCGGCTTTTGTGCTTTCCGGTGTCTCTACCTCTTTCAAACCAAGCATGCTCTTAAAAATGGGCATCATCGGCGAATGATAGACGGATACTAAGCGTTTGGCAACGCTTCTCGCCATATCGATTGCCCAGTCAGCCTCCTCAATATTCTTCCCCATTCCCGACTGCTTGAGCACCGGGTTCGTCTGATACTCACCCAGAGAGGTACCCACACAGGCAACCTGAAGTGCTTTAGTATGCAGGAAGGCGGGGAAGAACGTATTTAGTGCTGGTTCCATACCGAAACCGCCGGCATTTACTATTGAGCCGATGAGTTTTCCGGTAAATATGGTTGACTCGCCTAACAGTTCCTGGCCAGCTATTGCCTTATCTTCGGAGAGAAATGCCTTGCCCCGACCACCGATGAAATTACAGAGCACCCCCGGCGGATGGAGCCCATACACCGGATAAGAGAATATTATGCCGTCTGCCCATCTTATTTTCTCGACGACCTTCAGGGTCTCATCTTCTGGTTTTTTTAGCTGGGGGCAGGTTTCGCCGGTCATACAGGTATTACATCCCAGGCAGGGCAGGATGTGGTAGTCCACAAAGTTAATGGCGTTAGTTTCGGCTCCAAGTTCGCGGGCACACTCAAGGGCTTTCCCGAGTAGAAACCAGCTACTGCTCTGCTTCTTGTTCTTTTTGTGGGTGCCGCAGATGCCTAGAATTTTCATCTTGCCTTCTATCCTGCTTATACCGGCAGCAAATCACAGAAGTGGAGTGAGTCCCGGCGCACCTTATCGCCGAGGTCGTAGTTAATCTTTTCCTGGAATATCGGGCCGTTAAAGACAAAGGAGTGAAACTCCCCGTTCTCGCCCGCCGGGTCGACACTGGCGGGAAGAGAAGCCAGGAACTCCCTGTTGAGTATTCTACCCACAAAACCATCGTCGAGGACTTTAGCGTCGACACAGGTGGTAACCGCTTGAAAGCCTGAGGCGATGAAGGAAGGTATCAGCTCGGCGGTGTCCCTGCCCCAGAGGGGGAAAAGCCCCTTCATGTCGAGCCGGGAAAGGTTATCTTCGCGGTATCTCCGCACCTCTTCCAGGAAGATGTCGCCAAAGGCCACCCGGGAGACGGAGGCACCTCTAAATCTGGCGAGGGCGGCTCTCATCCTGGACTCGTATTCCTGGTTGGGGCAGTCCTGGGGAATAAAGACTTCTTCCAGGGGTAGGCCCAGAGATTGTGTCTGCTTTCTAACTAAGGCCCGGCGCACACCGTGCAGGCTGACCCTATCATGGCCCTCCGTTATCGTGGTCAGTAGGGATATAACTTCGTATTTTCGGCTCTTTTGAAGCTCGTATAAAGCCATAGCGCTGTCTTTGCCCCCGCTCCAGCAAAAGAGTACCTTCTCCATTATCCCTCACCCAGCGCCTCTTTCTTAAGGGTTTCCGCTTTATCGGTCTTTTCCCAGGGGAGGTCGAGGTCGTCCCGCCCGAAGTGCCCGTAGCTGGCGGTCTGCTGGTAGATGGGGCGGCGCAGGTCGAGGTCTCGGATGATAGCCGCCGGTCTCAGGTCAAAGTGTTTGTCAATCAGGCTCATGATGACCGCCGGGTCGACCCTGGCCGTGCCGAAGGTCTCGATAGAGACGGACAGAGGACGGGCGACACCGATAACATAGGAAATCTGAACCTCCAGGCGGTCGGTAAGCCCGGCGGCGACCATATTCTTGGCAATGTAGCGGGCGGCATAGGCTGCCGAGCGGTCAACCTTGGTCGGGTCCTTACCGGAGAAGGCGCCGCCGCCGTGGCGGGCAAGCCCGCCGTAGGTATCGACCAGAATCTTGCGTCCGGTAAAGCCGGTATCTGATACCGGCCCCCCGATGACAAACCGGCCGGTGGCATTTACGTAATACTTGGTCTGGTCGTCAATCAGGGAGGCGGGCACAACCTTCTTTATCACCTGTTCGATGATGTCTTTCTCGATTGTCTCATGGCTGACGTCGCGATTATGCTGGGCGCCGATGACCACGTTGGTCACCCGGTGCGGCGTGCCGTTGTGGTATTCCACCGTGACCTGTGATTTCCCGTCGGGGCGGAGGTAGGGCAGGGTGTGTTCCTTTCTTACCTGAGCCAGGCGGCGGCACAGCTTATGGGCGAGGGAGATAGGCAGGGGCATGAGTTCCGGTGTCTCGTTGCAGGCGAAGCCGACCATCATTCCCTGGTCGCCGGCGCCCGTCTGGTCGAG
>Ga0114922_10005204_pt1 | contig 12021 bp, 12 predicted proteins | sample AartaG_FD_100975 | JGI IMG/M metagenome (GOLD analysis project Ga0114922, IMG submission 100975) | Deep subsurface microbial communities from Aarhus Bay to uncover new lineages of life (NeLLi) - Aarhus_00045 metaG | ecosystem: Environmental > Aquatic > Marine > Oceanic > Sediment | place...
ATCAACTGGCAGGAAGCTTTGAGGTTATTGACTTTTTAGCTGGGCAGATTAGTACCAAAACCGCTATCAATATAATGGACCAGTACCGTCCCTGCTACAAGGCCTCTTCGCACACAAAAATAAACCGCCGACCAACCTCGCAAGAAATTGAAGCTGTTCAGCGATACGCAATTGAAAGGGGACTAAATGTGCTTTGGTAGTTTGTGTTTCGTGGCTCGTGATTCGTGGTTCATGCTCAAGGTTTGTGTCACGAGTTCGTCATTCTTTAGCCCCGTGCTTGCGCAGCAGTTCCACGATTTCTTTATGACCTTTGTGTTTAGCCCACCACAGAGGAGTTCGGCCCTGGTTGTCTATTGCGTTAACATCGGCGCCGCTGGCAATAAGGAGTCTTACAACGAACTTGATTGTGATGTACGCCACGCATGAAGCCAGTCCGCTGTAGTCTGGGCAGTCGCGCCGGTTTCTTTCGCTTGATTTAATAGGAACTTTCTATGAATATTATCCTCAATTAGAGCGAGATTCGATGCAGCGGGTACAGTTAACCAACCTTCGTGAACAAATTCGCGCACATCAGGCGGCCAGCTTAAAATTTCCTCTTGCTCTTTTACCCAAGCAATAGGGCGACTGCAGACGGTCGCAACTTGCTCGGGGGTCATACCCCCCTCCTTGATCAAAGCTACTACGGCCACAGCCATTTCGATAGGACTCAGGTCTTTTCGGAACAGGTTTTCCGCGAGCGCTACCTCACATATTTCTCGTTGGTCTGTTTGAGTGATACGGACTGCGACTTCCTTGAGCCCAGCTCTTCTGCATGCAGCAAACCTGCGATGACCGGCTATAAGACGGTAATGGTCACCGTTAGGGTCAGGAGCCACCACGAGAGGGTTAATGAGGCCAATCCTTTTGATCGATTCAGATAGCTCGGCAATACCTTTATTCTCTCCTTCCAACCGAAGCGGGTTTTCGCCCGCATCTATTTTTTCTAACTCAATCGTAAATTCCTTTGTCTTTAGCATAGTGTCCCCTTACATTTTGATATTGGCTACAATTAGCGCACGCCAGTTTCTCCATACGCCGCAATAAATTGAGAGCAATGATGGAGATCGATCAGGCTCAAGTACACTCTCGGTTACTACTATGTCTGTTGGCATTACCATAAGACGCCTTACTATAGCCAGCTTACCATCCTTGATTATACAGGCCCACCGCGTTGCCCTGATGGTTTCAGGCCGTTCTGCAAAAAGGTCATAAATATGCTTTGCCATTTGTCTTTTTGTGTATCCAGGCATCTTTGCTAAATATTAGACAAAAATAAAATTAAAGTTCATCCTCTTCATAACCATAATCATAAATATCTTCGGTAAAATCATCTTCATCAAGTTCGTGGTTATCTTCTTTGAGGTCAACAACTGCTACAGGGTAAGTATCCAAATGCATATCTTCAGGTTTTGACACACCTGCTTCTCTAAGCAGCCTTTCTTGTGCTTCAGGAGTTAAATCGTCAAACATTATTTCCATCGGCAACCTCCTCGTCTGATTCTTCGGTAGATTGTTCGCTCATTTGGCTAATTTGGTTCTCAAGCTCTTCTATGGTTGCCTGCAATTCTTTAACCCACTGCTCATATTCACCGATTTCTTTGGTTTTCTCTTTCAATTGCCTGCTTAATTGTTCTGCTTGTGCTTTAGTGTCCTTTGCCTGCTCAATTGCCGAGTCTCGCTGGTTGGTTAGCTCGTCAAGTTGGCTTTCCAATTCTTCCTGGTTTTGCATGGCAGCGGCGAGTTTTGACTTTGTTTTTTCCAGCTCTTCAGAAATCTCGACTACAGTTTCTTCTAACTCATCCTTTTCACTTTGAGTTTCCTCTAGGGTGGTTTTAACCTTTGCCAATTCAGCCTTGGCCTGCTCTGCTTCTGCAACAGCCTTGTCTCTTTCTTCGGCACTGCGGTCACAACCTGTTAAAACCAGCAGGCAAACCAGCAAACACAGAAATTTTACAGTTGCTTTTCTCACATTCATTTCTTTGCTCCTTTAGATTTTTTCTTGTAACAGTTATTCGAATATCCTATTCCATTTTCTTTCGCCTCTGCCTTCCCAGCCTCGCATGTGATAAACATAGCTGGCTATCAACGGCAAAACACTGGTAGCTTCGGCGTAAACCATCTGTTCGTAAACCGTATCAACCTTGCCCCATGAGGCCGCTTCCTTCAGCGTGGAACTTGAGCAGGCCCCATCCCGAACATCGGCTACTGTAATCTGCACGGCATATTTGTGCATGTCAACAGATTTGCCCAGAACTTCAGCACACACAACAGTATCCTGAGCGAAATTTTTCGGCACACCGCCCCCGATCATAAATAAGCCAGATATATTAGACCTGATCTTAATCTCTGTTAGCTCCCTTAAATCTTTAACCGAATCAATAGAAACATGATTTTCCTCATTTTCAGCCTGATGCTTTACCAAGCCAAAGCCTGCACTTGAATCCGAAAAAGCAGGACAGAATATCGGCACATCATTTTCATAGGCAATTTGAATTAAGGAATCCGGTTTTTCTGTGTTTTCAACAAGATACTTGCCCATCTGGCAGATAAATTCTCTTGAAGAATAAGGCCTGGGGCTAAGTGAATCAGCTATTTCTTTTATGGCGTTGTCACAAACCTGCAATTGCTCTTCATCTATGAAAGTGTCATAAATCCTGTCGATATATAATTTTCTCAGTTCCTGGTCATCAACAAATGAGCTGCCTTTATAGTGCTTAAATCCCAAAGCCTCAAAGAAATCCATATCAACAATGGACGCTCCGGTAGCGACTATAGCATCGACCATAGTATGCCTGACCATATCAGAATAAATCTGCATACAGCCTGCCGCACTTGTGCTCCCTGCAATGCACAGAATAATTGTACACTCCTGGTCCTTTATCATCATATCAAAAATCTCTGCCGCTCTTGCGGTATCTCTGGCGGTAAATGACATATCTTTCATGGCCTCGATTATTTCTATTGAGTTAAAGGATTTCATATCGATGTGTTTGACAGGTTCTTTTAAAAAATCGCTTTTATCCATTTTCAGCCTCCGAACTTATAGCTTAATAGTTTATAAATAAGTTTTGCAGCCAGAAAATCCGGGGCCTTATTCCTGCCATCCGGACATAGCTCAACAACGTCAAAACCTACAACGTTTTTCTTCGTGGAAACGGTTTTCAGTAATGCCAAAACATCGTACCAAAGTAATCCCCCTGGTTCCGGTGTGCCGATTGAAGGCATTATTGAAGGATCAAAAACATCGAGGTCTATTGTTATGTATACATTATCAGAGAGCGAGGGAATAACTCTTTTGATCCAATCCGTGTTGTTGTGTATATCCTTTGCAAAAAATATCCTGGATGGATCTGTAGAATCTTTTTCACTTATATCCATACTTCTGATGCCGACCTGGACAATTGGACAAACCTCTTTAGCTCTGGCCATAACACAAGCATGGTTATACTTCGAGCCGTTATATTCATCCCTTAGGTCAGTGTGAGCATCTAATTGAAGGATGGTAAGGTCATCATATTTTTTAGCGTGGGCCTTGATAGAGCCGATGTTTACCGAATGTTCACCTCCTATTACTATGGTGAACTTGCCTTTATCGAGATAATATTTAACGTTATCAACAACCGCCTCGACCATTTCGATAGTCGAAATCTCTCCACCAATAAGACGTTCTGTAAAGATCCCACGTTTATAAACCTCTGAATCTGTTTCTATGTCATACAGTTCCATATTGGCTGAGGCCTCAATTATCGCCTCAGGGCCTTTATCAGCACCTTTGACCCAAGTACTCGTCCCATCATACGCAACGGGGATAATAACAATGCCTGCATTTTCCGGATCCGAATATTCTTCAGGCAAATAGCCATAGTTAAGTGTGTTTTTCATCATACGCCCTATTTTTTTCTTCAATCAAATAAGAACATTGCTAACGCTACCGTTGTCGTCCACAGTCCTTCTTGCCCCTTAGCGGTTTGCGTAATATTGGTGGTCTTAATAAACAGTCCGCTGGATTTGTAGGCCTGCTCTTTTTCCGACCAGGCTTTATCTGGGTCAAATTCCATCCCTAACGTAGTCCCCAGCATACCTGCCGCCAGGTCTTCTGCTGTGTCTCCGGCCTGTTGGCTATTCATGCCGTGTTCATGTATTTCGCTGAGGTATCCCCACTTGTCCCCATCTTTAGGAATCGCAATTCCTATCGAAGACGCCACCAATCGCCCGTGTTCATTGGTATCTGCCCTGGCCATAACACAAAAACTTATAGATCCAGGAATCAGCATTTTGACACCTTTCTCTCGGCTAATGACTTTGCATTTCGATGGCAAAATTGAAGATACGGTAACCAGGTTTTGTTGGGCTACGCCGGCTTGCCTCAATGCCTGTTCAAAAGATTTAAGTTTATACTTATCTCGACCAACCCCCTTAGTCAAAAACATTTTAGTGGGGACAAGATTGTTCATTTAATACTCCTATTATTTTGGGTTATAATTATTTTTTGGCTCTTATACCATTAGGTTATGTTTACACCAGGGACAATAATTCCAAAAATCTGTATCCACAGGCCAGTGGCATCTTCCGCATACTTCAGGAAATGGTCGAATATCCCAGGCCTGTCTTACCTTGCGATGGCACCAGGGGCAGTACCGCATAAATCTTATGAGTTTGCCGTTGCAATATTTACATCGGCAATGATAACGCACCTTTGGTGAACTGGTTGTATTTTTTGATTCAAATCCAGGCCCGTAACACCATGGGCAGAATCGCCATTCGGGCAGAATCCCTTTATGGCATCGATGACAAATGTGGCTGAACTGGCTGCAGGTATCAAAACGGTTTTTGCTGCTTCCGCACCATGGACAAATCTGCATCCTCTCAGCTATCGGTTCATCACAATCGACACATCTAAATATTGCAGGGAAAACCCTGCCGTATCTATTTACAAATAGCTCACGTCGAACCTTGCGCCAGTCGGTTTCCTTTTTTTCAGCCTTCACAACTAACATTTTTTGCTGGCTTTTGGGTAGAGCCTCGATCATAGCTGTTAACATTTTACCTGCATTCGCGAAACGCTGCTTTGGGTCGACCGCTACGGATTTCTTTATAAACTTTACAAAAGCTAAACCAGTTCTCTCCTGCAGACGTTTGCTTCCACGAAAAGGCCAATCAAAAGGCCAGCGAGGCAGCACCCCTGTAATATATTCATAAAGAATCAGCCCGACCGCAAAACAGTCACTGCGACAGGTAGGGTAGCCATAAGCCTGCTCGGGAGCGACGTATCCCGGAGTACCATAATCATCAATGGTTTTCCTGCGACCTTTTAGTTTCACAGAAATCCCAAAATCCCCTAATGCAGCTCTGTTGTCCGGGAACAAAAAGATATTGTTTGGGGTCACATCACAATGCACTGTTCGATGACGGTGGGCATACGCTAATCCTTCGAGCACCTGTGCAATAACCGATATAGTTCTTTTGACGGACATTGGCTTAGAACAATCGGCTAAAGTCCTCATGGATAATTCTGTAGCAAGCACTGCATGATCGGCGATAATATCGGCGTTTTTAACAGCAAGTATGTTTGGGTGACGCAGCCGGGAAACGGCTCGAATTTCTCGCAACAATACCTTGTTGTCACGCTCGCCATCAATGCCTGCCAGCGGTATCTTTAATGCCACCCATATACCCTCAACACTGTCTCTGGCCTCCCAGACCTCACAGGCACCACCCGTACCAAGGCACCTCTTCAGGCGGTATTTGCCCAAATGAGTACCGCTTTTCAGGTCCAAGCTTGTCTTGCTTGAATTCAGAACCTTGCTTTTATTTTCCAAACCAACCATATTCTTTTGCTTCCTTCTGACCACCAGATTTCTTCAGGCAAGTAAAGATAATAATTTTTTTGGGAATGTCAACATTTTTCTTGACTATTTGGTCAGTTTTGACTAAATAGTCAAAATTATGAAGAACGAAGCTAAAAAAGCCAAAAAAAGCAGGTCGCAGAAAAGAGCCAAAAGAACCCGAAAAAAGCTAAAAGAGGCTGCGTTAGACGCTTTCAGCGAAAAAGGTATTGATGCTACAACGGTCGAAGAAATTACCGATAAAGCCGACGTAGGAAAGGGAACTCTCTACCAGTATTTTGATGATAAGGAAGAAATTGTTGTCCTACTGGCGGAAGAGGCTATAGAGCATTTAATTGAGCGTATTCAATCGTATGAATCTGCCCCCGAAACCCTGGAAGATATGCTGGAGCACCTATTGAATGCTCACTATGAGTTTTTCGTTGACTCCAGCGAAGAATTCCTTTTGCTCTTCCAGGGCAAACTGCTGCTGAAGCTTCAGTCTGATACTCTGGATGAGTTAGAAGAGCCATATTTAAGATATCTGGCAGAGATTGAAGACCAACTCTCAACCTACCTTTCCCCCCGTATAGAGCCGCTGAAAGTTCGCCGCCTGGCATGTGCCGTGGCAGGATTCGTTTTCGGGTTTTTCTCATTTGCCATGATCGGCATGACTGAGGACGAAATTGATAAAAGCGTTAAGCCGTTAAGGCGGGTTTTCGTAAGGAGTCTATGCGCATTTCTGGGCCGATAGGTCCTTTGCTTGACAAAGTCGGCCCTGTGAATTCTGAGATTAGAAAAGTATAAAGCTTATGGGATTTTTATGGCAAAAAAAGCGGATATTTCAAACGGCGGAGTAAAAACTCTGGGGCCAATTTCAGATCTCGAGAGGCACTTACCTTCAGATTGGTGGCAGAGCCTTTTTAATTCTCTTTATCTGAAGACCGATGGCGATGTAGTCGAGAATCATGCGAATACAGCTTATGAGGTAGACATGCTTATTCGTACCGCCTGCCTTGAGCCAAATGATAAGATTCTTGACCTTTGTTGCGGCCAGGGCCGTCATTGTCTCGAACTGGCCAGAAGGGGATTTCGAAATCTTACAGGAATTGACCGTTCGCGATACCTGATTCGTCTGGCCCGCAAACGTGCCAAGCAGGCTAATCTGAATATAGCCTTCCATGAAGGTGATGCCCGTAAGTTCCGACTTCCCGAAGGTTCCAGTCATTGTGTTGCATTGATGGGCAATTCCTTTGGTTACTTCGACAGAGAAGAAGATGATTTTGCCGTTTTGGAAGCAGTAAAAAGAGTCCTTACTTCCAGTGGAACGTTAGTGATGGATCTGGTAGATGGCGACTGGATGCGAACTAACTTTGAGCCGCGTACATGGGAGTGGATAGACAAAGATCACTTTGTTTGCAGAGAGCGGTCCCTGTCTTCTGATGGAGAAAAAATAATCTCTCGCGAGGTAGTAGTACACTCAGAGCGAGGAGTAATTGCAGACCAGTTCTATGCGGAACGGCTTTATTCATATGAGCGGATAGCGGAGTTTCTGGAAAGAGGGGATTTTGTCAGAATTGAACTTCATGGCAGACTTTCCGCCGAATCCGACCGAAACCAGGATTTGGGGATGATGGCCCATCGCATGTTTATTACTGCCAAAGCACCTGCAAAGATCGTGATGTCGGCAAAACGCGGCCCAATGTTTCCTGAAGTGACTGTTTTGATGGGAGACCCCGCACTACCGGATTCAGTTAAGCTAAGTGGAAAATTCAACCCCGAAGATTTTGAAACAATCAATCGTCTTAAGGAAGCGCTATCAGAATTATCTGATTACCAGTTCACTTACTTTGACAACCATGCATCCCTGATTAGTCGGCTTCGTAGCGACCTGCCCAGATTTGTGCTCAACCTTTGTGATGAAGGCTTCGACAATGACGCCTTCAAGGAACTTCATATACCGTCCCTTCTGGAATTGCTTGGTATTCCATATTCAGGTGCGGGGCCGGCTTGCTTAGGACTCTGTTACAATAAATTCGTTGTTCGTGCCATGGCCGCATCTATGGATATACCGGTTCCAATGGAAACTTATTTCAATCCGGACGACACTTCGGCTACTCTGCCATCGGTATTCCCTGCAATAGTTAAACCTAATTTTGGTGATTCGAGCATTGGCATAACACAGGATGCCGTTGTTTACTCGTCTGACGAACTTGTGAAGTATCTTACTAAGATCCGAGAGACTTTACCTGGTCGCTCTGTGCTTATTGAAGAATTTTTATCCGGCCCGGAATATAGCATCAGCATCATCGGCAATCCAGGCTTGTCTTATAATATCCTCCCTCCTCTTGAGGTCGATTACAGTTCGCTCGAACCAGGTTTGCCACATATTCTTGGTTATGAGTCGAAGTGGATTCCCGACTCACCTTACTGGACTCAGATTTCTTATCACGAAGCCAAGGTAAATGATGACATCAGGGCAAAACTTTTTGACTACTCCAACCTTCTATTTGAAAGATGCGGCTGCAGGGATTATGCACGATTCGACTTTCGAACTGATAGTGATGGAGAAATAAAGCTTCTCGAAGTTAATCCAAACCCAGGTTGGTGCTGGGACGGCAAACTTAATTATATGGCCAGTTATGAAGGCCTACGATATGCAGATTTACTTAAAATGATAATCGAAGCTGCCCAGGAACGCATCGCCGCTGAAAATGGTTTCAGTGATAACATATCGACTCCAAAAGAAAAAACAACGCCCGGCAGAATTCCGATTCTTAGCACCCCTAACAGGGTAAAGGTTACTGATATTGATCTAAGATCGCAAAATTCAGGTGCTTAGGTATAAAACAAAGATGAGCAAGAAAACAAACAAAAAGAACCAGAAATTGTCAAAGAACGCCGGAAAAAGCAGGTACACAAGGAAGCAGAAAATTGAAAAGAGTAAAGTAAAGGATTCGCCGAGTGAAGAATAATAGTGGCGACAACATGAGTTTAACTCAGGCAGAGATTGGTAAGTTCAGAGATTTGCTCTTGGCAAAGCGAAATGAGATACTTGGCAACGTGATCTCTATGGAAGACGAAGCTCTTCACAGACAAAGGAGTGACTTATCAAACATGCCGATTCATATGGCAGACATAGGCACGGATAACTACGAAACTGAGTATACCTTGGGGTTAGTGGATAGCGAAAGAAAGCTTATGAGGGATATCGATGAGGCCCTGGATCGTATTGAGAACTGTACATACGGAATTTGCGAAGGCAGCGGAAAATCAATCCCCAAGGCTCGACTGGAAGCAATACCCTGGGCGAGATATTGTGTGGAGTATGCTCGACTATTGGAGAAAGGCCTTGTAAGAGAAAAAGACTCTTTTATTGAATCGATCTTTAGTGACCAGACGGATGAAGAGCAAGATGAAAGTTCTGATGGAATAATTTAATACGAGTCGGATTAATATTCTGAATAATTCTGCTCAGACACAAATAAAACCGCATTTATTTACAAAGGCTATAATTGGTGAACGGTAAGGAACAAATATTGAAAAGATTTATTCTTATATTTCCTGCAATAGCATTAGGAATATACTTAATCAGCGTGGTTCAGTTTGGCTGTCGCTTAGATACTAACTTGCCGGATAATGCGATTCAGAAGCCATTCATCAAATCCACAAACGACCAGGCTGAAGATAGTACAGTCAGGACTACTACTCCTCTGCCATCCCAAGAACCTAACGAAACGCCAGTTCTAACCGAACAAGCAAACCAGATTGAGCAAGTGCCTGAAAAAACAGATACGATAATATCTCTATTGCCTGAGATAGCAAAACAGAATGAGCCTTTAGCGCTGGTCACCGTATCTTCAAATGAACAATGGTTACTTACAGCGGCTGCCCCGATAGCTGCAAAGATACGTCAATTAAACAAAACCCCGATTCTTCTGGCCCTTACATCAGAGCCGGTGCCGGAACAAACGAGATTATTGAAGAGATTAGAACCTTTTATAGGCTCATGTACAATGGTGGCGTCCGACCCGAATCTATATATCAGTCAAATTCGTGGAAATTGTCTGAAGAATACTATTCCGGTAACCGCTGAACCTTCAGAGGTGGGCTTGTTTTTGGCCAAAAGTTTTTGGGGCAAAACAGATATGGTAGTCATGGCAGTCATCGAAGATTCCGAGGCGATGATTCTTGGTTCTACTCTGGCTTCTCATCTGGTCGTACCGTTTATTCCGATTATCGGTGATGAGGATCCCAATGTTCTTTCAAGAGAGTTAAAAGTTCTGAGCACCAGACGTGTATATTTTATAACCTCAGAGCGTGGCTTGACATCGATTAATATCCCAGAACAAAAAATCGAAATACTTGATACACCCACGGTTCAACAGCAGCTGGTTGATACAATCGGCAGTGCCAATATGCAAAATATCATTCTTTTTCGTGTCCCTGATGAATTCACAGAGAGTGGAGATTCTTGCTGGCTGGCCCCGTATCTTAGTCTGATGCGAGGGGCACCTTTAATCCCATGCTATTCTTCCGACCCTTTAACCGCTGAAGAAAATGCAGAAGCGTTTACTAAAACATATTCACTAAAACCTCGCACAGCAACCCTATTAGCAGATTATGATTCAATTAATATGATTTCAGCAACATATACGACCGAATTGGATGATTATGAACTTCTATTGGAGCCATGTTCTCGTCCTAAAGAGGGTATGGCTGTAGAAATGGGGGTAGGTCGAATTCCATTTGTCGAGCTGTGGGCTTCTTCAACGCTTATAGCACGTAACATTGCAAAAGAATACATCTTAGGGCCTAAGAAACCTAAGACCTTAATGATAGCTAATCCAAGTACCGAATATGGCCCCTTGCCGCTTTGTGAGACAGTCAGCCGGGCTACTGCAAGAGAGTTTAAAAACTTCGGGGTTCACATCGATGAATTTTATGGTACATCGCTTTATGACCCTGCTATACGAAACAGTATTCTTGACTCTCAGTTGATTATATTTGAAGGGCACATCACAGATTTCACACTATTCGAAGACCCTTCTGTTTATTCAGACGAACAATACTACGCTAGCGAATGGCAAGAAAATTCTAGAGATGGATTTATTGAGGTTACAGATTTACTGTATGACCAAACAGAAGATTCTACTGATTATAATTTTGCTGATAATAATGTGGCTAGTGTTAGCTCAAACGTACAATTCCCAAATGAACCGGTGGATCCAAATTGCGAACTAGCTGAAGTAAATTCTCAACCGTTTTCAAATCAAATACCACAGGCAATGGATCCTTGCCAGCTTGATGGAGTTCCTTTAATGATTCTTCAAAGCTGTCACTCACTGGATGATTCCGCGTTGAACATGCTGGCATCGGGAACATTGGGGGTAGTCGGCAGTGTAACGAATATTCACAGCGCTTCTGGAAGTGCATTTATAAAGGCATTTTGTGATGGTTTGTTATACCGTCCCGAAACAATAGGCGAAGCGATGCGTGATGCACGAAATTATCTTTTGTGTGTCAGTGCATTAAAGACTGAGCGAGGACATACTCAGCAAGCAAAAGTCAACAGAGTGGCGTATGGTTTTCATTTGTGGGGAGACCCGGAAGCAAGGTTGTTCAGTTCTTTGCCGAAACGTCCGAAACGGCAGGCGGTTTCAGCTACTTTCATTGCCCCTGATAAGATACATATTGTCACACCTAAAAAGCGACTGCCTACATCAAGGACCAAGGAATATTTTCTACGTATGTTTCCTGGAGACCAGGTTGCCGGTATCGTGAAGAGATTAAAAAACAAGGACATACGGCGTGTGGCACCACTCTACTTTTTCAGAATTCCGATGCCAAAAGGCTTTGACCCTTTGCGATATACCGCCCTGAAGGGGCCAGACGAGACAAGTGACCGTGCGGTGTTTCTCACAGACCCTTTTGGACGTTTTCTATATATACTCTATTTCCCCGAAAAGGATAAAAAAGAACAGGAGCTTATTCTTCAGTTCGTAAACTAAAATTGTTGAAAATCTACTTTAGAATCTTAGGAAGTTAGAATGGTAAATCACCACCGAGCAGCTATATTGGCGATCTTATTGCTGATTGTTACAGGTGCCGTTTGTGTAGCCTTGCGGATAAAATGCATGAGTAAACCGGCTCTGTC